>Ga0179593_1259317_pt1 | contig 22517 bp, 38 predicted proteins | sample CZODoug2_1_08_16_FD_185931 | JGI IMG/M metagenome (GOLD analysis project Ga0179593, IMG submission 185931) | Vadose zone soil fungal communities from Angelo Coast Range Reserve, California, USA - CZODoug2_1_08_16fungal (PacBio error correction) | ecosystem: Environmental > Terrestrial > Soil >...
CCATGCAGGCGCGAAAACCCAAGAGCGCAGTCCGTGCTTCGAATCAGGCGCCGATCAGTCAGGCGCGGGGCGCAAAGGCAAAAATCCCTCCCCGGGTGAGGAACCGGTGTTGGTCGTTGGAGCCGGATACGCACCGTCCAGCTTCTTAACACCGCGAGATCAGTCGACGGAAGGAGCAAAAAGTCTTCCCTTACAATTTGGTCCCGTCCTCACCAGAAGACCGTTTACAAAAAAGAACCCATCATGTAGAAAATCGCCGTGTGGGAAGTTACCGCAAAGCCGCTCTCGTCCACGGGCTCTATATAGAGATCGTACGCGAGAGACGGCGCCGGCGCTGGCCTGCGCATGGCAGGGCCAGCAGTTCGGCGAAACTGAAGGTTTTGGCGGAGCAGAAGCGGAACCCACAGCCTACCACCGACTGTGTACCAGTAAAAAAAAGGGGTGGTGGCGTCAAACAAGAAAGTGCCGAATCCGGAGAGCCGCGTCATATCGAAAGACCGTCACTCGCCGGGAAGCAGCAGAAGCGGATGAATCGGCATTACGCGCGAAACGGCCATGACTTGACATCCTTCAGCGTCCTGTCGATCCTCATGAAAACAAATCGCGCACGCCAGGATCTAACCAACAAGCAGGATGGTCGCTTTGGTCAGCCGGATGGCGGATCGAAACGGGCACCCAGAACCTTGAAGGGGCAAACAAATAGCAACTCGGGAGAAAAGGGGGAAATGCGCTGACGTCGCGACGGCCACGATGCTCACCTCGGGCTCCGCCGATGCTCCGCGGTACAAGAGGAGAAAAGAAAGGGGGGAGAGTCCACGAATGTTCCTAAAAAGGCAGCCTCCGCAGATAGTCTCGGGCCCGCGACAAAAGGGACTTTGACGCTATACGCACTCGAAGGAAGCAGAAACCGCCAAGGGCGGCCCGAGAACGCATCAGGCGTCGAGCAGCTTTACGGAGGCACCCTCCGACAGAGGAAAAACGTTACAGCACCGTGGAAGTGCTACAACCGAAACGGCACACCATAGGCGCAGCTGCTGGGCGCGGTTGCTGCAGCAACCGGCCTTGCTGGAGACGGGTCATTATCACAAACGACAGGGGTCCTTCTCTAAAAAACTTCTGGGGGCAACCGCATGTGCGAAAACCAGAAATTGGGACTCGGTACACGATTGGACCATCATAGACCCACGATCCCTGGTGAAAGCCGCATCAGAGGGGGGGAATCAGAAAGGGCGAGCGGTGTCGGGGGGACCTCAGGAGGAAAATGGCTGGCTAGTCCTGGTGTGCGTTCTGACACGGCTGTTCCGACTTCTCCAACGATGGCCAATAGGTCGAAAGGAAGGGACATCCAAGAATCCATCGACCACGGGACCTGAGTGGGCGACCCAAAGTTAAGTCATTGCACGGGGAAGCTGATTGCGGCGGCGGTAACCCGGAAAACTACGGGAAAAGTGCCTTTAAAGACGTCAAGAATGTCAAGCAAAAAAAAAAAAACTCAGCTTCAACACATTTGGAATACATTTGAATAACAAAGAAGAGAAGTGAAGAGTCGATGGAATGGGAGGCTCAAAGAAAAACGCAAGCAACGCGTGCAAAAAGGAGGAAAAAGGAGGAAAAAGAGAAAGGCCTTTAGAGAAAAAAAAGTGGAGAAAGGGCGTTATCTGTAGGGAGAAATCAAAGGACCCCATTAAATGACCGCTTGTCCCGACCATCATTGTAAAACCAGGGATCGCGTGGTGGCCGAAGCAAACAAAGGGTGGTTCGGGAATGGAAAGAGGAAAAACAGATGAAGAAGTCTCAAGACCTGGAAGTGCTCACGGGCTGATAACAAAAGGATGAAAGAAGGCGAGGAAAAGCTAGGAAGTACTAGAGGAGGAAAAAAGCTATGTTCAAGAGGGAAAAGCGCCGGGGGCCGAAAAAGTCGCACGCGCGATGGGGCAATTGTACGTACGATTTGAAAAGAAAAAGGGCAACACAACGGGAGGAGAAGGGAAAGATAGATGCTGGGATAATCGGTGACGTAGGCAGAGCGCAGGCTCTCGGCAGCGGGAGTTAGGGAAAAAACGAAGGAAGACCTCTTGAACATAGGGGGGCAAAGCGCCGGGTGCAAGAAACTTGATAAGGCTCATAGACCTGATCCCGCCTCCTAACGTCTGCCCAGCAGCGTCTGGAGCCTTGGAAGCAGAAGAACGACGGGGGAAAAAATGTTTGCTGCCCTGCGACAGACGATCCTGACGGTACTGCGGGAAGTGGAACCCGCAAGCGTCTTCGGGCGGCCTCAGCGTGATACCGAAATCAGGGCGAAAACGATCAGGAAGAAAAAGGAGGTCTTTGCAAAAAGGGCGACCGCGGGGGAAAGGGGAAGGGGCGGTGGAGAATCATTCCAGACCGAGCCGGGGCAAGAATGCTAGTGTGATTAAAAGCTGTAGAACAGGTTACGAAGCAATCGAGGGATAACACAAAGGCAGAGAACAGGAAGGAAACGAACTTTCCATCAGAAAGACTTACCGAGCGTTTCATTGCGTTTCCGAGGATGCACCGAGTTCAAAAAAAAGCCAGAGTCAGCGAGGAAGTGAATGCCAAATAGCGAAAGTCGCCAACATCAAATCAGTGACAGAAAGAAAAATTCAGAGGAAAGTAGAAAAGAACTGAAGACTAAGATACAAGCAAGTGTTCGACTGAAACTAACCGCCGCGATAACAACAGAAGATCCAAATGAGAGGGGAGGGATGGGTGGGAAAACCTATAAAAAGAATTATGGCAAATGAAAGGGGGCCAAACAGGCATAACGGCTAGGTGGAATTCGAAGGCTAAACGAGTTGGGTAGGCGGGAATAAGAAAAAACAACCAGCGCTGAGCAGCAACTGCTCAGGCGCCTCTGTCCGTTGGGACCGTCCCTTGTAGTCCGCAAGGGGCCTTAACGGTATATCAGGCAAACAAACATCTTCTAAACCCGGAGGCAAGTCTGGCCCAAGGAATGACATGTTGAACGAACGAAAGAAAGGAGAACGGCGAAGGATCGCGAGCAGAAAAAAAAGTGGTTCCGAGAGGGAAAAGGCAGATCCTCTTAGTCAGGAAAAGATCGACAACTCAGACAAGGCTCCGACATCGAGGCAGCAACAAATTTCTTCATGGGGTTGGCATCTACAAGATCTAGTGCGCGCGGGGGCGCGTTTAGAGAGGGGAGCCGAGAAGTCAATGGGAAACACAAAAGTTTTTGCGATGTGGGGGGAAGAAAGTAACTAGTTTGTGTGCGGGCCCTGCTTGCCGCCATCAATTCCGACATTACGGAAAAGAAACCTGAGGAAGACGATCTTGAAATCCAATTGTCCTCGGGGGGAAGGGGGATCTCATCGAAACGTCGAAACTGAGGAGGAGGCAAAGTCAGGACTTTCTTGCAGCGTAAAAACATTATCTGAGCTTACCAGCGAGGGACGTAAAGGAAAACGGTCGACAGGGGCCGGAAAACACGAGTCCAGATCCAGGCCTTACCGAAGAGCCGATCAGGGGGGGCGGCATCGAAGATGGGCCCGAAAAACCATTAGAGAGAACTGTTCAACAGGCAACCAAAAAAAGCGAGACACAGCCAGAAAAAAAAAAAAAAATAACCACTCATTAAGTCTTTTACACTCACGGACCAGCATCGAATCGAAACCGTGACAGAGCGACGGCTGAATAATGGAACACAGCTGCGAATTTGAAAGGTGCTTGCCCGGGGACACGACGGGTGCGGCACTTAAAAAAAGGGAGGGAAAAGAAAGAACTATTAACAAAAAAAAGGAGAAAGTCACAGCGATAGGTCGGGAGCGAATTGCCGCAGAATTGGGGTGCGATACCGGCTCCAACCTCACACCTGGTCCCACTGGCGGTACTGTGTAGCACCGCTGAAGACGGCTCTGACGCTCAAAGCAAAAAATTTCTTGGAGGGGAGCCTCATCGCGAGAGATCTAAAAAAAAAAAATAAAAGGAGTGATCGCGATTGCACAGATCGGACTGAGACCCGACAAACGACGAAATCGATATTGAAAAAACTCATGCAAAAAAGGATAAGTCAGCGGTCTAAAGGGGAGGGCTCCGTGGGGAGGGGGGGGGGACCTTTGCAACGCGCACCGTCCATCTTCTTACCGGAGATCAGCATAGGAGACGGGGGCGTAAAGTAAAAGTCACCGAAGCAAAAATTGGTGAAAGAAAAGAAAAAACAAGAGGGCAAAGACTGGACACACAAAACAGCAGTGTAAAGCGGGCATACAAGGAGGATGCTAGCGCGCTCAGTCACACGGGCGTCGATACGGATGAGGGTCGTCAGGCGGGAAGGGATGCGGACGAAGAGAGTGGGATTAAACTATTAAAAGGAGGAGACTGGACCAGCAGTTTGCGAAGGGAAAGTAAGGGGCGAATATAATCGTCATAACAGCTCGAGCCAGACCCGGCGATCTATTTCGCAATTAAACACATCAGAAGGTCGATATCAGATCCTAAGTGCCGGCTCTCATCTCGCCGGGAAGCATCAGAAGAGAATTATTAAATCGGCCAAGGAGAACTCGCATGTGCAATCATCATGAAGACTCCTGGTGAAGAAAAAATCAACCAGAAAGAGCTACAGAAGATTGGATCACATCAGGATGGGTACGCTTGGCATGTGGCATAATTGAACACAGCGAAAAGGGGGACGAAAAAAGGGGGAAGTACGGGGGAAGAAGAAGAAAAACAAAAGTCTGGAAGGGAAGCCGTAAGTTCGAGGAGAACTTAACGGAGGGTCGCTAACGAATCCGGTAAAAAGCAACCATGAGGGGGAGACTCGAGAGAGGGGAGGCTGTGCATGAAGAAGAAATTTCGATGACCATTCGGGTTTCGACCAAGGGTCTCGGGCCCGCGCGCACACGCCGTGTTGCAGCCCACACGAAACGAAAGGAAAACTCGCTTGAGAAAGAAAAAAAGGTGGGGGGCACGATATCGCATCAGTTCCGCGCAATCATACGCGGTGCACCTCGGCCTGGCACAGGAAGCCAAAAAGCATACAGAAGAAAAGTGGGGGGGAAAAAACGAGAAAGGCTCCTCAGGAGAACATTGCGCGCAGACATAAGGCCTGAAGTTCATGAAATAAACCCGGAAGAAAGGAAGGAACAAAACTATTCTGTGGAAAAGTTCTTCAGGGGGAAGAATATTTGGACGCACAGCTACCACACTGACCCTTAAGCGGACCGGACGGAAGAGTGGGCGCGGCTGAGGGAAAAAGGAGGGTCTGATGAGGGAGGAAGAGGAGCTAGTCCTTTTGGCGTCGTCAGGGAAAGCCCAGGCGGGTGAGCAAACGATGGCAGATGGAAGCTTTCCAAGGAGACTGGGAGAAGAAGAATAATCGCGGCCGAAACCATACAGGTGGGGCGACACACGGCATCAATTCAGGCAAGCGAAGCGAAAGGTACACCAGAGGACGCTCGGCTGACGGAAAAAGATTATTTTCTGAAAATGAAGGAGGGGTTAGCGGATTTTCAAACTTGCCTTGAAGGCGGAGCACAGGCTCGGCGGGGACCAGGCGAAGACCAACACCGACTCTGTCAAGGGATGAGGGAAGCGTGGGAGGAAACTCAAGAAGGGCAAAAAGAAAACGTTCACGCAAAAAGGAAGGAGGGAAGCCTCAAAAAAAAAGAGGGAAATCCTGAGAGTGTCTACCATGGGGCGGACTTAGCGGCGCCACCATGAAGTCTGCGTGAGGTGTCCCTGCACCAGGAAGGACACCAGGGAAGAGTTGGGAGGAAAGGAAGCAAAAGTTTCGCCTATGGAAAAAAGCGAAAAGAGGAAAAGCAAGGCGAAAAAAAAGGAACAGGGGCCAGCCAAGGAATTCTTACGCAGAGGGCAGGGGGTAGAATTCCGACAGGAAAATATTGAAGCGGGGGCACATTCAAGAGGGCTAAGGGAAAACTTGAAGGAAGAATCGAACTCAGTCGATTACTCACGGAAGAAAAGGTCTCTTTGGGGGCCGACGTACAAACGATCTAACCGCAGATCTCTCAAAAAAATGAGGAAGGATGCTGGAGGGGGACTTTTGAAGGGAGGAAAATGCTCAGAGGGGGGGGAAAGGAGGAATGCAGCGTGCGATTTTTCGGAACTTAACTGTCCGTAGACACGGACATCGTGGCAAGAAATAAGGACATAAAAAATGGAAAGATAGGGACATTCGGAAAGAAAGGTTCTAGACCGGCGGGAAAAGGTCAGGAGCAGTTCAAAGGTGGGAGCGGGCGAAATAGGAAGTTTGCAGCCAAAAAAGATGAAAGGTAAAAGGAAATTGGCCAAAAAAGAATCGCTTCAAACTTGGGGAAGGAAAGAAAGAACGCACGTGATAAGACATTCCTCAGGGCCAATGCCGCCGAGTGCTTGTCCTGGGAGCCGGAGGTGGGTGCAAAGGGGGAGGGAAAAAACACAGTCCAACAGGGAAAGCCGGGACTATCTCAGGGGGGAAAAAGGGGGAATTTCAAAGACGAAAAAAAAGAAAAAGAAGGGGGAAAGTGAGAGAAGAAAAAGACCAACGGCCGTAATTTACCCCGAGAGGTGTTGCGAAAAGAGGCAAGCAGCGGTTAATAAACTTAGGTGAAGTGAATTACCCTATTTGGAGACCACTCTTGAGTAAGGCGCAGAAGTGAGCCAATAATAGGAATCCTGAGCCACGAAAGCGCGGGAAAGCAGGGCTGAGAGATGAAAAGTAAAAGTATAACAGAAAGAATGCCAAGAAAAGGGGATCGACTGGGAACGAAACAACGGACCCCCGGACCCACGAGTGCGGCAAAAGAAGGGGGTTAGAGGAACAGCGACCATAGAAAAAGGAGTAATTAAAAAGAAAGAGTTTCACCAACAAGATCTCAGGGGCAGAGAAGGGAAGCGATGATTCATGACCTTTCCATGCATCCAGGCGCAGCACTGCACTGAAAAGAAAAATCAGAAAAAAAGTAAGTTGGAAAAAAAAAAAGGTGTGGGGCAGTTAAGGGGAAAGGGATTGCCTGTATGCAAGAACCCTGATGCCGATAGCTGCCTGCCATAGGGGCCGGGCAAAAGAGACGAGCAGGCGAAAGAAAGGAAGTAGATCGAAAAAGAAGAAAAGGTGTGAAAGCCCAGAATCGCTCCGATCTAAAACACGGCATGGCAGACAATTGCTTGCCGAAAACAAGGGCCTAAAAGAAGGCAGGAATGCGTGCTTCAGGTGTTGAATAAAAGAGGGGGGGACCTCTTGACTAGAAGAAAAAAACTGGGTCTAAAGATTGCCACGAGGTACTTTAATTCAAGGAGAAAAGGGGGTGATTTCACGGCGTCAACGTAAAGGGTGTAAGTGGAAAAAAACTTGAAGGCATTCGATTTGGGAAAAGGAGAGAAAAAGTCCAAGAAAAGAAGAAGGGTGAAGAAAACCTGAAAGAAGGGGTTCACTCGATTTTAATTGCATGAGGGATCTACTTCAGTGGCAAAGGCAGCGCGAAGGAAAAAAGAGCGTCGAAAAGAGAAACTCGCTTCAAGAAAAAGAAAAACGCTTGCGTACTTAAGCCGGCCGAACGATGACATAAGGGGACAGGGTATCTACTAAATCGATACAGGAGTAAGCCTCATGGAAAGAGCTGAGCAACCAACTTAATGAGAGAAAAGCTTCAACTCGCAAAGAAGAAAAGAACACAGACAGCTGACCGATCTAACACAGCTACCAGGTGACGCCTTAAAGTAAAGAGGAAAACTGGGAAAAAAAGAAGAGAATGGAACAAAAAGGAGGGACTGTCTTTGATGGGGGGGAAGAAGGTCCTGGGCTGACAAGCAAAGTCTACTGGAAATCCGCCGAAAAAGTCGACGCCCGAGATGGCATAGAGCTTGTTAAAGAAGGGATCAGGAAAAAAAAAGAAAAAAAAAACTTCGGGGGGAAAGGAAAAAAGTTCCGCCTCGAGAAGAATAAGCCATGACGTTTCAGAGTTCCGCGTGGGACAGGCTCTGATGGCCGGATAGTGCCAAAGAGAGGGAGAGACTATAAAAACAAACAAAAAGCGTAGGAAAAGAATATGAGGGGGGGGGAACAGGAATAAGACGCTTAATCTAAAGGCGAAAGAATGTTTGGGAAACGTCATTCAAACTGCAAGGATCAAACACTAATGGGCATAACAGGGACAGCGCAGTGGCGGGACTTCTGGGAAAGAGGGAATGGAGAAAAGGGTCCATTCTTGCGTAACGAGAGAGAAAAAATCATGGAGGAAAAAAGGGAGTCAGCGATTACAGGAAAGCAATTTAAAAGGCACACCAGAGCGGTCCGATGGACAAAACAGACAAGATTTAAGGCGTAGGGGAATATGAAGGGAAGAAAACGGGCGGAATTATCGATGACGAAGGTCAAAGCTGGCGGGACGAAAAGGCGCCCGGATGGCTGTTCCGTCGCAGAGGAGATGAGTGGAAAAAGGTCAAAGGACAGGGGGGGGAGATATAAAGAGGAAAAAAAAGTATAGATTCCGAACACGATATCGAGATGGAGTAAGACACTCAATAGGAATATATAGGTATACGGAGCCGAGGGAAGCGACACTACAAACGCGCAGGGGAATAGATGAGAAAAGGGATATAGAGAAAAAAGGGAAACTTCCAGTTACATCCTCAGCGTAGAAAGCGAGGCCGCAAAAAAAGACGAGGAAAGCCGGGGAAAGGAGCGAGTAAAAAAATAGGATGGTCTGAAAGGGATAGGGTAATAAGGAGTAGGAAAAAAAAAAAAAAGTCTAGAGAAGCCTGGACCCATTGGGTTTAAAGGGAGGGCAAAAGCCGAAAAGAGCAAAAAACGGAGAGACCGTTGAAATTGAGTACTTGACTTACAAGAGAGCAAAAGAAGCAAAAACAGAACGCCGGTAAAGGAAAAAAAAAATACAGGGACGAAAAGCCGCAGGAGAGGGGAAGAAGGAAGGGCAGGGGCTCTGCTCACTATGCAAAGGACCTGTTTAGCGCAGGCGAATCGATCCTCGGGAACCGGAGGCAAAAAAGACCGGGAGTCGAAAAGAAAGCGCAAAAGAAGACTAGTCAAAGTTGGTCCCGGTACAGAAAGAAAGAAGAAAAGGGGAGGAGCAATTTAGGGACGGACACAAAAAAAAGCAGAAACCGGGGGGAAGAAAAATTTCGGGCTCGTGACACTGTACAAAACTAACGAATGAAGAGCCGCAGGCGGGGGAAGGAAAACGAACACACACTCTTGACTTGGCAGGAGGACAACGGGTTAATCAAAAAATGGAGTCCGAAAAAAAACGAGCTCCTTAGTAGGGTGTGCAAGACGGGGCTTCAAATGGATAACTAATATGGTCTCGGGGGAGATTGGGCAGAAGAAACAAAGATGGAAAATGAGCCGAGATACAGGGGAAAAAGGGGGCATCAGGGAGGAGTCGAGGCACAAAAAAAGGGCGGGGAAAAGGGGGGGAAGGGGAACGGGAAAGAAAAATTTGGGAGGAAAAAGATAAAGGGAGGGAAGGGTCTTTCGAGAAGGGGAAGGGAGAATGAGGCGGGAGCCTTTGAGCAAAGCAGCGCCTCAACCAGAAACACGGGTTGGGAAGGGAGGAATCCGACCACAGCTGATTTTGACCCCGGGGGGAGGAAAGGCACAAGAAAAGAAGGGCAGGGATCCTAGGGGGGGAAAAGAGGATTGAAGCCCAATCAACTGCAGAGCGGGAAAATTTTCAACAAAGGCGAACAACGTTACAAAGAGTGACACAGGAAGGGTGAGAAAGAAGAACAAGAAAACGAGGAACCACGTAGGAAGCCTGATCTAGAAGACGGCGGCATCAGGACTGGTAACCGTGGGGAGCCACCTTAATCAGGAGGGAAACAAGAGAAGGGACGGAGGGGGCTTGTCCACAAAGACAAACCCTCAGGAGGGCGGGAGAATGGCTCAAACGTAAAGCGAGAAAAAAATGAGAGACACGTCTCAAAGGGAAGAAAGGTCAGAAGGAGGAAAGAGAAACATGAGGACGATGCAAGAACTAATGAGACCAGGGTACGAGCGGCTGGGCCAATTTTTCAAGAGGGGAACGAAGAAGGAGTGATTAAAAAAAAAAGAAAAAAATGGGGGAAAGAGGTCTCCGGCCGAGCAACGAGGGAAGCAAACAGGACTTAAAAAAGAAAAAATCTGATTAAAAACACAACTGAGGGGAAAGAGATGCGAGGGAATTAAAGAGCTTTGATGAAGCAAAAAAAGGAAGGATACTCGGCCGAAAGAAGCGTGAGGTCGGAAAAAAAAACGGAAAGGCAAAATTGGAACACTGAAGAACCGCTCAATAAAACTGAAAAGAGCTCATCATGCAGAAAGGAGGGGATCAGAAAGGGAGCAGAAAGGTTAAAGCCGTGACAAAGGGGGGAAAGAGGAGAGCGAAACAAGGTTTGCAGCCATTCCAAAAAAGCGACTCAAGGACTTCTGGGGGGACTGAGGGGAAAAGGGGAAAAAGAAACAGCGCCATTTGAGGAAAGAAAAAGAAAGCGAAAGAAGGATTCCGCCTTTGGGAGGGAGGGCATACGATGAAACGGTGAGCGGAGTATTGAGAAAAAGTAAACCTGAAGGAAAGGGGGAAGAGATCGGTGGGGGCGGATCAGGGAAAAAAAGCAGGTAAAGATAATTGGAGGAGGAGAAAAAACTTCATAAAAGGGGGGAAACTATATGTTTCAATTAAACATCCCCGACCGACAAGCGGTAAATTCATCTTCGGTAAGAAATGAAGGAAGTGGTCTCCCAAATCAAAGATCCGGGCGGCGGGAAAAACAAATATGCCAACCTAGAAAAAAAAAAGACATCGGGAGAGAAGGGGGATTAAGAGAAGTCGGAACAGAAGGGGAAGACAACAAATGAAGAAAAGAGCCTCAGAAAGCCAAAGAAGATGGGAGGAAATACCATCGATGCGGCGCTTTAAGGGGGGGGGACGGGGGGTATATGTGCCGAGAAAGGGAACAAATAATCAAAAAAGGGAAATCATAAAGGAGGCGAAGAACTACTGAAACTGCGGGAAGACTAAGTAAACAGTAAAAAGCAGGAAACGAATGAAACAAAAACCTAGAAAGGGGGTGACCTTAAAGGGGGAAGGGATCACAAAGGGAAGAAAAAAAACTTGGCCTCTACGAGCAGGTACAGCCCGAATTAACGAAAAATGATTGCTATAACGACCGGGCCATAAGGGCGGGAACCGGCAAGGAGACTAAAGAAAAAACAAACTGCAGGAGAAAAAGAGTCTCGAAAAGGGGAACTTACTCGGAACACGAAAGTGGCATAAAGGGACAAAGGCGAGAGAGCGGAGAGGGAAAAAAAGTAAAAAATTAATGGTTTGCTCTCAATAGGTAAAAATCGTTAGAAAGAAAGAGGAACCTCTAAGAAAAAAGAAGAAGACCCAACCGGGGGGGGGGGAGGTTAGCCAACCTACAGTGGGGGGCAAGGTGGCAAGGAAATGCGCCGACTAAGGGAGAAGGAAGAAGAAGGCCAAAGACGCACCTGAAAGTTGAAAATCAGAAAAGGGGGCAGGAGGTGGAAATGGCATGAAGAAAGAAAAAGGGGAAAAAGGAAAGAAGTTAGTTGAGACGAGGGGAAACCAGAGACTTAGTCTAAAAAGGCTTTCGAGTTAAGGCAAGGAGTTCGTCGCCGCCGGAGAGGAGGAAGAAAAGATGACGAAAAGGGAAAAAAAAATCTGGAAATCGGCCGCTATCTGTAAAGGGGAAAAGGTCGCGCAAAAACAACCTGACAGTTCAAGAATGGAAAGCGAAAATCCAAACGCCGGACACGCCCGAGGAGGGAAGGAACCACAGAAGTCCGAGAACTTTGACTATGAGGGAAAGGGGGGAACAAAGGGAAGTCTCGCCGGCGTAAAGAAGAGGTTAACCAAGGGGCTGCGGGAGTTTTTGTCCAGAGGAGCGCCTGGTGGATTAAAAAAAGGACTTAAAAAAACGATCAGGACCAGAACGAAAAAAGAAAAGAGAGGACTTTTACTTAAAAGAGAAGTCGAGAAGATAAAACCGGGACAAAAAAGGAAGAAACGCGGTAATGGAACCGCCCATGGTCAAACGACATGAAGGACGAGGAAGTCTCAGAAGAAAAAGGGCTAGGGGAGAAAGCTAAGGCCTGATCTTCAAGAAGAGAAAAAAGGGAAGGATCGCTAACGACGGTTAAAGCGACAGCAGAAGAGCAACAAACAAGACGGAAGAAGAGAGGGGATGAGAACGGCATTCAAGAAGAAGAGAAGACGGTTAAAAAAAGGTAAAAACTTTGCTGACTTGGGGGGCGGGGGCCGGAATAAGGAACAAAGTACCAAGGGAGTGGGGGGGGGGGGGGTACTGTACACCGCGAGAAACATAAGACATATGCGAAAGGAAGGGAGAGGGCCAGACTCTTCCAGAGAAAAAATTTTCACACCCTGAGAAACCCGGGGAAAAAAACAGCAACATAAGCTTGGTTGAAAGGAGAAAAGATCTTAATCCACGGAGAGATTAGGGAACAAAGGGAGAAGCCGCTGCGAAAAAGAAGAAACTATATGGGGAGGAGGGAGAGAAAATCCTTTCTCAGGAGAAGGAATTGGCAGGAATCGTCAGGACGAAAATCTGAGAGAAGAAACGATCGGGAGAGGAGGTCAAAAGTGAGGGAAAAAAAAAAAAGAGTCCGAGGAGGAAAAAATTACCCGTCGCAGATCTCAAAGCAATGCAACCGAGCAGGAAGAAGGATTAGATCGCCTTACCATGCAAAACAGGGAACTGTGACAGCAGAGGGAATAGGTGAGAGAAAGAAAAAAAAGGAGAGAAAAGCCGATTGAGTGAAACCCATTATGGTCGGGAGAATCGCCGTGAATTTGAGAAAAAGAGAAATTCGAGCAGCCGGTCAGAAAAATGGAAAGGACGGGGAAAAACAAAGAAAAAACAAACTGAGGAAAAGGGAAATTTAGCTGACTTCTGCAAACAACAGCAGAAAACATGCGGGGCAGGGAGAAAGATAGCGAAGAAGGGGGGACAAGGAAAAAAAGGGAGAAAAGTTTTGAAAAAGACAAGGGGGGAAACGGTTCCAGAGAGGGCACAGGAAACTGTTCGGCCCGGTTGAGCGCGTCGGAAAAAAGAATCAAAAGAACTAAAGTGAAAGAAGAATGAATAGGAAAAGAGCCTTCTAGGAGATCATTGGGGTGAAAGGAGGACACGATATCGCATCTGTCATAGAATGCGGAAGGACCGGGCAGAAGAAGCGGGAACCTTAAAAGGAAGAGCAACACTTACAACAGGAACGTCACAAGAGGCAACCGCTGCGGGCAGGCAGTGAGGAAGACAGCACAGAGGGCCGAAAAGAAAGTCCCCACAAAAAAATCAACTCGAGGACCATGTTCAAAAAAAGAAAACAAGAAACTTAGGGAAGGGGGGGAAAAGCAATGAGGAAGGAAAGAGGGAGGGTCCGTAGCGGAAGGGGTCCAAAGAGGACCCACTATAAAAGTATCGAAGAAGAAGGGTCAGGGACGTATTTCTTGGTACGTCGAGAAAAGCTTCGGATATGAAGGGGGACGTGGTCGTCTATCACACAGAGGGGAGAGTCAGATCGACAAAATAAATGGGAGAGGGGGGAATGCGCGTTACAGGAAAGGGTGTCCCTAGGAGTGGCAGCGACGGGAAGCAAGGGGAAAAAAAAGATGGGTGGGCGCCAACGAGAAGAAGAGACCAACGGGAAAAAGGACAGTGAAAAGAAGAAGAAGAAAGTCACCGGCAACAATCAGGTGCACGGATTCCTACGGGGGAGGGTCTCGGATTTCTACCAGTCGAGTAGAGGAATGAGACGAAAAGGCGACCATTTGCTTAAAAAAAAACCGAGCTATTGAAAGGGGAGGTCACTAGAAGTAAGGAGAAAGAAAACAAAGAAGCACAGAGGCGGATCCGAAAAAAATCTCAATACACTACGGCCCGGGCGAAAAATACCGGGAGTGCGAGACTTCCGACTGGGTGGAGAAAAAAGAAAGAGAGGAGGTCAATGGGGGTGAAAAAACACAGCATTTCAAAAAACGGGAGGGATCGGAGGATTGCGAAGCTCAATTTTCAGGAGGGAGACAAACGATGGAAAGCAAGGCTACAAAAAAGAGAAAAAGCTTCTGAAAGAAAGAAACAGTATCCTACCAAAGGGAAGAGGAGATGGAGCCTGGAACCCCTGCATAAAGGAGGCTAAAGGGAAGTGAAAATGGGAAGAAAAAACAAAAGGAAAGGTTCGAAAGAAAAAGAGTTGATCACCAAGGATGACCGGAGCTTGGCAAACTAAAGGCAACGACTTGACCAGCATCTCTCAACACAAAACAATAAGGAGAAGAGGGGCCAAAAAAGAAGGGGGGAACTTCTTAAGAGAAAGACTCGTCCGGGTTCTAATCGACTAGTTTGAGAATCACTCCTGTCTAAGGGGGAGGAACTAAATAGTTCAAAGAAAGAGATTAAGGAAAGGGGCAAGATCAACTGAGAAGAGGAGAAGGTTCGGAGATACAAGACGGAACCAAAAGTCATAAAGGTAGAGAACGTGGGGTGCGCAGACGAAACTAAAAAAATTTGAAGAAAAATAAAAGCGAGAGACAGAATTTTAAAGGAAAAAAAAAAGAGAGCTCAGACAGGGGAAAGAAAGATCCAAACATCTGAAAAAGAATAGGAAGAATAAAGGAACGGATTACGAGGTCAACAGCGGTTATTGGAGCGGATTGAAAAAAAAAAAAAAGAAAAACAGGGTGTATAAAGAAAAAAATAGAATAAAACCTAGAAAAAAAAATCTCCAGACCAAAAGAAACCGATCCTGGGGACCAAAATCAGAAGAGGGGGTCATCAGGCGTGAAGGGGGTAAAAGGGAGAAAAGAAGTGATTAAGAGAGGAATGCCAATAAATAAACCCGGAACAAAGGAAGGAAGAAGAGGGGCGTGGTCGGAAGAGAGACATCCCGGGGGATGAGAAAAAAGAAGAGGGGAAGAAAAGCCAGAAAAAAGCAGGAAAGGTAAAAATTCTTCTCGGAAGAGGGGTTAAGATAAACAGAGAAAATAAAAATAGGCGAGACAGAAAGAAAGGAGGTTGCCACCAAGAAGAAGGAAAGCGGAAAAAAAAAAATGATTCAGAAGAATAAAAGGGACATCGGATGTCTTCAAAAAAGCGGAAACCAAACGCGAATAGGACAGAGGGACGGGGGGGGGGAGGAGAGGAAAAAAATTTTTCCAGGGGAAGGGCGCTGAATTCGTTCCTAAAACCAAGCTGAGGAACTGATGAGAAATATAGACGCAGAGAACGACAAGCCACAGAAAAGAGCAAGAGGGAGGCATCCGAGGGGAAGATCTTGAACTAAATCTCTAAAGGGCATCAGAAAAAAGGAAGGGGGCATCGACAAACTCCAACAAGGAGAAGACAAGCGAAAAAGTTCTGAATTTTTTCGAGAGAGCCTCGGAAAACAGGAAGACTGCTCTTGACTTAGACAGACCGGCAGGAGAAGGGAACCGAAGGGTCGAGGTCAGCAGAACTGCGCAATACGTTTGTGGGAAAGGAGATTTGAAAAAAAGTAACGGGGAGGGAAAGCCCATGGAAGGAAAAATAGGGGAAAAAAGAGGAGACTATTCACAAGAAAAAGCCTGTGTGATATAAGACCGTCGGAGTCAAACCACTGGAAGGATAAATATCCAATCGGAGAAGGGGAAAGGACATGCTTAAGTCAAAAGAGTCATGCAAAATCTCAGGAGAGATCAGAGGAACGAAAACGTGGCTTGCGATAAGCACACGGATCGTCAAGAAAAAAAGATACAGATACCTGGAAAGGGAAGCCAATAGGAGAAAGATCTTTGTACCGAAGGGAGATGGCGAAGTATCTCAGCAAAAAAACATCAGGGATCGATGATGCCCGAGAAAAAAGAAGACACAAAAAAAAGGAAAAAAAACAGAAAAAGAGATACTCTTGGACGCCTTCGGGAGAGGAGAAAAAAAGGGGAAGGGGAGCGCCAGAATTCGGTCAACCTGAAAAAATGGGAAAAAAAAGAGTAAGGGGGGGTCAAAGGAAGCTCCTTGGGGAAAGGAAAGGATGGCTTTACCGAGGACTATCCCCTAACCAGAGGAAAAAAAGGGATGATAGAGGGAGTTACGCAAGAGGGGGCGAGTCCCTGCTCCACCAAGAAAAACCGAAAAAAGGGAGGTTCATGAAAGAAAGGGGAGCCCGACGGTCCATAAGAGAAAGAGGGAGGAAAGAAAGTAAAGAAAGGGAGAAAGGGACAGCTCGGCATTGCCTGAAAAATCTGGCGTAGAAAGAAGAAAACAACAAAAGTAGAGAAGATCGAGATGTGAGACATACCGTGCCGATCCCGACAAGCAGAGATGAAGGGGCAAGAGGAGACAGAGGGAAAGTCTCAGGATTGGAGAAAAAAGGAAGTTTCGAGGGAAAGAGGTGGTAGCAGAAAAAAAAACACGTAAAAGGTCGAATCGAAAAGCATATCGACGATGAAATGTAAGAGATGAAAAAAGCGTCAAAGACATGGAAAGGGAAACCCGGCGCTTAAAGGAAAACGACAAACATTTTAAAGAAAACGCTTGGCAAAAAGGTTTAACATCATTATACTAGAAGGGATAGGAAAGCCACAGAAAAACGATATCGGCTAAGAGAGGGTAGAAGGGAGGGGGGAACGGGCCTTCTCTGAAGAAAGGGGAACGCATTAGGAAGGAGAGGGGACAGCAGGGCGGCTCCTACGGGGTGGTTGGAAAAGGATCTAAGTACTCACATCTCGGGCCAAACACGGATAGATTAGTAGGAGGGGGGGAGAAAAAAAGGAAAGAGGAAGGTCGGGAATGAAAAAAAGAAATCAGCAATGACTTGAACAACAAGAACATATAAAGGAAATGGAAGATCGAGGCAAAAAAGGGAAGAAAAATTGGGAAATCAAAGAGGACTCGAAAGTCGGCCCTCGAAAAAAATCCGGACCAAAAAGGCAGAGGCGTAAAAGGAGGAATTGGCATAGGGGGAAAGGAAAGGGTAGAAAGAAAGAAAAGAACCCCATTGGTCAATGGAAAGTTTAGAAGGGGGGAAGAAAAAACAAAAGCTTGCGCACTGGAACTGACTCACGCGGAAAAAAAAGAGCAAAACGTGGAGGGCTTAACGCCAAAAAAGACCGTACAAAAGAGAAGCAAAAGAAGGGGAGCCAGACAAAGAAAAAAAACTGGGTGGAGAAAAAAAGGGTCGTCATGCCAATGTTGGAGAACAAAAAAGGGCTCAAGAAAGAGAGGAAAACGGAGAAAGGGGTGGCCGCTCGCGATAACCGCAACTTCGGCCTGCTCAGGGATAAGGGAAAGGGAACAGGAACGGGGGAAGGCACGAAAAAGAGAAAAAGGCGAACAACTGGGGAGAAAATCGAGGAAAGGGAAAGGCACACCAAAAGTGCGGGAGATCCAGGAAACACTTGAAGTCAACGCTTAAAGAACTAAACGAGGCTGGAAGAGGAAAACAAAAAGGAAGGTTAAGAAAAAAAAAAACGTGAAGAGAGAACTAGGGGCAGGCCGATGGGCAAAAACACGAGCGCCTGATGTCAGGGGGAAAAAGGGAATGGGGTAGGGAGGAACGGTAATTTTTGTCGAGCAGTAACTAATACCAAACGATCTTTGAAAAAAGAAGATCACTGGGTATACGGAGGGACGGGAAAAGAAAGAAAAGTTCGGGAAACTTCAAAATTCGGAAAGACTGCCTTGCGTGGACTAATCAGCACCGGAGATCTCGAAGACCACGAAGCTTCAAAACGCAGCAAGGGAGGGGGCGACGGAGTTTCGCCTTAGAGAAAAAAAAAAAGAAAGTTCCACTGTAGGGGGGAAAAAGGAGTGCATACTTCTGGCCTGAAAAAATGAATGGAAAACAGCTCGGTGAGGCGAGGAGGAAAAGTCAAACTCTGAAGTCCTGTTAGGAAAAAAAACCGCACGGGGAGGGGCTGAGGGGGAAAGAGGACCAGGAAAAGGGCGTCAGGAAAAGGGGAAGAAAGGAGTCCTCCACAAACGATCTCTTACCCAACCGAGCGTCCGCTGGAGGTACAGAACGAAAAATCCACAAAAGAGAACAAAAAGTAACGAGAGAAGACTCCAGAAAGAGAGGAAATACTTAGCGTTTTCAGGGGGGGTAGGGAAGGAGGGAAACAACAAGTAAACCTATTAAAAAAAAACCCCAAGAAAAAAAGCAGATCGGAGGAGAGATTTCTTCAAACAGGTTTCATTGGGAACAAGAGGAAAAAAACATGGACAAAAAAAAGGCTAAAATACTGACTCTAAAAGGAGTGGACAGGAGAAATGAGCCTGCGAAAGAGACAAGAACCGAGAGAAAGACGTGGGGGAAAAAAAATGAGTCAAACGGAAAAAAAGAGCTTGAACTAGAGGAAACGCGAAGGAGAAAAGGAAGTTCGCTTGGCCGTAAATCAATAAATTGAAGGAAACAGCATCTAGCGAAACAAAAAAAGTAAGGAGAAAAAGTGCGAGGAAGATTTCATAAAGAGGGGGAAGAGGTGTCCCAAAAAGAAAAGGCTAAAAAGAGAAAATTGGTATCATAACACTGACACGTCCGCTCTTGAACATCTGGCAAGAGCTCGGGACGAGGAAGGCAAAAAAAGAAAAAGGACGGAAGCAGAAGAAGTGAAACTGGGAGGGGGAAAGAATACGCTTACTGGGGAGCCAGGTGATCGCAAATGCGAGGGCGTAAAGGAACATTGGAGAAGAGAAAAAAGATCAAAAAAACCGGGGTGAGATTGGTGCACTAAAAAAGGACGACAGAGAGGAAGGACTGACGCCTCAGATTTGGAAACGCAGACCGTCTGGAGACAGGATTACAGAGGGATTGTGCAGGCAACGGATTCAGAAAGGGGGACGATTAGGAGGTAGGTCCATTCAGCTTAAAGGAAAGGGGAAAAAAGTTGATTCAAAAGGGAAAGTAAATCCAATGAGCAGAAAAAGAGGGGGGGAAAGAACGAAAGGGAAAAAATAAGTCCCATTCCGGGAAAAAGATCCTTACCAAAAGGGGAATGAAAGTGAGGGGCCGCGAAAAAAACACATCCATTGGAAAGAAAAACTGACAATAGTATGCGAGAAAAGAGCACACGAAACAAACCAAAAAAAAGAGGGAAGGCGGAGGAGAAAGGGAATATGATAGACGAAGCAGGAAAACGAGGCCGAAAGAACAGGAATCAGAAAGAGTACCAGCGATGCGCGCTTTAAGAAATGGAAATGAAAAAGGAGATAAGATTAACGAGGCCCAGACCCTGACGGTTGCCAGAAAAGAGAGAAAGGGAAAAGAAAACTGCGAGTTGGAAAAGGAAGGCTGGAAAGCAAGGCAAGAGACTGGCGCAGAATGGAAAAAAAACGCGGGGAGGAAGAGAAAAGGGGACCGTCCAAGTGCCCGTAGAAGGGACAAAGGGGGCCGGCGGTGCCGCTAAAAGAAGAAAACGCTTTGCGAGAAAAAAAAGGAGGGGGGCCTAAAAGGGAAAGGGAAAACTTAGACTCAGCAGCAAGAACAAGAGCAAAACAAGTTGGACAAGGGCAAAACTCGTCCTCTGAAATAAACCAGATGGCATAACAATGACAAAACGGCTCCTCCGAAAACAAGGAAGGAGTTCAGGAGGGAGAAGAAATTTTCCCGTCTCTCACTTCGGAATCAAGACAAGAAAAACGCTAGTCAGCGCAGTCAACGGCAAACAGGGGGGGACTATGGGGTCCAAATAATCAGGGGAATGGGGAGGAAAAAGACAAGAAGGGATGTAAAAAAAAAAAAAAGAAAAAAAGACACAATAAACAGGTAGACTGGAAGCCGAGAAGGAAGCGCAGTTGCATCATACTAAAGAGAAAACGGGAAGGAAAGTCCTGGAAAGGATCGAAAGTAAGCAGGAAAAAGAAAAGAGGATAGGCTGTAAGGAAAAGGACAGTTCTTTAGATCTGCCTCATGGAAGGGGAGGAGAAAAGATCCTTGAGACTAAAGGAAAAAGACGAAAAAGAGGGAGAGGAGGGAAAAGTCAAGAGGGGGAGGAAGAGAAGTTCAGAAAAGGGAAAATAAACTGAGGGGAACGAAGCCACCTCGACCATCAAAGGACAAAAAAAAAACACAACGAAGATAAGCTAATAGGCAGGATAGAGGAAAAAAAAGTGAAGAGAAAGGCGATAATAAGACAAAAACAAGGAAAAAAAGCCTGTGAAAAGGGGAGAGGGGTTTTGTCCATCTAAACGGGAGGAAAGAAATTGACGGGGGGGGGGGAAAAAACCGCGCGTGACAGAGAAATAAACAAAAGGAAAAGCAGAAAAGAAGCGGTTACGCATAAAAAAGGAAGGGGAAATACCCTCTAAAAATTGAAAAGACTCAACGCTGTGGACCTTGAACACCTAAAGGGAGAAAATCTAAAGGACCGTGACGAAGCAAGGAGAAACTGCGTCTGGTCGGGCCTCTGAATGGAAAAAAAAGATAGGAGAGAAAACAAAGTTGGAGAAAGAAGAAAATGAACCGGCAATTAAGAAAAAGGAAAGAAGCTCAGAGCGATGGTTCCTTACTGACGAGTCAGCAGGAAGCCAGCGAGAAGGATGAACAGGGAACGGAGACGGGTGTTAAGGGAGCAGGGAATCGAAGAAATAGAAAGGAGGAATACAGAATAAAAAAAAAAACATTCGGAAAAGAAGGAAAAGCGTCAAAGAGGTGGGACAAGGCGTAACAAAATCAAAAGAGGGGGAACAGAGCAAAAAAGAAAAAATTCGCCAGCGGGGAAGAGGCATGGAGATGATGCGAGAAAATGTCGTCAGAGAATGAACGAATAGAAAGACTGGGGCCGTTCTGGCAGGCGTCGCAGCGTGGGGACGGAAGGCAGAGGACAGAAACAGTTGAACTAGGGGGAGGGATAATCGGCCCATCTAAAAAAGGAGAGAGGGAAGGGAAGAAGACTTGGCGGTCAAACCATGATAGGGTCGAAAAAGACAATTCCAGGAGCAGGAGGGAAAGCACATACTCGGAACGGAAAAGGGTAGGAAAGGAAAGAAGAGCGAAAAGAAAAGAGACCTTCAGGGAAACTACCGCCAGACACTCAGGAAGTCAGATCCAGTCGAAAATAAAAAGTCGTCGGCAAAAAAAAAGATTAAGACAAAAGAGAGGGTAGCGTGGTAGAAAAGAGGGAAATCGCGCGAGAAAAAAAAAAAAAGGTTACAAACTTGAATTGGAGCCTACAATAGCAAAACAAGGACGCAAGGCGCAGGGAGTCGCGCGTGTCAACCCCAAGAAAGGGAGGCTCAAAGCAAATCGCCAAACAAGAAAAAAGGGGGGTCTTGAAGAAAGGAATTCGAGCAGTGGGACAGAAGAAAAATGAAGGGGCCAAACTATCGGGGAAAAAAATGGCCCGCAGCTGGAAAGTGAATCAGAAAGAGATCGTCGAAGGCTACTTAAGAAAAAGCAGTGTACAAAGGGGAACCCGAGGGACAGGAGATCGCATCATGGGGAAAAAGGCGGAAACTGGAAACAAGAAAAGGGTTACCAGGCAAAGGGGAGAGAGCAAAGGAAGGGTAAAGTCACAAAGAGGAGAAAGGCGGGGGGGGTAGCATCACGTGCCGAAAGACTGGAGGCCTGAGAAGGAGCGAATTGACAGAGGTAAGGTCGAGAAAAGGCTCGTATAGGGGGGGGGTGGGGGTAAAACCGCACTGATGAATGGAAGAAAAAATGGGGAGTCGTGGGAAAAGAAAAAGAAGAAAAAAAAAAAGAAAAGGGAACTGGAAGGGAGGAAGGTATCTAGCCTGTCAGAGGTCTTTCTCCGGAGAAAAAAAAAAACTATGAAGGGGAAGGTCGTCGATAACAAAGAGGGGGGAGAGTGAGACAGAAAACCCTCACTAGGTATTGAACTTAATGGGCAGGTAAAGAGGCGCATATGTAGGGGCCGAAGGGGGAGAAGGCAAAGGAGCAATGGGGGGAAGGAAAGAGGGGGGACTCAAGGTAACGTCAAAAAATAAACTGGGGGGCAGGACTAGAATTGACGTATCGAGGAAGGGGCGGGCAAGGCCGGGGGAAGTTGTTCGAAGAGGGAAAAGTGAAGGAGGCAGAAAAAAACCAGTCGCCAAACCGGGGAGAAAAGGGAGGCATAAACACAGTTGGGGGAACAAGAGGGAAAAAACAAGTCTAAGGGAAGAGCTCCACAGGAAAGAAAACTCGTGCAGAAAAAGGAAAAGAAGGAAAACCTGGAGACAAGAAACTACTCGAATAAGGAAAAAGTTGAAAAAAAAAGGGGAAGGGAGGATCCAGAAGGAAAGAAAAGTAACAAGAGGAAGGTCCACGGCCCCAGGGGGAACGGGCAGGATCGCAGGGGCGGAAAAAAGGGGAAGAAAAGGTCGCCACGAACACCACGCGGGGGGAAGACGCGAAAGGAAGAGGAAGGACGCCTTGAGAGAAAAAAGGAAGGAAAATAAGTCGAACCTGGGGGATCGGCGGAAAGGAAAGGGGAAAACAAGAAGGGTGACCACATTGGAAAGGGCAACGGAGAGAAAGGGAGAAAAGAAAGAAGAAAACGCGATTCTAAAAAAAACCTTCTGCTTTGCCG
>Ga0179593_1356601_pt1 | contig 22509 bp, 25 predicted proteins | sample CZODoug2_1_08_16_FD_185931 | JGI IMG/M metagenome (GOLD analysis project Ga0179593, IMG submission 185931) | Vadose zone soil fungal communities from Angelo Coast Range Reserve, California, USA - CZODoug2_1_08_16fungal (PacBio error correction) | ecosystem: Environmental > Terrestrial > Soil >...
GATGAACAGAGTCCGGGTGAAATCTTATCTTATAACGAGCAGGAAAGGGAGGCCTTCGTACCATCTGCCGAGATAGGAGTCCATCAGGAGAGAGAGGGGAGCATCACGACCGAGGTACAGCGTCTGGAAAAAAAAGCAGGAAGAGTGACGAGGCGAGGCAGAAACGTTCATTCTAGGCTGGTAAGGGATTAAGGAACAGAAAGGCGCAGATCAGGCTTGAGTTGAAGGGACATCAGGCGCCCGAGCCATCATAGAACGAATCCTTTGCCCGTGGACAACACGATAATTCCATGTTTCAGAGAAAAAACTGCGGGGTCCGTAAAAGCACCAATAACAACCACACCAAACAAAAACCCAAGCATCAAACCGGAAGCCATAGACTACCTACGCCATCCTTGTGTGAAAGGAAGGTTGGGGCCCACCCGCAGCTTGATCGCTTCCCCGAAAGACAGGGGCGGACCCTGAGGAAGCCAGCTGAAATTAAATTATTCATAATGGGCAAACCTTCTTGGACTGCCATGAGGCGAGGGGGAAGATAGATGATGCCGGTAGGCTGTGTTTTTCATTACTGCTCAATCAAGGAAAGGGGCGAACTCCGAAGGAGTAAACCTCCGGACCTGTCTGAGAACGAAGGGATAGAAGCCTCGAAGACTAAGGGTCCCACACTAAATTGTGACGGCTGGGGGGGCACCGACCAAGACGTGGAAACGGTTCAGATACCTTCTCCGCAAGTCATTAAACTGACAGGGAAAGGTTGGGAATCGTCGCTCAGTCGAAAAACGACTAGCATATTCTTATCGGTAACAATGTTCTGGGGGGGGAAAGCGGTGACCAGGGCAGGTATGACCGAAAAGAGGGGGGCCCGCCGAACATCGGAATTAAGTGGTGGCAACCCAGTGAAACGCTCTCCTACGCCAATACCAGTTAGCAAGGAGGATTGAATCACTAGCCGCAGGGTCAGGAAATGGCATCAGAAAACACGTGTAGGAAGGGAAAGTGAAGCAACGAGTTTCGCTCGGGATTGTTTCGTAAGACTACCCGGGACACCCCTGGGGGGAACGAATCGCTACAGCGTTACTCTGCACCAAAGAAGAAAAAGCAGGACGAGAATAAACTGGCGGCCAGGATTCCTCGCCGCTGCGGGGCTGCACGACTCGGTTACCGGGCCGGGCCACTTGCGCGGCCAAACTCTGCGACCTGGAGTCATTTGGAACTTGCTGACACCCTCTAAAACCTGACGATCATTCGGGAAAAGTCAACCGGTCTAGGGGAAGAAATCGCGGCTCACGAATGCTCAAACAGAGAAGACGCGTGTTGGACGGTGGGTGGCAGGCAAAATAAAAGGCGACATTCGTCTGGGTCAGGGTTTAAAAAGCGGAAACGCGTGTGGGTTGGGCTCAAGGGCGCTGACTTGTACGTCTGGGGCTTGAGGCAGTCCTACTTCTACCAAGTCAAAAAAGAGGTCTTCATCGATGGAAAACCCTTTCATTGTCTAAACCTGGTGCTAACAAGGGGGTTTGGGTACTCTGGGGGGCCGTGCGTGCTCGTGAGGGACGAACGGAATCGGACCGGAGAAAGTGCTGTCAATCTCCGCAGTACTGGTGTCCATTCATGGTGGGAGAGTGGAGAACGGTGTGGGGTGCTGGAGGGGAGGGAAACGTGGGGGGTAATGTGATCAAAGAGAACTTAGGAACGGAGCGCAGGGAATGGGGACTCTAGGCCAAAACTTCCAAACTGAAAGCGCGAAATCGGCAAAAGTCGAAGCATAGGGGAGCTCAGCGGGTGTGCATGAGCGAACCCACCACCGGCAACTTCCGTCCCTGCTGCTGGTGTGCGGGTGAAAACGGGGGCCTTTTTGGCTTCCTTGGAGAAGCGCAGGGGGGAAGGCAGAGAATACGAAAAAAAGGGGAAGTCAGACCGGCGCCGCAGGACCTGCGGAGATATGGGGGCAACGGGGGGTCGGGCTGTTCCGAACTACGCCCCCCTCTTCATCTTATCCTGGAAAAGAAAAAAAAAGGGGGAGAAGAGGAGGGCAGCGACGCTGAAAGGAGACGTCGAAGAAGTCTCTGAGCCTTTCTAGGATGTAGGGTCGTAAAAGGATCAGGGGTGGCGCTGTCGGGTTACTCTTATCGGTTTCATTCAAATCTCAGAACGAGGAAAGAGAGGGAAAAGGGAGAAGAAAAGAAAAAAGAAGACGATACCCTCCAAGAAAAAACGAGAAGAGTCCACCAAGACAGCAGAAAAAACCGCGAATAGCGCGGTGTGGATAGAAGCTCGCAAAAAGCTGGGCGACGGGCGTCGGGAATTCTATTAAACCTCCTGAGCACAGGGGGGGGAGCTGGAAAGACCCTAAACTAGGGGAGGGAGAACCATCCGGAAAAACTATTTGGGAGAGACTAACTTGAGGAGCCGGCAATAATGAATACCTCGGGTCGGAAAGGCTCGCCTCCACCCCTCGAATGCACAAAAGAAAAAACCAGCAACGGAAAACTACACACCAAGGTAAGTGCAAAAAAAAATGTCGAATACTTAACAGAAAAACAACGCAAGAGCCGACCCGATGCCCCTGTCCTAGGTTCGTTTTCCTAAGTTCGAAAATTCAAAACGAAAAAAAACGCGGGAGGAGGGCTAAGTATTACTCATCATCGCTGCGCTCTGGGTAGCCTGTGCGAGGAAAAAAACGAAAGATGAAACATGCACAACGCGGGCACGGCCATCAAGACAACCAGTGCTCAAACCAGGAAGCAATGGAACCAAGTAAAAGCGTTTGAGATAAAAGCATAAACGGTCCTTCCTTAGGGAGTCGAAAAAAACTAGGAGGATGGACCAGACCAACTGGAAAAAGGTACAAGACCACGAAGTAGACAAAAACGGGGCTGGGGGGGAACTGGCCAAGGGTGGAGTAGAGGCTGACTCTTTTTACTTGTTGACGAAAAAAGCACCATCAAACACTCCACAAAAGAAACACAGGGAAAGGGAGACAACGCGCCCCTTGCGAGCCAAAAAAGACCTACAAAAAAAAAAAATTTCGCATCTGCTGCCCAAAGAGGAAGAGAGGGTTTCTCACACTCAGAAAAGGGTCGAAGTATGCAAGGCGGATGCACGTGTGGATCAGGAGGGGTAAGGGTCCTGGTAGCGGGTTAAGCGTAGACCTTCTCCAATAGGGAGAGAGGGGGCCGATAAAGCTGCAAGGGGGCAACCGAACAACATATCAGCAAGAGGCTAGTACTATTAAAGAAAGAAAAAAGAAGGGATGAATCGGGAAACATCTTCCCGCACATTCCTGGACTTTTGAAGGAAGAAAGAATATGAAAACCGAGGGGGGGACTTGGTCCCGCCTTGTGACCGGAGGAAGGCGATCATGCTAGTAGAAAGACTCCCTCGACGGAGCCTTGGAACTGTTCTTAACGGAAAAAGGCCATCACTCTGTTAACCGGGGACCAAGGCGGGACCGGGGACGACGTCAAGGAAATTCCAGGGGAGAACTTGTAGGTGGGAGTAGAACCTTTTCACAAACAAGAAGGACCGATGAATCAGAAAAAGCCTAAGGACGTTGCCCGCATTTGCTTCAAAAGGCCCGGGTCAAAGAGAAAAACAACAAAATGGGAACCATTTATCTGAGAGAATAGCTCCGCAAAGGAGGCAAGATCACCAGTGCCCTATTTTTAAAAGTAGATGGCCGGAGGAGAGAATGCTCGGACAACGGGCAAGCACGTCAGCTGGGGTAGGGAATACATAAAGAGTCATCCTTATCACTTCGGGCCAGTGGAAGGTATTTCTAGGAAGGAGAAGGGTTGGCGAAACTTTAACTCTTGAAGATCAAAGCTCTTCATATGGGTCGACACCCCATTGTGCCAGCCGTTAAGGAAAAAAAAGAAAGACCTAGGAATATCTCGAAGTCCAATAACAGGTGTTGGCTGAAAAAGAGAGGCTCAAATAAGGTAAAGGGACGCAGGGGGGGATGGAGGGACGCATTTGGGAAAAAAGGAGGTTGTCACAAAATACGTCAGAAGCGGTGTGCAAAGGAAGGGTACTCAAAAGAGACCGCAGCTTGGGCTGAACTCAGTATGAACAAAAAAGAAGGGGGTGCGACACAAGGAGGCTGGGGCAGTGGAAAAAGTTCCCCGCGAGTCGTGAGCTGTACGAAGTGCTCCTCGACTTCGTCAGGGAAGGAGGGAAGGGTAAGTAGAAGACGGCAAAGGCCCAGGTCGACCAAAAAAGGTGCCGAGCCGCTTTCGTACAGCGCCGCTTTCAACCGATTGGCTTTAAAGGCCGAGGATGAGGAACCTAGGGGAAACGCCTGGAAAGAGACTGATAATTTCAAGTCGGGGGGGAAGTTGTCCTCAATACAAGCGAAAGGGGGGGAGCGTAATGTAAGGGCATGGGCGAGCAACTTTAGAACCACCGCATCTCGAAGTCAAAAACACTTTGGTTCAGAGCGGGAGAAAAAGAGCTCGTCGGGGAACAGCTTTTAGGGAGCCGAGAGGGCTGCGGAAAGGCAGCGGGAACCTTCGAGTTCAGTCCGAGAGTAAAGGACGAGAAAAAGCGGAGCAAAGAACGCCCTGAGTTAAATCCTGGGAAAGGGAGGGGGCGAAATTGGCAGCGGCTAGAGGGGGAAAGTTCAAGTCACGAAGGCCTGGCAAAATCACAAAGAAGTACAGGCAAGGAAGCTCCGTCTCCAGAGCCCCTGCTGGAAACCGCAGTCCAGAAACGAACCACCGTTCCAAGGTCCAGGCAAAAATCTGACACGGCCCTGAAATAGTCTCATTGGGGGAATTCCGCAACTGGAAACGAAAGAATCCTCCTCCAGCCTGATCGGGTGTGTTGGTGGCCACCGCTCAGCAGAGAGGCTTCCCTGTGAACCCGACTTCTTACCACCCTTCAGGAACAAAAGGGAAAGGGCAACATCTAATTAAGAGGTAATCAGAAGAGAAAGGTTCAAACAGGACACTTTTAGTTATCTGATCCGTAGAAAGGAAGGTTCTGAGGTTGGTTTCATACCAGGCTAGTACCCTTGTTCTAAAACGACGAGAAGATTTGCAACCCACTCAGCGAAAAGGTTTGGACCACCTACTCCCTCGCCGAAATAAAAACTAACACGGCCCTGCAACAAAGACTGTGCCGTCGGGATGTAAAAGAAACGAGGCATGTGCGAAAGGGGGTTAAAGTTATGTCAGAGGCAGGGAGAAAAGAGAAGGGTCAATTGTGCAAACACGCGTCATGAAGGCGCGCTGGGGGACCTCCGAGAAAGATCCAGAAAGTCAGCTGGGAAAACAAAACTTTTTCGGCGTCCTCAGGATCCGGAGTCCGCAACACTGAGGGGCACGGCCGCCGGGGGAAAATTTCATATCAAAGGGAGGGGGGGGTGGTGGGACAACCATTTCGAATAGCGATAAAACAGTCCCAGTCTGGAATGGAATCATGGAAGAGGCGCGGGAAGGAGAGTCAAAGACGTCTGTGTCATCAATACGGGAGCAGAAAGGGAAGAAAAGGATAAGTACGAGAATGGAGTTAGGACTGACAGATACGACGACTACCGGGGACAAAAAAGGACGGAACAAACGAACTCGGGAAGCGGAGCGAAAGCCTAACAAGTCAGAGAAAGGAGATAAATCCTGGAGGTAATGGCTATTCCTCCTATGTTCTCTTCCATGTTTTATTACGGGGGAAGAACATTATAAGGGACCAGCTTGCGCTCCAGCCCTAACGGGAGGAATTTGGGGGAGAAATTTCTCAGTAATCAAGGACAAGAAGGGGGACCCCAGTCTAACACTGGCAGCTGAGGAAGATAGTTCGTAATTGTGGAAACCCAAGAAGAGTTTGCGGTGGGGGGAGTCACGCACGATCGAAGGCCTCTGTTGGTCAGAATGAGAGGGGCGACAAGGGGAGTTGGTCATCAGGGTGGGTCTCAAGTTCCGTGACGAGGAAGGTGTGGGCGCGGGGGTCTTGTTGATTTCCCTCGCGGAAAAAAGGCAACAGAGGAAGTAAAGTAGCAAACAAGGGGAAGGTGAGACTCGGTGAGAAGCTGTACAAACCTTTAAAGCTGCTCGTGAAACTTAGGGGGTACTGGAAGAAGACATACGAACGGAACCCGGTGCTGAAACCCTGGTAGGGGGGAAAGTCTGGGTTATTAGTTTCGCCTGGGGGGGGAGGGACTATGGCCGCAAGATTGTAGTGGTGGAAACGCGACCACCGTACAAGGAGAACTCGCTTATCTGTATCTATGGCGCCAAAGAAGGGCGGGACACCGGCAAGAGACAATCGGAAGAGGGTGCGGGGTAGCCTGGTCGGGGGTGAGGGGGCAGTACGCTCTCAACATCCACAAAGGGAGGACCTTACATTGAAGGGGAGGGGGGAGGGTTAAAAGGGGGTGATTGGGTGGAGGGTACAGGTACGGAGAAACGGGAAAGGGTGGGTGAGGAGGAGAATCTCTACACTTAATGGACTTCCTCTAGGGGAGGGACGGTGTCCCTTCAAACCATTTAGCGAAGTAGAGAGGAGGGATGGTAGATCTCTACAGGGACAACTTAGAAGCGGGAATGTAAAACACTCGAGGAGTTGGGTCATCGCACGATGGAAGGAGCAGGTGCGAAGTCGCCCAGCTGGGAGGAACTCTTATTAATATTCTCGGCCTGGGGAGGGAGGGGAGGGATCGGGGAGCTTTCTGGTCTCTCGGATTGGGGAGTGCAAGGAGCTCACACACACCGTAGGAGGAGAAAAATATAGAACCGTACTAAAGAAAAAAGATAAGAAAGAGTAGAACACCCAGAAAAACATTTACCTAGAGGCTAAAAAGAGAGAAAGGGTCCAGGGAAGGCGACGGTCCGGTCCTTGTAGATAAAAATACAAAACTTGCGTTGAAAGACGACAAAGAAGATTGCAGGGGGAGCGAGGCGAACAGCCCCAAAGGGGCCAAATTTAAGTATATAAAAGGAACAAGAGAAGGGGGGAAGGAAAGGGGGGACATAGCCTGTGGAGGATCGGAGGGGCGCTCAAAGAACCTAGGAGTACCTCAGGGCCATCCCATAACAACAAAGCACAGTTAACCCGACCAAAAAAAAGCATGCTCTTTTGTCGGCAAAAAAAAAAAGAGAAGAGAAACCCGAGCAGGTAGATAATATGGCGCTACATGGTGACCGCCGGTCGTGAGGGATCCTGGCCTCAGCTCTAAGACTCTGTCAATTACCGGCAAACGGGAAAAAAACTAGCCCTTCACAAAACCGGTCTAAATAAAACCCATAGAAAGAAAAGAAGAATGACACCATGAAAGAGAGGTGGCGATCAGCAGAAAAAAAACTTTCTCCGCCTGAAGGTAAAAAGGAGGAAAACCTAAGACGATCGCTCATCAAAGAACAGTAAAAGACGAACACCAGGGTGAGCAAACGTTCGGTAAGTTTCAATAACATAGTAAAGGGGGAGTCACTAGGCTAAAAAGAAATGAGACAAAGAAATCGCAAAGGGCTATGGGAAAAAAATAACAAGAGAGCACCAGTTATCCCCTCCCTCCCAGGCCTCCTTTCCTCATGAAGGAGGGGAAGAAAAACAACCAACCCTAACCGCGAGGGAGGTGAGAAACATTAAATAGGAAAATAGCTCTTATCCCAGGGGGGGAAAAGAGGTTCAAGGTTTCCGGTCTTGGTATATAGAAAAGCGGCGAGGTGGAAGTCGGGGGACTGGGGAAGGATTTCAAGCCAAAGGCATCTTCAAAAATCAGAGGGAGGAGAGCCGGAAAGAAAGGAAAGGAAAACGCCCTCGCGAAAAGAAAAACCTCTTTCGGCTCGGACCAGGAAGGGGGGAAACGTTTTTCAACAAGGTAGGAGTCGGAGGGAGCTCGACAACCAATCGAGCGGACAGTTGAACGAGGAAAAGGTCCTGACAAGGGGGAACAAGGGGAAAATCTTCGAAATCAAAGAAAGACTCTGGCATTCTAGGACTAGAGAGAGGGAAAACTTGTTTTCCCCACAAGACGGAGAAGAGTACATTCAATAGGGGAAGCGACGGAGGGACACTGCATGTGGCGGCACACGTCTTTTATCAGATCAACGTGGGGAAAACATTTGATACTAGGGGAAGGCATAGTTATATCAAGAGCGGCGATCAACCGGGACGGCGTTTTTCAAACAGGAAAGATTTAAAGGGGAGAGGAGAGAAGACGGGCGACGTCCCACCACATCAGGGGTGAAAAACGGAAAGCAGCCTGCAAAGGAGGCTGGGCCCGGGCCGGTTAGCTTGAGGGGCGGGCTAAGGGGTAGGTAGTGGGGAGAAGAAGACACAGTCTCCTTGAAGAGAGGCGGGTTATCGAAAAGAAAGGAAAAGAGGCGGCCTGGGGGACAAAAAGTAAGAAGGAACAGGAGACGTAGCCTCGCTCATAGGAAAGGAAAAGGGTGTGACTAAACTCCTAGTCGTGTTGAAAAAGAAATTGAAATGGAGAAAGAGTGGGCTGGAATGTCCTGAATGCAGGAAGGAAGATGAGGAAAACCTGTTCAGAGGCAAGGGAGAAGGGAGAGAGGGACATGTGGATAGGGACGAAAAAAAAAGTTTCCCAAGTCGTCGAAGATGGGTGGGAAAGGAAAGGAGCTTTGTATTGAGCGGAAGGGCGGAATTACCCACAGAAGGATGAGACCGAAGGGGAGGAGAACCACAACTTTTTCCAGTGGAGAAGCATTAAGTGCGGTCACAGGGATTGAAGCGGTCCGCGGAGTCCGTGGATTACTTGTAAAGTGCAGAAGGAATGAGCGCATGTCGCAATCTGGCAGAACGAAAGGAAAGAATATTAGAACTGGCAAGGCAATGGCACAACGCTCGCGGTTGATAAAGGAGATCAGATCAAAAACAACACGGGTGAAAAAGGGAATAGAAATTGGATCAACAAAAAAAAAGAGTAGGTTACATGTCAGGGAAAAAAGAATAAGGAGCAGGAGGAACGGAAGTCAGAAAAGATTCAAGAGGAGGGAAATAGGAGAAACAAGATGATCAAGAAACGTACCTCATTAAAGACTGAAAACGGGAAAGCCTAGGAACTCTTTAGCGCCCTCGTCAAGATTCCCACGGGAGAGAAAGAATCTAACAGAAACGATATGAGATCCATATCGCTGAAAAGCTGAGAAGGAATCTCAACTAACTGGGAGAGGGAAAGGGAAACATCTAAATCCTTTGAACCCACGGGTCCAAAAAGGAACAGGTAACAGACAGAAAAGAAGGAGAGAGTTGTGCTGGAGCAGAAAACGGTTTAAGCTTCTCGAGTGAAAAAAGAAGGGGTGCTTAAAAAAATAGAGGAAGGACAAAGTCTTCCATTCATAATAACAGAAGAATGATCAGAACAACTGGGATGGGGTTACGGATGAGAGGAGGGAAAGGAAGGGTTATGGGGGGGGGGGGGAAGGGACATGAGAAGCTTCCAAAGGTGTTCCCAAGAAGTATCAGGGGGGACGGAAGGGGCGACAAAAAAAATCCCGACGTCGCAAACTCCAGAGAGACCTCTAACCTGCCACCGAAAGGCTGCCGAAGGGGAGGAAAAAAGGGACGACAGAAAGGTGGAGGGGAAAAAGGGGGCGAGGCCTAGAGATAAGTCTCCATCTCCGTAAAGGGAAAAAAAAAAAAACCAGTTGCAAAGGGTGAAAGGTAGGTCGGGCTCCTACTATCAATATACTAGAGGACAGTTGGGGGGGTAAAAAAAATTGGTAGTAGGATACTCGGAGGGGCAATGCAACCTATGGGACGGGAAACCTGTTCCCGACGTCGCAAGTCGTCAGTCACTCGAAGGTAGGGAGGGGTTTGGGAAAAAACATGAGTGCTATCGGACTCTTCCGAGAAGAAGCGGGTTAAGGAACTTGAATAAGGCAGAGGTCTGAAAAAAGATTCAAAGAAAGCTGGGGGGGGAATAAGGTCACCATAGGGGAGAAATTGAGAAAAGAGGTGACCACTTCAAGCGACGATGGGAGTTTAAACAACTGGGAAAATGAAGCCGGGAAAAACACCACCAGGGTAAGAGAGGGAATGGAAACAACACGACCAGGTCCAGGAGAAAAATAAAAGGGACGTGGGGTCCGGTAAACGCGGGAGGAGGCGGCAATAAAGTGTTCAAGAACTTGGGGGGACCTGATAGGGAAAAGATGCCGGACAACAAAAAGTACCTTTCCTGGGGTAGACGTTGGAAACTATACCCTAAAACTGGACCCTCAAAACAGTCACGAACGGAAAAAGAAGAATGGAATATATACATAGATCAGGGAGATTGAGAAACCCGCGATCTGCAGGGGGGGTCTGTTTCTGCATATCGACGGAGGAGGGGAGGGATAGTGGACTACAGAAGGGGGTTTCCCTTAAGGGGGGGGGTTCTCAGGTTAAAGGATGCTTGGGAGAGGGGCTGTGAGAAATTCAGGGAGTCCTCGTCAGAAAAAGTCCATATTTAACGTAAATCTACATCAAAAAGGAAGGGCCAGAGGTGAGAAAAAATGGGGGGCGTCTTGGTGAAAACGTGGAAGGGCTGGAAAAGCCTGCAACTTAGGAAGTAGCTTTCCTAAAAAGTCCCAAAGGAGGAAAACCGCAGGGAATGGGGAGAAAAAGTACAGTTCTGAGGGACTCACTTAGGGGGGGGTAAGAAGAGGGGGGAAGGAAGCAAGAAATTACTGCTCAAATCTTTATCTAAAGCAATCTCACGGGGAGGTTCCCATGAGAACAGGCCAGCGGAAAGAAAGATCTTCTTCTGCAGAGGGGGGGAGGGTGATAAAGAAGCAACCAAAAGGTTCTGTACTGAACTGGTTGGGGAAAGCTGTTTTGGTGTGGGGAGGGTTACAGGGAAGAAAGGGGGGGAGAAAAGCCTCTTCCTAATGTAAAAGGAAGGAAGGTTGGTTGGGGGGGGGGGAGGGGGGGGGGGGGGGGGTGGGGGGGGGAGGTCGTGAGAAGGACAAGGGAAAGAGGGCGCAGAGTGGCGAAGGCGTTCTCATAGCAAACGGGTCGGAGGAGCTGCTTCCGAAACAAAAGTGCGGTCGGGCCATCTCAACGATGAGGGAAGAAGAAAATCAGGACCAAGGGGAGCGCGCGGCTAGCAAAAAAAGGGACGATTCAGAAAACTCGGCAAATCCTTGGTCTGTCGCGGAAGGGGGAGGAAGGGGGAAGGCGTCTTAGAGGAGAGAGAGAAAAAAAAAACGTGAGGGGCGAAAAGAGAGAGAGGCGAAAAAAGCCACGCAGAATCGGAAGAAAAAAAATACCGGAAGACAAACGATTCAGAGAGAGTGTTATCAAGAGAGGAGAAAAGAAAAAAGGGCGGAGCGACGGATAAAAGAGAGATGACAATCCTCCAAAGGGGTTAGCTGTTCAGACTACACTCTTGGCAAGAGACAAACGAGGCGACAAAGAGAAAGAACGCCACGAGGATGGAATACTCAAATTCCTCACCTATTCCTAATGGTAAAAGGGTCTGAAGCGCGTCTCGAAAACCAATGAGGTCTCCGGCAAAGAAACACCAAAAAAAAAAAGAAACCGAAAAAGCCACCGAAGAAGTAAGTAGACACGTTGGTGCTCTCTTAAAAAAAAAAGAGAAGATAACTTCGGGAAGAAAAGAAGGCATTCAGGGAGTGCATCACAGAAAGGTCCATTAGGAGAACTAACAAGACAGCACTGGGGAGAGACCCATGGCGTAATGTCACACTAAAGGGAAATGAAAGAACGAAAGAAATCAACCCACCACTAGGGCAAAAGACAGAACAAATAAGAGAGGGGGTCTACCGAAGAAAAGGGCGCCCTGGAAGTATAAGCCTAATACGGGGGGGAAAGAAAGGTCAAACGCGGACACAAGAACCAAAGGACAAATTCTTATACTGGATTTTGCCGGGGGTAGATTGTTACTCTGGGAAAGGTCTCCTGGGTACTAAAGAGGAAGAAAAAAAAACGCAACCTGCTCCAAAAGAGACGAAAAACGGAAGAGAAAAAAAACGCGGAGCCAGGATCTTAAAGAAGCCACTCCCAAACCGAAGGGAAAGCCATGAGGGGGAGGGACCGACACCCAAACGCAAAACGAATCGTTTCTCAAGGATCAGAAAGGAAGGGGGGGGAGTGGAAAGGTGACGGGAAGGCAGGTGACAGGAAGGTAGAGGAAAGACCTTCAAAAAGGAAAGGAGGAGATTGGGCCGGAGCAGTGGGGCCAGTTCCTGTGTCACAGCCTCGAAGAAGAGTCGAGCGTCAACGGACAGAAGTTAGCGCCGCAAAAAACACCGTTCGGCAGTGTCCTGCGAAGAGAGAAACCGCTGGGCGGGGGGGGGGAAAAGCCGGGGACATGAGTGCGATCGTCAGAGGAGAAAGAATCCTTCCTTTACCTGAAAGGAAAAGGGATTAAAAAGAGGGGGGGACACGAGCACCGCGAGTGACCTCCGAAAATGCCCACGAGAGGACAAGAAAAAGCGTTCGGGGGGCGTAGGAGTCTGGGCAAGGGTTGGAAACAAGCATAGACCGGGTCTTCCAGGGACAGCCGCGGAGGGGAAAGATGGAGAAGCACGGGGAACTGGGAAAAGTAGACAGCCGAACACGTTTTGAGAAGGAGGAGATGGACTGATATGATCCCCGCCGGAAAACAAGGGAAAGAGGGGGGGGGAAATCAAGGAATGAGAGGAGGCCAGGCTGGAAGGAAAACGGCCTAAAAAGGACCACTGTTGCAAAAAGGAGAGACGGGGAAGCGCGCGGCAGCCGGATCAAGAGGGCCAAGGTCCTGGAGGAGGAGGGGGGAGTAGGCTGGGAGTGGGAGGGGCGGTGGAAATAAAAAAAAATAAAAGGAGAGCAATCGGAAGAGGTTTCTCATTAAAAAGGAAGATGCTTCTTAAACCCACATAGAAGGGGACATTCAACTAGCATACACAGAAGTCCAAAAAAAGGGGGGTTGTATTAAAAACTCACCATTAATCAGGGTAATTGCGCCAGCTTTGTAAGGAGAAAACGCGGGTGTCAAAAAAAAAATTTTCCACGAACAAGGGAAAAGGAGGGAAAAACGTCAAACGGGTGTAGCAAGATCCTGAAAAAGGCTTGAATACGGGGGGAAGTGGAAGGGGAAAAACCCTCCGGGTTACACTAAATTTACGGTGAGACAAGGCACGGCGCTGTGTAGGCTGGAAGGAGGGGTCGGGTTAAAAAAAAAGTCGGACATATGAATCAGAATGCTCTCCGTTACGGTATGGAGGACAGGAAAACGGAAATTACTCCATTCCCGTGGGAGATCGACGAGGGGGTTCCAGCGAAGGGGGGGACTTTTTTTACAAGAGGGAAGGCGATGAGAAAAGAGGGAAAAGGGAATCATACTGAGGGGTCCGGAGAGTACTTCCAGAAGACCTGCCCAAGAAGAGAAGTACTGCGAAGGGAAAAAAATACTGGAAGGAGAGAGATCAAACAACGGGAGGAAAAAAAGGATTCGTGGGAACGCTCGGGCGAGAAAGCCCTTATATCCTCTGGGAAGGGTCAAGAAGGGGAACCGATCGCCAGGGAAATCATAAGAACACATAAGACGGAAGGGAAAGGGGATAAAGAGTCAATTTGCACACTGAACGAGGGAATCTCAAAAAAGGCAGTCTCAAAGTAAAGGGTATCGACCCCTAGATTACGGAGAGAAGAGAAGGAAAGATCTTACCTCACACGCCCCCAAAGAAACTCGCCGGTCTCCGGACTCAAAAAAATCTTCCCGGGTCAATGCGAATAGGGGGGGGGTATTTCCAGCACCAACATCCCTACCCTCAAGGAGAAAAGGCACGGGTTTGGCCACAAACTCTAAAGGAGACCGCAAGGCAACCCGAGGAAAACTCTTCAGAAGGAAAAGGGAGACAAGACACTTCATAATCAGCTGATAAAGTTCAAAAAAAAAAGGGGGGAAGGTGACGTTCTGAGAGGGACAGAGTAAGTATTGCCGTATGACAAGGGGTAAGGAAAGAGCGACGAGGCAGGGGGAACGGGGAGAAAAACCGTAAAAGAAAAGGAGGAAAAGGAACCAAATGTCTCACAAAAAGAACAGACAAGAAAGCTACTTGAGGACTGCCGCTTGGAATGGACACCGACCCAGAGGTCTTTTTCCGTCTATCAGAAGGAGAATCGCGTAAGGGGAAAAAACAACCATGGGGGGACGGGTGAGGACTACAGGGGGGGAGGATTCAGAAAAAAAACCATAGACTGGGGGGACCAAAAGGGGTCAGTAGTTCTAAATTATTCCGTGAGAAAATCACAAGTGGGTACAGGCTAGGCACTAGAAAGGAAAAGGGTGTCAACGAGGGATGCTGCTTTGGGTCAAAAAAGGGAAAGAGGGCTAGGAAGAAAGAAGGACGAATTAAGAGTGCGTTGATAGTGACCAAAGATGGCTCCTGTGACCATCGGTACCTTCCTAGTTAAGAAAACGCCAGGAAGAGATGGAGTAGAAGAGCAGAGATACGACCGTGACAACTTCACGAAAGGAAGAGTTGTAAGCTATTTGGGAAGAAAAACAGAACAACCCCTTTTCGGGAAGCTTCTACTTAGTAATATAAGAGCACCGAGGTCTTCGGCGGAAGAAAAATGGGTCTAAAAACTTTATAAGGGCAATTGCGGACAACGCGCCTACCATGGAGGTACATGTTTATAATTCTCTGGCTTTCAAAAGAGAAAAGGCGACTGACCCAAAAAACCGGGAGAAAAACTCCAAAGGGAATAATGCATATTAGAATCTTGTCAGTAAGATGGGAAAAAAAAATCCCTTATGTTGGGCTTTTGGGGAGGGGAAAGAAAGAGGAACGGAAAATAACAGATGGGGGGGTCATATTTGAAAAAACGTAAGTAGAGTTTCTCCAAGAAGGGGGGGGGGTGAGGGGAGTTCTCATTGCCAACTAGAGCCAAAAGGAAAAAGGGTGAGGAATATCAACAGTGGCAGTTAGTCCTCAAAGGGGAAGAACAAATTTGGGGGCTGTTACTCAAGGGGGGAAGGTTTGGAAAGAACGCAGAGGACTTGAGGGCTTCAAGCTGGCAGAAAGGAGTCGGTAGAAACCGGAGCTGTTACTTGGGTGAAATCTGGGTATGGCAGGGGGGGGGGGGATGTATGGGGCCATCGAAAAGGGGTGAAGGTAGTCATGGGGGTAACAAAGGAGGACCTTATCAAATGAGCGCTAGCTGGAGCTCTCACCGCAGAAAAAGGAGCAAAGACTGATAAAGCCCAGAAGGGTCCACGGGAGCCAAAGCATTAAGGTCTCGGGCTGGTTCCGTAACGACGCACCACGTTCTTCAGTCCAGAGGGAGGGGTGGGAGGGGGAAGGGGGGGAGGGGTGAATGGGTTATGGTAACTGCTACCTCAAAGGGTGGAAAAAAAAGCTCCGACAAAGGGTTTGTCATGCAGGCCGGGAGGGGGAAGGGGTCTCGCGTGCTCATGACATTTCCACGGGAGGAGAGGGGGAAGGGGAGGGTTAAGAATATCAGAACATAGGTCGTCCCTACTGTCAAGATGCAAAAAGGGATTCTTATGGGGAGAAAATGAAGTCCAGCCGTCCGCCAGCGGGAGGACGCGGTCTTAAGGCACCACCTCAGAAAAAAATGGGAGAAAAAGGAGGCCTAGGGGAAGGCTTGGGGATCAAGTGAGGATTGCTGAAAGGCTTTTGAAGGAAATCAAAAAAAACGGAGGGGGAGGAAAATGAGAGGAACCACTACTACCAAAGAAGAAAAAAGAAACTACAGACCGCAGTGCATGTCATAATCTCAAATTGTGTTGCTGCAAGAAAAAGAGGACGAAAAGGGGAATCCGCGGGGGCGGGCCAATCCGCCGCAAAAAGGGGGTAAAAGGGCACAGTAAGTGTCGAGAGAGGAAAAAAGAAAGCAAAACTCAAATAGCGCACAGGAAGACATTTAGTGAAGCTCTACGAGGGAGGCCCCGAAAAAAGGGAATGGACATCTCCGGGGGAGGAAGAGGGGACGCGCAAAACCACCCCTGTCTAAGGTATAAGTCTGGAGAAACACAATCACAACAAAAAAAAAAAAGAGCAGTACGGCCACTTGGGTGCGTAGGATGGAAAGCCAGACACCACCCGAGAATATCTACCGTCATGAACATGATGAGAGTCGCATGGGGGGAAAGTGACCAACGTGGGTTGAGATACAGCTACGATCACGGGGGATCATAACCGTCGCAGTGCAATAAAGAAAAAAAAAACGGTGAAGAACCTAAAACAAAAGGGAGCAACGTAACATAAAAATTACCAGGGGGGAGAGCCCACCGCAGGGACGGAAGATTAACGGAGAGAGAACCGAATACTATCATTCGGGCCACAAAAGGAAGTCCACCGCGTAAAAGACATAAAAAGGGTGCACCACCGGCTTAAAAGAAAAGGTCAGATGCGGAGAAAGGGTAAGGGGAGAAGGGGGAAAGAATCGCTCGACCACCGGTGCAAAACACGGAGAAAAAAAAAAGAGTAAAAAAACGAAGTCTTTCAATAAAAAAGACGAAAAAAAAAGAGAAGACTCATCGGGGAGGAACTAAACACCAGCACAAACGCTATCGCGGGGGTCTCAGGGACTAGATGAAGGAGGAAAACGGGGAAGGGTGCACTGAGGGTAATTTGTTCATGATCAGGTTGTCCCTAAAAAGGGGGGACCCTGCCTACAGGTCGGGCGAAGTGGGGGAAGACCATCTTTACAAGGGAGAAGGAAAAGAAATCAATGCGGAGATTAGGGGGGAGTAAAATGAAAAGAACAAGAAATTAATAATAGAAGTCTTGCCCCCGGCTGAGGGGTTGACTTCAGCTCGCTGACCAAAAACTTGAATCTTGGACCTTGGGTAAAGGGGAATTCGCAGGGGGGAGGCGCGTCTAAAAAGACTCCTCGGGATTACCGGGGGAAAGAGGTTGCTCACTTAATGATAAAAAGGGTCCCTGATTCCCGATAAGGGACAAGGACGCTCCTCGGAGAATCCTCCATAAACAGTGGGGGGAGGTGGGAGTCAGCAAGGGTGCCAAAACTTCGAAACCGAGAAAAGAGGAAAAGGGGACCACGCGGCAAGAGGGTTATAAAAACAAGGAGGTCAAAAGGGAGAACGAAGAAAACTTTTTACAGAAATCCGGGGGGAGAAAATCGTAGAGAGCTCCTCAACAGCGAGCCTATCAAACCATGTAAAAAGAATAGGGCTACCGGGGACTAGATCTGGCCTCTCAAGGTTCCCGAAGAAAGATGGAGTTGACATCACAGAAGCACCAGATCACGTCTGGAAGCAGGGGAAGGGGGGTATGTAGGAACGTTGCTGGGAAGGGTTAAAAGAACTTAGCAAGGCGGCGAGAGCAAAAATCATGAGAGTTTTCAAGCAGAGAAGGGTGACGGAGGAAACAATCGATACTTAAAGAGATATAAAGAGAAAATCAAATCCAGGTGGAGCGTTAACGCAGAGGGTGGGGGACGCCTGGAGTGAATGACGCAAAAGGGATTGAAAAAGTGGGATTGGACGCGGGTTACTCCAACTGGGGAGGGGGCAAACCGGGAGATAAGAAAAAGGGGTCAGGGACCCAACCGTACCACGGGTGGACGCCCATATCCGTATAGAAGAGGGAGGTCAAAGGATGGAACAAAACAAAAAGCAGGGCGCAGGGAAGGGGCGGAAGTTTAACAAACAGGCAGCGCTGACGGTATTAACTTGGCTGGAGGAGGAAGGAAGCAGATCCTGGGCAGGGAAGGGAGCGTGGACGGACAGGAACAGTCCCGGAAGAAAGGGCTGAAGTCGTGACAGGTACAGAGAAGGAGGTCCACTAGGTGAGGGGCCATGGGAGGGAAGGAATCGGGAAATCAGACCTGGGAAGATACAAAGGATGGTGAGTCCAGGACCTGAAAAAGAAAAAAGCCTGAACCGCGGACAAGAAAGAATTTGGATCAACCGGACTCAAAAAAAAAAAAGGTAGGGAGAAAAGTGAGGTAGAACACGAGCTCTGCGGGAAAAATCGTAGCCGTAATATCCGAGGGAAAGGAAGAGGGCCTAGAGCAGTGAGATCAAGATACTGTCTGGAAGTAAGAACCAGGGATACCCCCGAAAAAAAAAAAAAAACCCTCGGGGAACGGGAGAGGGGAAATCTGAAAGACACGAGGTAAGGCCCTGTGGTTCATCGTAAAAGAGAAGAAACCAGGAAAGGCATACGGCGTCAAATAGCGGACAGTAATACTCAAGTGACATCAAAGGAAGTTCCGGCGGAAAGCGAGCCGGCCAAGGTAAAAAAAAAAAGAAAACCTTTTTAGGGAAAAAAAGGAAACGGGAGCGAAAAGCGCCAAAAAAGGGATCGTTCAAAACTCAGTCGCCCCGCCTAAAGAGGGCGGGAAAACCTTGTAACCCTAGGGGAGGAAGAAACTAAAAGCCATCTGGGAGGAGCTCGAATAAGAGGAGGGAGGGGGTGACAGCAAACTGGTCTAATTATATCTAGGGTCAATTATTCTGTATGCCTAGAAAAAAGTGGTGTCACATTACCGGAAAAGAGGTCCAAAAAACGGGGACCAGGGGGAGAGCAACAGCGAAAAGTGTGCGTCGCAACGTCCCCAACTTCACGCCAGGAAATCACCACCACAAAAGAAGCCGGGCCGTCATATTGCCCTGCTGAGGCCACCAGGGGGAAGGGATGGACAGGTCTAAAGACAGCCATCGACAATCCTTTTGAAAAAAAGGGTCACGGGGGAAATCTGGGCGATCATTTTAGCGCCATAAAAAGGAAATCTCGGTAACAAAAGGGTTGCTAGGTTCTAGTGGGGACAAAAGGTTTTTCCAGGAAAAGAAAACCAGGGTCGCGGTCAAAAGAGCATTGGACTAGGGACGGAATGGATGGGGGGTAAAACAAGGGAACTCGGGTGCGACAAAAAGGTTAGAATATTGCATGTTTCGGGTGGGGAGGGGGAAGACTAGGTTCAAAAGAACATCGTTGTATCGGCCGCATTAAAACGGGTCCACGGCCGAGAGAGTTGTGGAACTATTCAGATAGAAAGAGAAAAACAGTAGGTACCAAGAGACAGAGGGGGGGACAGATTGAGGAAGCACCAAGAAGAACCTCTGAAGAAAGGATGGATCATCAAATGGGAGGTAATACTATTCCATAGTCCTTCTGGGGCTGAAGCGGGGAAAGTAGGGGGAGGTGAACCCAGGATAATGTAAAAAGTGACTCTTGCAAACTAAAAAAAAAGGAAGATTGGGAGAATCAGGAAGCGGTACACCACGCAAAAGCCAAACCTTACAGGCAACAGAACCGACTGCATTTTAAATAGCCGGGGATGAAACCCGCCTCGGGCGTTGTGAAGGGGAAAAGGACACGAGGGCGAAAGAAACTTTTAGGACTATTTTTCGACAGAAGGACGGGAGAAGACTTGGGGTGAAAAGGGTGACGTGGCGAATGCATGGGGGGGGGAAATTTGCAGGGGGAAAAGGCCTGCCGAAAGGGAAAAATATATGGAATGCAAAGGAAACAAGGCAAGGGCTGAGACCGCCGGGTGTACTACACAGGGGCGGAGGATGGAAGGGCTTGCCAGAACTAACTAGGAGGTACAAATCGGAACATCGAAAACGGCGAAAGGGGAGCTGATTCGCCACCCGAGTTAATGTTTTTCCTGAAGGCGGATCGAAACGGGGTGGGGAATTTTCTGAAAGACGGGGGGGGGGGAAGGGGCACGGTGGCAACACTCGAAAAAAAGGCAAACAGAGAGAAGCCGGAAGAGAGAAAGATCTCTCAGGAATCACGGGGAAAATAAATCCAAAACAATCGACTTAACAGGTCCAAGTCTGGAGAGGGGGGGGGAGGTGGTTACGCGCAAACCCAAGGGATGCTACGAGAGGGGGGGTATTACGAGGGTGACTAAATTGTACAGGAAAACGGAGACCGTCACCTTGAGGACCCGCTGGACAGAAAAAAACGGCGGAAAATTTAAAGGAGCACTGGAGCCGGTTCACGAGATGGCTCAAATGTGGTGGTTGAGGGAGGGAAACTGGGCGCTCTGCTGTTCTCAACCAACTTAAAACCGTGGAGCGTCGGCCTGACTGGGCCACAGGCGAAAATGTGACTCGCAGATTGGTAGAACATGGCCGAGCAACTCTCCTTTCGCAAACATCTGGGGGGGAAAGAATCGAAAACCCTCGGATGAATGGTCTCTGCACGGGAATTGAAGGTGAAAGAGAAGGAACGTGAGAGAGGGGTGCGGTGTCCCTCGTCATTTTACTTCGGAAGAGCTTAAAAAAAAGGGGGAGGTTAGATTCAGAAAAGAACAAAACACGAAAGACGAAGAACGATCAGCGTCCACGAAACACCCGCTGGAACGAAGGAAGGAGGCGAATCGAGCAAGGTGGGTATCCAGGAAAAAGGTCGACGAAAAAGGGAGAGCGCTTTGCGATACATCCGAAACCCCACAAAGTTGGTTCTGGAAATATCAGTAAGGTTTCGAGAGAAAGCAATAAAAGCTAAGCATTAAAGAAGGGACTGGAAAAAAAAAAGAGAAAAAAGCGAAAAAAGGGGGGGGCCGTATGGAAATACGAAGGTTCGGAACGGGGGGGAGAAGTCAGAACCAAGGGAGACTGAGACGGTGTAAAAATCCCAGAAACCAGACTTAAAAAACAACAGGTACGGCAAGAACAGGGTGGGGAAGAACTGAAAAAAACCCGAAGATTAAGTGTACCAGGAAAGATGAACATGGACAGATAAGATGGAAAACCGACCTTGAGGGCGAAAGACGAATCCGAAAAGCGGGCTCGAAAAGGCAAGTCAAGCGGTGGCCCACCACAAAACAAGGAGAATCTCGCAACACCCAAAGCTCCAAAAACCAGCAGAACGAGGGACACAAAGTGACCAAGCGCGGGGGGCGATCATCAACGGGGGAAAGAGGATAGGACTCTACTACCTATACAGGCAACCGAAACGGACAAGGGAACAAGCAAAAAGGGGTATCAAACGAGACTGCCATGGGGGATGATGGCTACGGTAGAAAAGGGGGACGAAGCATGAGAACAAACCCGGGCGAAAAACTGAAAAGAAAGAGCAAAAAAACAAAAATGAGACAAAAGGGCACCTTTCTAAAAGACGCAAAGCTAAGCACGGAGCATCTGTGCTTCAACAAAAAGAAAAGCTGGAGCGGTTTCTCACTTAACCATGATAGGGGGACAGGCGGGAGAAAAAATTTACTGGGGACGAGCATCCGGTTTCCGGGGAAGGGGGGCCGAAGGAAAAACGTCGGCATACGGTCTTGATGGGGGACGATCGAAAGTAGGAAAGGCAAGATAAATCCTCCCAGCTGCAAACTCAAGGCGAAGGAACGAGTCACGGACCGCCAGAAAGAGAGCCGAAAGGGGGGAGGGCCGCACCTGGGAGTCTTGGGGGGTGGCAAGAAAGAATAAAGGAACCGCTTGAAGGCTTTGGGCAAGAAGGGTTGTGCCGGTAGCGGGATTCAGTCTCGCGAACAGCCAAGGGAAGAGGAAAGTAAACTCGTGCGGACGGAACGTGCTCCACGTGGAAAACAAGGTACAAAACTTAGGAGAAAAAAGCGCCTGCGGCGGCCTTACGGGAATATCTTTTAGAGGAATCGAAAAAAGGGGTACCCACACCGCCGCGAGGAATCGAAAAAATGGAAAGAGGAACAAAAGATCCGACGGGACCTGTTGGGAAAAGCCAAGGAAGGGGGCAAGCACGAGACAGTGTAGCAATCAAACAAGGGGTTACCAAGGAATAAAAGGTTGATATTCTGAAAAAAGCGGAAGCCTAAAGCTCATCCCCGGTCAAACCGGCCCGATTTCACAAGTCTATTGAGACCTGGACCAGAAAAGACTCCGGGTAACGGGGGGCGCAAATTGCGAAGGGCGGTTAACATCAACTTCATCCTTGAACAAGTCGTGATTGGCCAAAAAATTGTAAAGCGAAAAAGTTGGAAGGGGGGAGGTGGATATAAACTTTCGCCGGCGGCAGGCACCATCTTCGGAGGTTGCGAAAGGAAGGAAAGTACGACGGGAAAAAACAAGACTACGGAGATAAGATAAAGGACACTTCCAAAGTTGGAAGGAAAGAGAGGGAAGGCAGAAGATGGGGGGTGGTCGAGAGGGGGGTAAGTCGAAGCGTGAAGAAAACGGAGGTGACACGGGCCATCCGAATAGGAGGGTTTGAAAAAAAAACCTTCCATTGAACAGTCAAAGAGGGGGGTTCTTAGAGGTACAAAATGTTAGGGGGAAAATGGACAAAGAAAGCTTGAAAAAAGGAAACGTAAGTCTGTTGGGAGTGACAAAAGCGGACTTAGGTAGATTGAAGCTTCGCGATGAAGTCATCTCTTTGGGTCCAAGCTAGAGGGAACAAGGGAAAAGGGGATTTTCAAGCAAAGTAAAAGACAAGACCATACTCTCCCGCACTAGCGTCGCCGCCCGCGGGCCACCCTAATTGTGGCTCTGTACCTGGAGGGGGACCTTGACTGAAGAACAAAGTTGTCTCCGACCTGGGGAAGGAACTTCGAGAACCTGGCGAAGAAAATTAGAAGACCGGAGCTCAAAGCGTCGAAAGACGCTGGGTAACGTCCGGAGCAGAGGGGGGGGAG
>Ga0179593_1373022_pt1 | contig 22503 bp, 27 predicted proteins | sample CZODoug2_1_08_16_FD_185931 | JGI IMG/M metagenome (GOLD analysis project Ga0179593, IMG submission 185931) | Vadose zone soil fungal communities from Angelo Coast Range Reserve, California, USA - CZODoug2_1_08_16fungal (PacBio error correction) | ecosystem: Environmental > Terrestrial > Soil >...
AGCGTGACCTTTAAGGGATCGGCGACGACTTTCAAAAATGAAAAGGCGAAGGAGATGGTTACAGCGCTTCCGGTGGCAGCTCGAAGGGGAGTTAGCCCATGGGGAGAGACGGTTGGGAGAGTGGGGAAAAGCGAAGACGACGTGGGGAACTAACCCATGGGGAAATCGGGACCTCGGGGTACTGCGAGGACCTGTAGGTGGGGGACTCATCTGGGCGGGGGATAGGGGGGTAATTAAATCCCGTTGAAGGAAGAAGGGGGGATGGGCCGCGAGACCCAAAACCTAACAAAGGTATCCATAGCAACGGGGGAAAGGAGGCAAAAAGGTGGCCGAAAAAAAGGGACCGGAAAGGCCGAACGGGACAGAGGCGTAGAACAGGCTGGGTTGACGGCAGACCGACAATCAGGTGGTTCGGAGGAGGCACTCCTCTAAAAGGACCATAAAAAGAAAAAAAGAAAGGGGAAAGGACAATAAAAGACTCACGACCGATTGCAGGTTCGGGAGGGCTGGCTGCAGGACAAGGAACAGGGAATGAAAAGAAGTGGGGGGGGGGGGAGAGGGCAAAGGTTCGAGGGGGGGATACGGCATGAAGATGACAAGGGGGGGGGGGCCCGTTTGGCTCGGGGCGCAAGGATACCGAACGACGGCCTAGAGGGGGGCAGATCAGCGGCAAAAGGGGCAAATACACATAAGGAGTAAAGGATCTGTCCGATTCAAGACGGATGTCCTGAGTGTGAAACAAAGGGAAAAGCCGGGGGACCGCTGCCAGGGGAGGGTCCTTCCAGGATAAAGAGAGGGTTTCGGCGGAAGCGTGCGGGACAAGAGGGAAGAGTCCGACTACAATAGCAGGGAAGAAGCAAAAACCAGAAAAAGGTCACCCTGGAAGAAAAGAAAGGCAGACTGGATATCGAGGGAGTGAGGCGCAGGGCTGAGGGAAGGAAAGAGAAGAGGACAAAACGCTACTCCGGGAGGAGGGGAACAATGATGATAAAGAGTAGTAAACAAAAGAACGTTCTGATAAAAAAAGGGAGAAAGCGAACGACTAACCGGAATACGTAAATTAACGAAGACGGGTGGAATAAGAAGCACGGAGACTGTAGGGGGTAGAGGGGGAGGTGGAAAAAATGCTTGGTAGGGCATGTGAGTAAAACGCGGTCTTTTAATAGAAACGGAAATTCGGGGGCCGGAGGAACTTCTTGGAAAAGAAGTGGGTCCTAGGGAGCGAGAATTAACAATGGGGTAAAAACCGGTTCCAGAGAAGGGCAAAAAGAAAGGGCTGCCTAAAGAAAAGAACGCCCAGAAAGGGTAACTAAAAAGGCTAACCGCCTGGAAAGACCGGGGGGAGAATCTCGGAAAAAGGGGGGGACACGGGGGGACTGAGAAAGGGAAAGAGAGTGAAACGGATCGTCTCCCGGGGAAGGAAAAAGCAAAAGGAGTGGAAGGTAGACGGTGAAACTAAAGGGGTACTGAGGAAATCAAAAATATTTGGTCAACATGAAAGAAGAAAAAGTAAAAATTAATGGCAAGGCTTTAAGGGTGGAGGGGGGGCTAATCAGACGGGGGAAGGCAGGAAGGGACCCGAAAAGGGGAACAAAAGAAAGTCTTTCCGCAAAGCAAGAATGTGGGGTCGGTGGCTGTAGGGGGGTGCCGTCAGAAGAAGGGGACACTCCGGCCTACCGATTACAGAACCAAGGTTTGGGGAAAAAACCGAAGAGGATGAAAGAAATCAGGCAAAGAGGGTTAGGCTCGCAAGGGGGAAGGACCGCCGTCGCCAATGCGCACCGAAATGACGCGGGGAGTAAAGTTGAGAGGCTTAAAAAACAGTAGGGGGAAACGGCCAGAAACACGGGGGAGAGAAAAAAAGTAGAACGTTACAGGTCTGGGGTTGGGAATAAACAGAACATCGGGGACGCCTGCTTGGGGGGGAAATATTAGGCAAAAGAAAGTAATTCGGTGCATCGAGGAAGGGGATCCTCCACTCCCAACTGGGACAACCCTCTGTCAAGATCGGTTAAGTACAGGGAGTGGGGGGGAAAGGTCCTAGGGACCCAGGTGAACGGGAAGGTACCAAAGGCTCAGGTCGCTCATATGGGGAGAAGCATAGCGAGGGAAAAAGGGTAGGAGGGTGCGTGAACATGGGAAAAAAAGAACTGCCCGAGGGCGCTGGTGAGGCAGGAGAAAAATCAGTCATTGGAAGACAGAGGTAGGGGAGCCAGGGGAGCTCTGCGGGCGTGACTTACACACATCAGGAACAAAGGGGGCCTGGACATAGGCAAAAAATTTCGGACAGTGAAAGAAAGGACCTTGACCATAGAGGGAATCGGCCACCAGAGGGGCGGGAAAGGTGAAGGGAGCGTTCCCCACTCTGAAAACATCGAAAACCATGAAAAGGAGTGAAAGGGCATGGAGCGAGGTGCGCTAAAGGTCTCCTGGCTCGTAAGAAGTCACGGCGGAAAGGAGAAAAATTAGGAAAAGATCACGCTGAGAGAAAAGAAATACAAACGCACTTGGTCGCAAAGGGGGGGGGATAAGGACCAATTCACGAAAGAAAAAACTTTCAGATGGGTTGTAGGATCAATTGTGAAAGGGGTGGGACAGACTACTTAGAATAAGAAAAGAAAGGGTACGGTGAAAGGTAAGAAGACCGGATATAAAGAACCTCGACATGGGATTCAGATGGTAAAGGGTGGTAGTATTTACCTGGAGATGCCGGGCTAAAGGGGGGGTCACAGCTAGGGGTAGTCGACAAGTAAAGAAGAAGTAGGGAGGGGTGGGGACCCTGCCGGTGGAATCAGGCAAGAAAGCAAAAGATACGAGAAATCCGTAAATTCTATGAGGCGTGGGAAACAAGGAGAAAACAAGGGGGCAAATAAAACATCGTTTAGGAAAAGAAAAAGGCCGGCAAGGGGGACAAAGTAAAAAACTATATCGGAGAAAAAGGCGACGAGTCATGTCCGTGGCAAGGAGGAAAAAAAAAATCTCATAACCGGAGAAATTGGGCGGGCTGGAAAGGGGGGAAAAAGACCGTAATCACCGTAAGTTAATGCCTATGTAACGTGCAAAGAAGGAGGGTGTGTGAGCGAAGGAGGAAAAAAACCAGAATTTATGCAAGACAGGGGGAAGGAGGGGGGACCGTATCTAGGTTGCTGATCATCGAAAAAGGACGAAGTGCGCTTCTTAAAAAAAGGTGGGGGGGGGGGGGTAAAGGTTCAGCCAAAAAGGGTGAGGGAAGACCGTTATGTTTAAAAAAGTAAAGGGAGGCCTGGCCAGAGAAAAGCAAACGGATCTTAGGCTGAAAGGGGCTGCAGGCCCGGATTCATCTACAGAAGTGGGTGCGGAGGGGCGGGGGTGAAAAAGGATAGTGTGCGTGGAACTGCGGAAGGGTGGGGGGCCAATAGGGGACGGGGTCCACAAGGAGAAAAATCACGTCCAGAAAGCTTCAGGGAGAACGGACAATGTTTGAGTACGGAAGGTGAAAGTGGGTGACAAGGGCCATTCAAGATAAAGCAGCATGGATCAAAGGGATAGGGGGAACTAGAGGGCAGACAACCTCGGGCGGGCATTCCTGAACGAGCCGGGAGCAAAGGGCACCGGCAAAAGGGACTCCAGTACTGGACGGGAGAAACGGCGAAAAGGAATAGAAGCAACTGTGAACTAGGTAAAGGGGTTTGGGCTAATTACCAGGAAGAACATTGCAAAGGAGTGTGAGGTGAAAAGGGCAAAAAAATTGACATGGAAAGGGGTGCGGGGGGTCGGACCAGGAAAGTGATAAACCTTCCTAGGAGACGAGCCAAGGGGAAAAGGCGCCCGCATAAGGGGGATCAAAGCGAAAAAACGGGGTGTACGTAGGGGGGGGGGGCTGCACTCCTCGTCAAAAGAGAACACGGTAAACACTGATAGAGCCAACTAAAACGCCGAAAGAAACGACGGGAGGAAAAATCTTGTACCGTGACCGACAAAGGAGCTCAGTGAAGAGCGTACGAGTAAAGAGAGGCAAGAAAATATCGCCTATGGAAAGTAGGGAAAAGCTAACGCCTCCGGGGCTTCAAAAAAGCGGTACGTAAAGAAGCAAAAGTAACGAGCCGGCCATCACTAAGACGGTGGGTGAAAAAAAGAGGAAACGGGTCTCTGACATGAAAAAGAGAAAAGGAGTACACGGGTGTGATCGATGAGTAAAGGGGCGGAAGGTAGTGAGGGGATAGCACCCGGCCGGTGAAAGGGTCGGGATCAAGATTCAGAAAAAAAATCTTCGGCAATAACGGCCTGAAGAAGCTAGGAGGGGGTCAGGACCATCAACCTGTAGAACAGCCAGAGGAAGTCGGTGGACGGTAAAGAGGGGATACAGGCTGAGAGAGGGCTATCGAGGGTGCGATCGATCCGGTCCTCACAGCACAACGCCTGTCAAGGAGACCACGGTGGGGAAGCTCGTAAACCGTGGAGGGTTGAAAGAACGGCGGGCACTTCGGGAGGGACTGAGGGGATCAAAAGAGGAAAGCAGGACACGGTCCTTTATCGGAATGTGAAGAAATGGAGGGAAAAGAACTGGAAAAGCCATGTGAGGGGATGGTGCCATTCTGAATCTCGTCAAGGCAGACGCAAAAACTTGGGAGAAAAGGGGAAAGGCACATACCCTCCAATGGGCTTGAAAAGTCAGAAGAGGAGGGAGAAGGGGACGCGAACCAAGGAATCAGTGCTGCCGCCACCGTAATCAGAAAACGGGGTCCTCCTACACGGGGGAAAACGTATCTCTAACATGGAGCAGTAGATTTGCAGGCGAGATGGGGAAGGCGGATGGAAAACCACTAAAAAGAAGAAAGGAAGAGAGGGGATTCTTCTCGAAAAACAAAAGGAACTCAGATTACAAAGGTGGAAGGATTAAGTTCCCTCCACTAAACGGTGAAAAAGAGCAGAAGACGAAGAAAAGGGTAAAAGAAAAATAGCCAGAGGAAAGGGGGAATCGAGGTGCAGGTGCTGGGAGGCGCAAAATAAAGGCCGGGGGAGGAGGTCACTGACGATCAATACAAGGGGGGACAGCGGGAACCTTTCCGCAGAAAGTAAAAAACCAAGGAAATCGACGAACTGGTGGACCATATGGGTCCAGGGGGAAAAGTCCTTCCTTCCTTTGGAGAGGAAAACGGCAGGTGTGAAGACAACAAAAAGTGGACCTACGCAATGACAGAGACAAAAAAGAAGGTACAGTGGAATGAGTCACACCAAAGGAGCTTTGGAGGATGTAGGAGTTTGTCCTCGGGGTTGGGAAACATTAACCCGAGGTAGCAGGGCAAAGAAATGGTCAAGGGAAGATCGGGGGGGGAACTCGTGGGATAAAAAAGGCTTGACCGTGAAATGACCTAGAAAAATGAGGGCACACATTTCATGAAAGGAAAGATAGGAGGAAACGGGGAAAAAATCAGTAGGGGGTATACACGGATGTGTAACCAAGAAAACGGGGGGGTGTTAATCGCCACAGAGGAAACCCTACCGGTCTGGTAAAAAATACGAAAAAAGGAAATACTTCTCTTAAAGGAAAACAGGAAAAAGGGGGGGGTAGGTCGGGGCCAGAGGCCAAAAATAAAGGAATACGTGCTTCAAGCAAAGAGAAAGGAGAATGGGAAGAGGCAAAAAAAACACCGCTTGTGATCAAGATGAAAAATGAAGGTGGGGTATGACCCAAAAAAAGATAGAAATGACAGAATATGCCGTCACCACCAAGAGGAAAGGAGGGGGGTACATCAGCTTGTAAAACTGGCGGAGGGCAAAGGGGGGAGAACTAAAAAGCGAAAAGGACTGCTTAGAATCAAGGGGGAAAAAAAACAGCAGACCGCAAAATAAGGCAGTGATAACCGTCTGGGTGTAAAAGGAAGAAAAAAACGAGGTGGCTTACGGAAGGGGGCATCCTGGGTCATCTGAACATGTAATGTGGAAGGACGGGACAGTTGAGAACCGTAGAAATAAGGGGATGACACACGTCGTAACCACCTAAGAGAGGGAGGGGGAGGGGGGGGTGCGGAGTAAAGTAAGGCCGTCATCAAGTCGGGAAGCAGACGAAGAACGGGAGAGGGGAACCAACGAGGCAAACAAAAGAAAAAAAAGCCGTAAAAAGGAAAAAGGAGGGACGGATAAAGTGGAGGGTAAAAGTCTAGTTACTAAAAAGCCGAGGGGGCGGTGAAAAAATAGAGGGGAAAAAAGGAGGTCGCTAGGTAAAACCAGAGGAGGGTCCGGGGGGGGAACTTCCGGTATAGGGTCTCCATAAGCTTTAATGTGAGAGGGCTTGGCCGAAAGCCGGTAATTCAAAAGACCCGCATACGGAACTAGGGGGGGTAGCCAGCGGACAGTCAAAAGAGCGGGGCCATAAGATGATCAGGTCAGGGAAGGACGGAAGGCACGGGGGCGAAGCCAGCGTAAGGATCCATTTAAAGATGCCTAAGGAAGAAGAAGCCGGTCTTAAGCGGGGGGGATGACACAGAAAAAGATTTAAACAGTGCTAGCTGCCTAGCAAAAAAGATAAGAGGGCCCGTAGCCCAATGAAGAAGCAGCAAATGGATACAGGACGTAAGCGGGGTGGGAGGAAGGAATGAATGTTATCGATCTTGTAAACAGGAGGATCCCTGGGGATGCCGCGTTAAAGGCCTACGTGTAGAGGAGCAAAGCGGTTGGTTAAAACGAATCAGTCGGAACGAGGGGGGGGGAAAGAAGGTTCCTCTTTTAAAGCAGCAACAGACAAGAGCAGGTGCCAGAAAACGGAGGGGTCACGTTCTAATGAGGAAACACAGGAAGTACCAGATAGGCTAAAAAAAACACGGCTGAGTCGCCAATGTGAAGAGAGACCTAAGGAGCCGGCACACACTCGACAGAAAAAATTCCAAGGATGGCGGATGGTAAACTGCATGACTCCTACGCAAGACCAGGACTGCAAAAGTAAAATATCTTAAAAGGAACAATGAAGGACCAAGGAGACAGGGGTTGGGACAAGGGGTCAAAGAGGGTGACTAGGGGAAAGAAGGGCAGGGCGAGGCGCTCTTTGGCCGGGAAAGGGGGGAACAATCCGAAGGCATACCGGAAAATACAGGAAGAACAGGTTAAACCTATAGGCAAAGGCTTCTGAGTCTGAGTACTCCAAAAAGAAAAAAGCTTATTCCTCTTACGTTGGGTGAAAACGGGCAAAGGGGGTGAATCGGGGGGGGCAGAAAAAACGAAACCACACATAAACAAGAAACGGAAAAAAGGCAATATAATCATGGGAGGGAAAATGGCGAAACCGGGAATGAAGAGATCGAAGAGGGGAAGCCATGACTACCGAAAGAAGAGATGAATCGGAACAGAAAGGGCAAAGACACAAACGGCAAAAAGGGGAAAAATAAAAGGGGGGGGTCAGGGGGGAGCTAAGAAAGAGCAATGGAGGTCCTGTGGGAGGGGAACAGAAAACGACGCGTGTCGAGGGGTGAGCGGGACGACAGGGAGGGGAAAAAACAAGAGGCATGGGGCAGACAAATGGCGAAATCAAACAAACATCACTCTGGAAGGGGGGTGGCAAACCAAGTAGAGGAAGAGAAAAGAGGAAAAAAAACGGATAGCGGGACCGATGAAGGTGGTATCCGAGGAAGAATCGGAAAAGAAAAAGAAAAGGCAAGGGCGGCAGGGTGAGGAAGGCAAAGGGAGAAAAAATGAGCAGAATAGCGTGAGGGAAGGACTCAATGGTAACAGAAATAGTGGCAAAAAATAGAATCTGGGTGCTGGCGAAGGGTAAAAGGATCAGAATTCCCTTCTTAAAGCATTGGGCACTAACCGGGAAAGAAAAATGCACTAGACGTGAACAGAGACAAAGGAAACACAGAAACGAAGCTTGCGAAAAGGGGGCAAATACAAAGTTAGTGACTCCAAAGAAAAGACGAAAGGGGGGTGGACCTAATGATGAAGAAACTAAAAATCCAGTGCAGAAATGGAGGTCATCAGGGGAGGAACAAACTTTCCTACATACAGAGGAATCGGGAGGAATTGTCGCGCCCTTCAAATGGGCCAGAGTCGGCCGTTCGATGAGGTGAAAATGGGGTTGAGTGGGCCGTCGAAAAGATCTGGGCATCTGCAAGAATAAAGGACAGATGGATCAAACAAAGACGGAAGTGAGTAGGAAACCGTGAGGGAGAGGGCGCGAGAGGGGGTATGGGCTGGAATAGGGTGACTGGATGTCTAATAACCGAAAAGGAAAAGGAACAAATCCGGGGCTTGGTGAAAGTACTAGGTGAAGAAAGGAAGCACTTCCCCTTTATGACGCGGGTGCGGTCGGGATAAAAAAGCTAATCAACAGGTAATTAGGAAAGCTACCTAAGCGAAATCTGTAGGGGGGAAGCAAAATTAAAAAAAGTGGCTATAGAGGATGAGATGTCTGGGGGGGCAGGGTACTCGTTCTAAAAAGAGGTTGTGCCCACCGGGTGAAGCCCGCTGAGGGAGCCAGACTTAGTGGACCGAGCTCATAACAGTAAAAAATGTAGAAGGGAGAACAAAAAGGAGAGTGACCAGGAAAGAAAAAGGAGAGTGCTGAAGCAGAAAGGGCTTAACAACTGGGGGGCAGCAAAGCCATAAATGTTTGACGGGGTTCGTAGCAGTGAAAAGGAGAGAAGAACAATAAATAAGGGACAAAACGACACAACGCTGCCCAGAGATGAGGAGAAGAACCGGGAAGGTCTCATGGGGGGGAAGTGCTGAGATCGTTGCCTCGGGAGGGTGGCGGGTGTTCGGACTGGAGCAACGGTAGAAGAGACTGGGAGCGAAAGACATACCGCAACTAATGGAAGATCAGAGAGGGATAAGCGCATGTTGCCTAGACCGAAAGGGTAGCTCTCGACCCATGGCAGGTAAGTCCCCCGGTGGGGAAAGGGAAGTGAAGAAGGGATGACTGTGAACGCTCCCAAAAGAAAAAAACCCAGACTGCGGGATGGGGAATGCCTCAACCTCTCCCAAAAGGGAACCCGAACGGGGCTGCGGAAATTCGAACGAAGCCGCTGCAGAAATCATGATGTGGGCGGTGAGAAAAAAGCACGAAAGGAGGAGCAGACAGCAACAAACCAAAAAAGGGAGTAAGGGAGGACGGGACTCCTTCTTCTTACAAGGACGCCTGAAACCCTGAAAGACCTTCCATGCGAAGAAGGCGGGATGATCGCTGCAAGGGAGAGATGGAAAAGGGGAGTATTTGTTGCGCGTATGGAAAAAAGATATTAAAAATTCTTGATATGGGGGGGCGGGAGGGAGTCAACCAAAACTCAACGAGTGGACGGGGGAAGAGGAAGAGCAAACACGGAAGTGTACGAGAAGGAGAAAAACCCTCCGGAGGGTCAAGTTCTAACTTTATCATCATAGGAAGGGTGGAGGGGCTTGAAGCCGGTGTCGGAGGGGATACCGGAACCGGGGGGGGGGGGGAGGAAAAGGGGCCGAGGACTAATCTCAAAAGCAAGTATCACCTAACGCGGGGAGTTAGTACGAAGGGCAGTAAGGATAATCGAGCTGCCAGGGACGGGGCACGTTCCTTTGTCACTAAGAAAAAATACCGCGGAAATAACAGGAGTTTTACCAATCTTTAATACCTGGAGAAAGGGGGGAACAAGAAAAGAAAGCACACATTCAGTAGGTCGACGGGAAGAGGTGGGAGGCCTGACCGGGAAGTATTGAGACCTAGAAGAAAAGAGCTACGGAGGGAGGACCCTGGAAGGAAAAAAAAATAAAAGTAAATGAGAGAAAGGGGGCCAGCTTAGGGGGCGAAAGCTTGGAATAAAAGTCGCTATTAACCCGGTGCGAATGCCTCTTGCCCGACAGGAAAAGCAAACCTGGACAAAGGAGAAAGGAAAAAGAGGGGAATCCGTGCGGGTCATTGAGGAGGAAGATAGGAGTCACACTAGGGGTCACTGGACCGAGGAGCAGGGCGGAATCCTAACCGGTGTGATGAAAATCGAGAACATACTCGAGTGAGGGAAAGAAAAAAACCTACGTGGAGCCTGGAAACTAAGGGGGGGCGTGTCGGTCGTGTAGACGGAACGGCGGGCGGGCGGGGTGTAGAAGGGTGGGCGGAGTATCGGTGGTGGGGGGTGGGGGGGGGGGCGCGTTCGTGGGGGGGGGGGGGGCCGCAAATCTGACAAGAAGATAAGAGAAGGGACATCTACCATACCGTGGATAATTCACAACTTTAAAACACATGAAAAAAGGGAATCTGGGGGCAAGGATGGAAGGGGGGAAAAAACAGTCGCTACCGGCGATCGTTCCCAGGGTAAAAAGACTGAAGCTGCAATTAGCTCTTCCGTGGGGGGAGGGGAGGAAAACGCGTGGAAGGGGTATGGGACGGGGAAGATAAAATCCTTAATGAGGATGAAGGGGACATAAGGAGGGGGGTAAAAGCGTTCTTGGGGTTGCCAGGGAGGATATAAAGATAAAACGGGCCGGGTGCAAGGCTACTGGGAAAAAACAGGCGAAAGACAACGGGAGGGAAGGGGGAAAGGGGGGGGGTTAGGAAGGCAAAGGGAGGGGGGGGGTAAAAAGAGACCGAAAAGAGGCCCGGAGAGGGCGCAGCGGGAAGGATTAGTTCCAAGGAAGAACAGGGAAGGAAAAGGACCTTAAGGTGCAACAAGATGGTGAAATGACGAGAAAGCCCACAAGTCTACAGATGAAGAATCAGTGAAAAAAGACGAATTCGGGGGTGAGATTCCTATCTTTGGGAGGAATCCGAAATTTCGTGATATAATATGGATCCTAGGCGGAGCAACATGGCGGGGCGTAACCCTTCTCTTAAAGCAAGTTCCTTACGCGAGGGCGACAAAGACCGTGCGCGGGGGGCTGTCTTGAAAAATTGGGGCGCATGACTCATCGTGAACTCCAGGAAACAACTCAGATGAACTAAAAAAATTCACTATATCGCACGATGGGAGGGAAGCATGAACAAAAGCAAGGCTAATAAAAAAGGAAAAGAGGAACGGAAGTCTAGGGAAAGAAGGGGGGCGAAAAGGCTTTCACAACTCGCACGTGTCGTCGAAACACGACGAGGGGGATCGACGAGGAGGGCAAAAAAATGACCGAAGAAAAAAATTCGGGGGGGTCGACGAGACAAACCCGAAGGGTGAAAGCACCCTGCTTGGGGAAACTCCAAGGAGGGAAGGTCAAGGGAAATGAGGGGGGGAATGTAGGACTTTTGGCCAGCGCTGCCGGGGAAAAAACAAGTGATAAAGGAAGGGTGTGGGGAAAGGAGCGAAATCACCTTTCTCAAAAAAGAAAGGAGTGGGGGGTGGGCCAAGAAGTCGAACCTTAATAGAACCCTGAGGGAAAAGAGAGGGAAGTGAGGCTCGACGGGGGCGACAAGAAAAAAAGAGAATGAAACCACGTCAGGAGACGGGAATTCATCTCATAAAGGGAGCAGGTCTTGGGTCCAACATTCGTAAAAGGTTAGTGCAGGTACGGGCAAGACAAGGGGTGTACCAACAAAGGAAAAAAAAAAGAAAAAGGGAGGGCAGGAAAAAAGAAAAGAAAAGGGCCAATTTAAGCTAATGAGGAGCATAGCTTAGTCAAGAAGGCATATCTGGGAGAGGAAAGGAAAGAAATAATGATTGACTGACGGAACACACATAGGGTCACGACAGAACAGGAGAAAACGGAGGTAACAGAGGGAAAGGAGAAAATGACCGCGAAGAGGGGGGGGGGGGGTCTGGCTAAAAAAAAGAAGTAAGGGGGGGGGGGGCAGTCTTTCGAAACACTCGAAAACAAAGGAAGAAAAGGCAATGGCGGTGGCGACAAACTGAAAAATGAATGAAGACCTCTCAATCCAGGAGAAAGTAGCAAGTAAAAGGAAGATGAGGAAAAAAAGGCATTGGGCAGCAGAGAGAAAAACTTAGCTAAACAACCTCAGGGAAAGGGAGGGAGGAGAAAAACGATCAGGACAAATGGACAAACGAAGGGGAAGAGGGGAGGATTTGTCTCCTACAGGGAACAGAAAAAATCGCAAAAAAAAAAACTAAGAGAAGGAAAAAAAAAAGATGAACGGGAGGGGAGGGTCCAACAAAAAAAAAGAAGACACCTAGCCGTACGGAGAAGGGGGGAAAAAAAATTCGAGATGAGGGGGGCGGAAACGCGGGGGAAGGGGGGGACTGAAAGTAGCACGTAACCGAATCATGCTGAGAAAAAGGGATGACATTATCACTACGAAAAGAGGGGGACTCTGTGCAGAAATAGCCTGTAAAGAAAGGGAAAGGCCATGAAGGGAGCAAGCCAGGCGCTGGGCTGACCATGGGACGAAAATAAAAAGAAAAGAGGTTTAGAGCAAAGCTAGGGAGAGGAAATGGGAAAAACGCTATGAAACGGGGGTGTGGGGGGGGCCTTGAGACAAGACCTCTCCTGATGCGAAGGGTTAATCAGGAAAGTGAAAAAACGTTAAAGCGCAAGGCAGAGAGGGATCTGGTGGTATAGAGGAGGGGCGTGTGGGTGCTAGGGTGGAGTGTGACAATGTGAAGTAACGACTTGGAATAAGTTGGGCTCCGGGAGGGTGCTCGCGGGAGTGGGCAGACTCAAGAAGGAGGGGGGAATCGAAAGGAAGAACTAAAGAGATGGTGAGAAAAAGGGTAGACGAGGATAGCACGGGGGTCGAGGGTCACCCGAAAAAGAATGAAGTGTATGCCACTAGAGACGAAGAGGAAGAAGTCCCCCTCTGGAGGATAAACTTCCGTCCCCTGAGCGATGGTGCTCATGAGATACGAAGTTTTTAAAAGGTCTTTTGGCGCCTCGCGAGGTAAATTCGAAAAAAGAGTCTGGCTGGGAAGAATTGAACCTGGCACAATGCGGGGATCGTAAACACAGTAAGGACAAAGTTTTCTTGAAAACACGGGAAAGTACAGGTACGGGACCGCCATTCCAGACGACAAAAAAGAAAAGGGGATAGAAGTAGAAAGGGTGTGACGATACACAAGCTGGGGCGATTAGAAGGGGGAACAGTAAAATTCAGGCATCTGGGGAATCCTCCACGACAACAAACAGGTTAAGGAGAAAGGCTGAACCAGAACAGTTTTAAAGAATTGGACCTGGATCACAGAAAAAAAGAAAGGGAGGTTGACCGGGATCGGAAAAAAAGAGGGAGGTGGGTGACACATTCTATCAAGAGAGGCAGGATAAGGCACGAAAGGGTCCATGCCTTAGAAGATAGAAGGAGGTGGGTAGGCCTACTGGCAAGAACACGGAGGCAAGTACTCAAAACAAGGGAATAACGTTTCGCCACGGGGCGGTCCTAAACGGTAAGGGGGGGTGGGAAAACCCGAAAAAAAAAAAAAAATGAACAAGACACGCTGGAAAGGGGAAGGGGGGACAAGATCGGCGCACAGGGGAAAGTCGCCTGGGCCAGAAAAATATAAAGGACAAGAACGTCTGGGGGGGTATCAAAAGAAAAGGGCCGTGTCGTAGCCCAGAAGGCGTGACAGGAAAATAAGTCCCATCTGAAGGGGCAAGGGGGAGGTTGCGCGTCAGGCTAAAAAAGGGAAATCGCAGATCAGAAAGTCGCACAGGGAAGGGAGTAAAAAAAAATGCCTGAAGAGACGAGGGGGAATAAGACGGCTCTCCTCCGATGGGGAAAAAAAGCTAATTGGAGTCACAGGGGGGGTGGGGGCGGTGAGGGGGGAGGGGTCTAATGGGCATTGGGGCGGGGACATTCGCCTGAGCCGGGGGAACCAGAGAAGCGTAGAGGAAGGGGGAGAAAACGGAAAACAGCGACAGGATTGGGGAATGATCGAGAATGGATCTGTTTATTCTCGGGAGTCAAGTGGGCAGAGTCCTCCAGGGAATCAAGGAACTGCAAATCACGAGGATTTCTAAAAGGCCTGACGAAAGAAAACTAGGGGGTGTCCTCTCGTCAAGGCAGTGGAGAGGGGAAAGACTTCTGCAAAAAAAGAGGATACAGAAATGTCGGGCAGCCAGCTGGCTCACAAAAGAAACAAGAGACAGGGGGGGCAAAATATAGTTCCCATTACATCAGGGGGACTTGGAGGTAGGCAGTGAGGAGAGTCTCTGCAAAAAAACAAGAGGGGGAAGAAATAGGGGAATAAGCCTGCCTAAAGAGAAACCAAAGGGTGAGGGAAGACATCTCCAAGGCGGAAAAGCCAGGGCGACCTGGAAGGGGTCTGGACAGGAAGAGCACCACAGGGGGAAACAAAAATTCAAATCACTCCAGGAACAGAAAGAGGAAAACTGACCGTCGGGATGTGCATGGGGGATCGGGGGAAGGAAAGCTAAGGGGGGGGGCGGAAAAGGAAACTACCCTCGGCACCTGGTTCAAAACGGAGGCAGACTCCAGGATCGGTGAGTCAGACGGGAATAATCCGTTATCCAAAAAAAGTGCCATTGACTGAGTGGAGGGGGGATACGAAAAAGGTCCTCATGGAAATAAATACCGACCTGAATGAACTGCCGAGAAACAGAGAGCACTCCCACGGTCGCTGGCCGAAACAGGGGGTTAAAGACAAGCAGGGCAGGTGGGATCAAAGGAGGGGGGCCAGAAGGGAGCTCATGGTCATGGGCACAAGGAAAAGAAATAGGGGAAGAGACTGGAAGGGGAAAAGCGGGGGGATCTTTTTGAAAGGTGCCAGACGCATCAGGAGGAAAAGCGCCCGAGGGGGAAGGGGGAAAGGAAATGAAAGGGGGGAAAAGTGGAGCTGATTCCCGCAAAAGGGCAGTTGATGGGGGGCGTCCTGTGACGCGCGTATCGGCGCGGTAAAAAAATTGAAAACAAAAGAGGCCGTCCTGAAGGAAATGCGGGAGGACGGGAGAAGAATCGCGAAAATGGGGGGAGCCAAAACCACTATTACAACCATCATTAACGTTAAGGGCGGCAACCCATCTGCAGTCAAGGGGGAAAAAACGGCGAGGGGGGCTCAAAGATGGAAAAGGGGTAAGAAAACGGAACAAAAAAAAATAGCGAGAGGAACTTGCGACGGAAAGCAGTGCTAAGTAAAAAAGCGACAATCGGAAAAAAGGGGCAAGTTGAGGATGGGGGACGAATGGGGGCCGCCGGCTAACCCTATGCCAGAAAAGAAAGGGGAAAAAATCAGCCTGTCAGGGGGACAACAAGTTTGTTAGGGACTTAAGAAAAGGGTTTACTATCCCAAAAAAACCCCAGGCCAAAGAACCAGCATCGCGGACAAAACACAGTCGACCCCGGAGCCTTATGGAATAAAGAGAAGGCAATTACCTCTCAGTCAGACAAGCCGGGTCATCGAGGGGGAGGGAAATCGGGAGGTGCAAGTCCAACCGTTGGTGGACAAAAAAAGAGAAAAGCGGGGGGGCAAATGTCAGGGGGATACAAAAGAGAAGCCGGCCATACCGTCGGAGCCAGACCGCGGCATCTGGGGGAATTGACCATGGGCGGTTCATTGTCAACAAAGAACTCTCTCAGCATGGGAGAGAAGGAGAGGGGAACTTGGAAAAGAAAAAGCCTTTAGAGTGCTTGAAAAAACCTTAAGTCTTAACGGTCGGTTGAAGGGGGCTGGTAAGTAATCGAAAAGAATCAAAATGTTCAAAACCCGATCGCCGGGGGGCTGGGGGAACAATAAAGGAAGAGAGGGATGTTGGAGAAAAAGGGGGTGACCGGGTCCGATAGGGAGGGATCTACCGCGGAAGGGGATGAAACTGAGGGTCCACGAATTGGATGAGGAGTGGGACCAAACTCGACGGAAGCTCAATAGAAAAGAAGTTTAAGAAACAAGTTCACTACTCGGGAACGAACACCGTGCCTGTGGCACAAGGCAGTGTCCAAAGAAAAAAATGGAAGTCGCGCGCCGAAATAGGTAAAAAAAGGCAATCAAAGAGTTTCAGGTGCCTAACGTTTGCAGCAAGCAGGAATAAGAGCCGCGGGGGTGGACGTCGGCAGGAAAGGGTGCCCATCGATTCAGGAGCAAAAAAGGCGTAAAGACAGTACGCCTGGGCCGAGGTGGGGATCCCTCAGCAAAAACCAAAAACCTCGGGGACATCATAACGGAGCCATTAGGGGAGCCACGGCGGCGGAGAAGGGGAGTCCCTGTTCAAAAAAAAATCGACCAAACGTGGCAGGGGCAAGTGAGTAAAAGAATTTTCATGAACCCGCGCAGCTCATGGGGAGATCCAGAACTCGGCAATAAGGGGGGGGAAGGGAGCACACAGGGAAGACAAAAGTTTACTTCCTCGTTTAAAAGATGATCAAAGAACGGAAAAGGAAGCAGACGACGAATTCTTCGATTAAAAGGGCCCAAAAGGAAAGAGGGGAGCAGTGGACCGGCCCGGAGGACAAATGAGACTCAAACGCCAGGGAAGGTGAAAAAAACAGAATAAAAACGTGCCATAAGCTCGATTACAGGCGGGGGGGCCCGAAAAAAAGAAGGGGCTCAAATCGCTGGTCAACGTCGGCAGTCGCGGGGAGCCGAGAAAACATAAGAATATGACGAGGACCCTGGGTGGGCACCTGGAAGGGAATCGGGGTGCATGCACAGTACAAGAACCAAAAGGGAGACTAAAAAGAGAAAAAACTGGAAGTGATCCCTTTCGAAGAGTGCCGGGGAAGAAGGATATGGGAACAGCGCCGCAAGGAAAGCGAAGTAAAAGGGGAAAAAAAGGGATGCACTTGCGTAAGTGAACGAATCCAAAGGTCTCAGGAAACCCTCCAGGGAAAACAGGATTCTTCGAGAGGGAAAGGGGGGCAGACCCGCAGCCTTGAAGTCAGCGACAAAGCAACCAGTTGGAGCACAGGGGAGATCGCGTGAGTCTGCGAGAGAACATTGGTGACGGAAGAAGTTACATCAACCTGCAAGGGAAGTCAGAGAGTCGGACCAGATTCAAAAAAAAGGAGAGGGGACACCTGAATGGTCTCAGTTTCCAGTCATCTCGCGGTCCCGTAAGTCGTGCATCTGTACGCGGAAGGAAAGTAGGTCTGAAATCACGGAAAGCGGTCCTAGGGGGGAGGTAAACTCCGTGAAGGGCACGTTGGGAAGGAGGAAAAGAACGAAAAAAAGGCTGGTAAAATCATAAAAAAAATGAGATGCATAAAAATCCTCTCCTCTTAAGGGCCGAATAGAAGAATAAAAAACATAAAAAACAAGGATAACCAACCGGAAACGCAGTCGACATGGGGGCGGGGGGAAAAAGAAAAGAGTAAAAACACGGAAATCCTTCCGAAGGGGGAAGAAAATGTCCCCCATAGCTCCTGTGGAGGGGAAAAGGCCTAGGTTATGGCACAATAAGGTTCAAGAGAGATGGTTCCTCGGAAAAAAAGGTATGAATAAGAGTAAGGGAAAGAATCGGCGACCGAGAATTTGGAAGCCGAATATCCGGGGGTGCAAGATAAGAAAGCGGTTCCAGGAGGGGTAAACAGGCCAAGAGAATCTAAAAAAGGGGTCTCGCGGTAAGGAAAAGGTTGGCCGCAGCTGAAGGGGGGGGGACCGTCTGCCAAAGAATATGGACGGCGAGCACAAATAGAAGAAAGAAAAGAATGCAGTTAGGGGAAAAAAAGGGGGGAAACTTCAAGGAGGGGACAGCAGGAACAACGGAGGAGTTGGCTAACTCTTCAAGAACAGAATACGCGACCGAATTGGAGAGTCGGGGATGAAGGAAGCAATCGCGTAGAGGCTTACGGGTCCTAACTTGAAATCGTGGAGGTTAACTAGGAGGGAAAACGCAATGAAATCCACGAAAGGGTATGCCTGGGACAAATGAGGCTCATTCTAAAACTAGGAAACACTCCCATTTTGGAGCCGGCGCGGAATGTGAAGGGAGACACTCTCAACTTAACTATGGGGATGGGTATTGGAGGGGGGTATCAGAGAAAATTGTTCCCTGGTAATGTGAAAGGCATCTGGAAGGGGAAACATGACTGGGGAAGAAAATAGACCCGCGGAGAAGGCGGGGGAAGAAAACACCGACAGGTCGGTCGCAGGCAGAGTCACCCGTAAGGTAAGCGGAAAAAGGTTGGGGATCTGAAAAAAGACATTTCAGGGGGGGGAAGAAAGTTTGTTCTCGCAGAAAAAAAAGGAGGTGGAGGGGAGCGACAGGAAGCTGAAAAAAGAAAGTTATAACGGGAATTTGTAGGCAGAAAGAATAACGAAAGCCGCTCGTACTGCAAAAAAGGAGGAAAGGAAATCAATGATCTCCAACCACTTCGTCAAAAGGTCGGTAGGGCTTGGAACACCACCGTGAGACGCACCCCAGGGCTAGAATCACGCCAGCCCCAAGGAAAAAGGATCCACAAGGGAAAACGAAGAATCCTCTTCATCATCATTGACTAGCAGGGAAAGGGAGGAAGAGAACACGGCGAACGAGCGAAAGAACAAAGGACTTAGATATTAAGAGAGAGACGGAAGCGCGTGCGTAGCTCAGGCGGCGGGGGATAAAGAGGAGTCATGACTCAAAAAAAAAAAGAATATTATCGCGGTCACAAGGAGAGAAGAACAAGTTGGGGGGAGCTGGGGGGATGGAGCGAAAAAAAAAAAAGACAAAAGGATGAGGAAACGGGAAAAAAAATTAGAGGATAATAATCAAGCCGGGCCGACGAGAAAGTGTGGGTAATCAAGGAAAATAACCTCGGGGTAGAAAGGCAAAACCAGTCATACTGGATCATGGAAGGGGGAGTCGGGCGGTTAGGACATAGGGGCATTCTACTGCTCGCTAGACCCGCAGAAGGGGAGCAGACTAGAAAGAAAATCCAGGGGAGAAAAAGATAGAGGAACAGGGGAAAATGTGAAAAAGAAGCTCTACCAACGCAAGGAAATGGAACGTATGGTGCACGGCGGTGGCCTGGTGCAGGGGACAAGGAGAAAAACGGACGGTCCACGCAGGAGAAAAAAGACCATACAAACCATAGCAGGGGGGTGTAAAATGATCAGGGTGGGGTCGGGGGAGGACATGAAAGCCGTGGACAGGAAGGAAAAAGGATGGGAAGGGGGGGGGGGTGATGGTGGAAAACATCCCCTTGGGATGGTACGCCTTTACAGGGAACTGAAGGTACGCAAGCGTCAAGAAAAGGAAAAAAACGTTAAAAGGGAAGGGAGCGCTGAAAAAAAAAAACAGAAGAAAAGGTTCTAAGGTCGTGATCGGGGGGTGCCGCAATTTGAAGGCACTCTCGCTTCAAGCCTGAATGAACGGTCGGGGAAATAGGGGAGAAGAAGGGATAAAACGAGGAAGTATTCGGGAGCCGGGGGGGGGGGAAAAAATCACTTTCCCGCTGAGCGGAGGAAGCGTGAGAAAAAGGAGATGACTGCTACGGGGGAAGGGCCGCGGGGGGTTAAATTATGCGCAAAGCCTAAACAGAAAATCCAAAGAGCAGGGGGAAATAACAAGCTGGGAATCGAACTCGTACGTCAGGGGGGGGGGAGGGAGGCGCTTTGCTGGACTGAAAAAAACTATCTGATAGGAGAGAGAATTGACACACTCTTATAAAAAGAAAAAAAGGTGAGGTCCAAAAATGAGGGATGGACAGGTGAAAATCGGGAAAAAAGCAGGGAGAAGGCAAGCGGCTTCTATGTAACTGAATCAAGGTCTTCACCCAAAAGAGATTACTCAAAAAGCGGGGTGGCTCACTTGATGGGTAATCCGGAGCCGTCGACGTTTGGGGGGAAACAAGGAAAAGTAGAGATGCGGGGTGGGGGCGAGCAAGAAAGTAAAATTGAAGGCGAAGCTACAACGAAGGGGCCGGGGCGTCAGGGATACTGAGAAGCTAAAAGCGCCTTTCACTAGGCCATTCTCCAGAATGTACAATAGGGGCAAGAAATAGGAGGTAAACGAAGGGGGGAAGGTAACTTTAATATTGGGTACTTCTACAGATGCCCCACGCGAAGTCTCATCTTCGATAGCCGAAAAACCTACGTATTCACGGAAAGAACTACGTGTGTAACAACAAGGCGGGTTGCAGAAGGACAATCCGGGTGAGTGTAAACGAGGGGGGGAAGGGAAAAGAACTGACGGGGCGTTCGTATAAATGGCGCTTGGGAATAAGTAAAGACTTGGATTCAAAGGGGCCTCTGGGATAAAGAGGCGAAAAAGGCGACGTCGCCTGATGGACAGGTTAAAAGCGGCACTCCCTTCGACGACAAGGGGTAGGTGAAACCTGACGACGAAAAGGTGGTCGAAGCTGTCGACTGGCACAGGACGGCAGATAAAAGAAGCCAGGAAAAAAACGGATCACCAGGGCAGCTGAGGGGTAAAAATTCTACACGATTAAAAGCGAGATACCGGGCAAAGGGGGAATAACACTGTGACATGAAGAACTCGTAAAAAGGCGCAAGGGGAAGGGAAAGAATTCATGGGGGGAAGAAGGGGAAGCAGCTGTGTGGCGTGTCAACAAACACTTTCAAAAACCTTAACCGGGAATTACGTTGCACGTAGGTCTGTTTTGTGCGACCCGGAGAAAAAGCGGTGCAAAATTCTGATGGCAAACTCAAAAGATCTCTTTTGAAGGAAGGGGCAACTGGGTCCCCGCGGCCAAAAAGATCAAGTGTGATGGGGGGTCTCGAGACACAGCCGGGCTACGGTCAGGTCAAAAAGGAAAAACCTTCTCCGGGCAAAGGAGGGGGCAAAAAGGCTGGCCTATCCAAGAAACGGGAGGCATCAGATAAGCGTGAAACCGTCGACCAAGGGAGGGGGAGAGATTCTAAAGGATTTCTGGAAGAAAAAGGGGGTAAGGGTATAGGTTAAAGAGGGTTATGACAACATGATAATAGTAAGAACGGGAGGAAGGCTTTACCTACTGAAAGCGAAACCACATGACTCCTTTGAAAGGAGGTGGGTACAACTTTAAGTGAAAAGGTTGACCCTGGAGGGGGGGGGGAAGGGGCAAGTGTGCTTAATTCGAGAGGCAGAAAACGGGAGGAAAACACGTGCCTGAAGCGTTTCAGACACAAGGAAACCGGGGGGTCCGGGTCCAAGTGCGGGAAAGATGTTTGCAGGTGACCCAAGGGGGGGGGGCAAGGAAGATCCTGCGGGGGGGGGGGGTCAGATGGCGTCAGGAAGGGATAGGGAAGAGTTTGCATGAAAAGAAGGGGGGGTTTGAGCGAGACCGTAACAAAGGGCTGATACAAAAAACAACAAAGAAGGGGGAAAAAGGAAAGGCTCTAAACTCTGGTTTATCTGAGTCAAAGGCTAACGGGAATAGAAGGAAAAGCGGGACAGAAAAAACATAAGTTCAAGAAAAAAAAAAGGGGGAAAGGGGGAGTCCAAAAAGGGCCGACCTTACGCGGGGGTCGAGTTGGGGTCACTGTACCGCCGTCTCGACGAGGCGAACTTCATCGGGACTGAGAAGAGACTTAACGACAGTGGGATAACCCCTGCCCTGGGAGAAAAAACGGGAGGAAGGGTTCGGGAATCACAGTGGGTGCGAAGACCTCAGACTCTGGCGGACCCGCGACTATAGAGTATACAGGGGTATAGAAATCCCTCAGTGGAGAATGGGCAAGGTATAGACGGGAAACGGCTGGAAAAACGGGGAGCGAACTGGGTGGGACTCCTACCTTAAAAAGGAATGGGGGACATGCGGTAAGGGGGAGATTGCAGCATTGGTTTCTGGGAAAGGGATGAAAGAGACACGGTCGGGTCACTCAGGAAGATCGACGAACGGAATTTCTCGCGGAGCGGAGGACGCGGAAGATGTCGGGAGCGAAGGAGTGGAGTATTTCACCACCTTCAAATTGGAACCGTACCGATGAAACTGGCAACGAGATTACCCGGTTGATCGGGAAGGAGGGGGGTAGATCCGCTGGGCAAAACTACGATCCATGAGACATAAGGAAGGGGAGTCGGAGAATTGTGTTTTCCCGAAGCAAGTGGGGACGCGATGAAGGTCGGGGAAGGATTTCGAAGGGATCCAGAAACGAGGGAGGGCGAGGAAAAGGCTTCGGCATCGGTCGCGAGGAAAAATGAGGGCGGGAGAGAAGATTCATTTGTGAGGAAACGGGAAACGAGGAGGGCGAAAGGCGGAGAGCAGATCGAGCGGCAAGGAAAAAGGAAGTCAAAAGGCGATTGCCGTCACGGGGGAGAAAAAAATTCCGCCAAAGGGATGGGATCCGTAGGAAAGGTGGACCGAAGCGCCTATACCGCGGAAGAAGAAAAGGTTACGTTTTGACCGGGGCCAAAGGCTTCCTGGGAAAAGAAGAACGTGTACGAGGAGGGAAAAGCAATTCTAAAGGTGGCTTAGACACAAAAAGGGCAGCGGGGGAAAGGTGGGGGGAAATCACCCTAACTTAGAGGACCGCCCCGGGGGAGATTCTCCCTCCGGGAGGAGATGGGCAACATCCTATCCTGCGCGAGAGGGAGAAAACGAAACACTAAATTAGAGGCAAAGGGATGAGGCCGACTAAAACAAAAAATAAACCAAACGGGACGTCGGGGACGGAACCGCGGGACTCTCAGTTGTGGAAAAAAGAAGTGTCAAAGAGTAGGGCCCATACCAGAAGGAAAAAGATAGGGAGATCTCTCAAAAGTACCAGAAGCATGAAACCTTCTTGGGAAGAAACAACGGGGGGAATCGGGGGGGCC
>Ga0179593_1587949_pt1 | contig 22502 bp, 26 predicted proteins | sample CZODoug2_1_08_16_FD_185931 | JGI IMG/M metagenome (GOLD analysis project Ga0179593, IMG submission 185931) | Vadose zone soil fungal communities from Angelo Coast Range Reserve, California, USA - CZODoug2_1_08_16fungal (PacBio error correction) | ecosystem: Environmental > Terrestrial > Soil >...
AAAAACCGCCAAGGGAGGAGCGCCCCTCCGACGCGACGGCAGCAGGCCCAGAAGAAGGTTACCCGGTCGCTCGCCGGCCACGCAAGACAGGAACCAACACCTCCACTAAAAAGTCAGTTGGGGGGGCGCCGATAACCCGGGCCCCCGTAAAAAAAAAAGCCAAAGTGTACCGAGGCCCACCCGGGCACAGGCCGGGGAAAGGGACTGGGAAGGGGGGGGACGGCGTTGGGGCCGCCTAGGGATGGGAACCCACGACACCAGCCGAACAAGCCGCCAGGGACCCTCCGGAGGTCTTTTTCGTTTCTGGCAAATCCGGCAGCCAGGCTGGGCCAGCCCCTGCCACGCCTTGCAACGAGCGACACAAAAAAAAAAACAAGCCACGGCAGCCGAGAAGGCGCCAAAAAAACGGCATCCCTCGGAGAAACCCGAAAAAAAAAAAAAAAAGTCCCGAAAACGGGGGTGAAAAGGCCGGCGGGGGAGAAACAGATAGATATCTCACACGGCCCCCTACACGGCGAGAGGCCCATCTCCAGAACCCTTTGAATGAGCCCTCGGCTGAAACAAGGCCGTCCGGCAAAAAATGGCTGGACCACCCCGGAGACTGGGCTTTGACCGCCCCCTGGGCTAGGGGGCCCATGGGAAGCCTGGCTGGCGACGCCACTGGGGTAAAAAGAGGCCTCGCGGTACCGGCAAAAAATGTTTGGCAAGCCTGCCGTGGCGGAAAGCGGTTTCGCGCGGCAGGCCAACGCAACCACCAGGAAAGACCGGCACTGCAAACCGGGAGCATGCAGAGGGGGCCCCCGCAAACCGCCAGCCCGAACGAGGGCTTGTATCTGGTTGGCAGAATGATCAAGGGACGCCAAGACGGCAGAAAGAACACGACAAGACCAATGGGGATTGATGGACACAAAACTCCATCACCACCCCGGCTACTCAAACGCCAGCCCACCCCCGCACAGACCATCTCGGCCCGAGCTGAAAAAGAATGGCAACACGAAAATGAAAGCCCCCGAAAGTTCGGGTGAGGGCTACTGCGAACCTTAAGCGGCGCAACCACGGAGGGCAAAAAGCCGGGGGCACCGTAAAAGCATTGGGCGGCCGACGCCAACGGAGAGGTGCAAAGGCTTGGGGGCCGCCGGAAATGCCGTACAAACCAGAACACCAAAAAAACGAGATGGGGCGAAATCCGCGAAACGCGGCCCGGCGGGGAAGTCAGGAACCCTGCCCTCTTGCCAGCCCGGGGAAGGGAAAAAGACCCAGTACGGCACACAAACAAACCCCACCTTTGTACTGAGGGCTTTTGAGTCAGAGGGGCCGTTGAATTGATGACCAGGTTCCTTCTCCCCCTGGCTGTGAGCCGATCCGGAAGGAGCTCGCTGGATAAAATACCCCCGTTCCCTGGATAATCCTGCAAACAGGCCCGAGGCTGGCCCCCCCGAAATCATGCTCGCAGCGGACGGAACGGAACACGTCTCCGCGGGCCAAAAACCCGGTTCGTCCAGTTGACGAGCGACGGCCAAAAGAAAAACGCTTCTTGACAAACACCAGGGGGGCCCTCGGTCCGTTCGAACCCCGAGGGAAAAAAGCACCTAAAACAAATCGCCGCAAAAAAAACCGCTCAATACACTCCTTGGACATCTCCCCCCCCGCGAAGGTCGGGCCGCCCGGTCATGCGGTCCACTAATATGCCTGGGAAAAAGATTCCTCAAACCGATTCCGTAACCTAAGGGTGGTGACCACGATCGTCACCGGGAGGTTGTCCCAAAATTGTGGATGAAAGAATGAACGGCGGTTGGTTTCTCCGAATATGGCCTCCAATCCAGCAGCACGTATGGTCTCGGCTTGTAGGACTACCGTGGCGATTAGGATCGCATGGAGTGAAAATCCACACCTGCAGAGGCGTTTGGGGGCTGGCGTGACGGAAGGGGGGGGGGATCTACTCTCACGATGTAAAGGAAAAGGGAGCAACTCCAGTTCTTGGTGGGGCAAAAAGGACAAGGAGTTTGCAGTCCAATCGGCCAGGCGGATGCTATGCGTGCACACCGACCCAGCAAGAGTGGATATTAAAAGCGCTGGGCTGTGAGGGAGAGCCAAAAGCCGACCGGGGCCCCTACCCCACAGGGGAGTGACGGGGATAAGAAAGCTGGAGTCCCACTGCGGGGACGGAGGGGGCTTGAGTAATGAGGGCAAAGGACGCAAGCACGTTCTGTGAGCAAACCAAGTCCCCCGAAAAAGCACTGTGCCTTATTAAACGCAAAGGGCTGGCTGAGCACAGATGTTCGAAACTCGGAAGCCGCAGCGTGATCCTATGGCTCGAGACGAAATCGCCGAACTCTTCACGTTCAGCGCGCCTTCGAGACCAGGAACCCAAGAGCAACCCCGGCGCACCAGCCCAAGAAGAAGGGTCAGGGTGGCGCCCGAAAGAACGATTGGGCCGGGGCAACCAAGGCCCCGTTATGCTGCTCGGCCTCTCGGGAAGGGCACTCACCGAGCACAAAACACGGGATGAGAAGGTCAGAGCCGCGAATTCAGCGAAAGGGGGGGCCCCTGGTCAGACATGGTATCTACCTAGTTCCGGGCGACATAATGAGAAAAAAAAAAGGTCCAGAAATACCCGGTAAATCCAGTGCCAGAGTGATTAATTTTGGTCCAGTCCTTCATGGAATGAAAATTTTACCCCAGCCAGTCCACTGGAGGTGCCTGGCATTCTCCGGTCTGGGGGGGGAAGTCTTTGGGGACTCAGCATGACCCCGTTGGGACGAAAGACCCCGGTGTGGAACCTTTTGGGGAGGGCCTGTGGTCAGCCCTTTAGAATGACTTGAGTCTGTCCAACAGGGAGATCGGGGGGGAACACCCCGCGCCCCCTGTGGACTGGGCCCTCTGGTAATAAAACTCCAGATAGATGAGCTAGAAGGAGGCTTCGGTGCTCCCTCGGAACAAGGAAGGATCGACCCCCCACCGCTTTCCGGATAATACTCTCGTAACGATTGTGCAAATCGGTAATTCGAATAAGCGAACATCGCGGCACAATCTGAAAGCCCGTTTGAAGCAGCATGGTCCATGGGAAAAATGGCGCACGCATCGGCCCTTACGGTGTTCTGGGAGGCCCTGCAACTTTTCGCCCAATGCTTGCGTCGAAGGGCTGACTGGGAACCCCTCGGGTTCGGAAAAAAAAGATGTCAACAAGGAACCTTATGGTTTTGTTGAACGTTAAAAACAGATTTTTTAAGAGACAGACCTGTGGGCGGGCGGAAAAAACGGGTCAGCAACCCTCTCTGGCCGGGAACGTTGCAACACGGCGGGAATTTGAAGAGGGGGCTGGAAAAAAGCCTCTGCTCATCGAGCAGCAGCAAAAGGGAACCGCAGGAGCCGGTCCGTTGGCGCGAAAGTCCCGACCCAAAAAGCGGCGCTGCAGCGCGTAAAAAACGGGGGGGAAAAAGACAGGTTGCGTCGAAGCCCTTCGTTTCGGCTAGAAATCATGGAAGCTGATGCTGGGGGGTTAGACCTAGAACACAGAACACGGGGAAATCTCTCACACTCTAAAAGAGGGAAAGAGAGAGATGTCGGTAACCCGCCGGGTAAAAAAAAAAGCTAAAACCAGCACCCATCGTCCGGGCCTCCCAGACGCGTAAAGAAGGACTTAGCGCACTGGGAACACGCCAAGGTCAGCAAAAAAAGACGGGGTGAGATGATCCCCCCCTCGACAAAAACGAGTGTCTCTCGAAGAATCACGCAGTGCCATAAAGATAACGAAGGGGATAAAAGGGGTCCGGTCCAGGCAGAGCAAAAGAGATAACCTAACCACGTCTGCTTGTTCTGTCTGCAGGATAACAACCACTCCGTTCAAAGGTGAGCGATGGGATGTCGAGTTCCGGGGGGACGCGGAGCCCGTCATTCCCGGCGGCGCTTCAAGAGGCAGCGGGCCTCGGCTCACAAAAAAGAGGGGCTGACGCAACGTACAATGAAAAACCCAAATTGCGTCCAAACAGAAACGGATGTTTCCAGCTGTGGGTATCTAGTGGGTCCAATCGACGGAACCCAGCCTACCTTTCCCTTTTCCTTCCTGAAAGGAGCCCTCCTGCGCCCGAGGGTCGCCAAAAAAGAAATCAAAACAAAAATCTCCTTGTTCCCCCTTGGAGCACAACCCGCAGCAGCCACCCCATCCACGGCAGTTGCCGGGGGTGCGCCCGGGCCAGGACAGCGAAAGGTTATGCCGCCGAGCGCCTGGACCCAGGAAGGGGAATGCAAAGGCCGAAACGCACGCAAAAAGGATCCCACGCAGGAGGAAAGATCGACGGGATTTCTGGCAACTCCTCCCAAGGGACCGGCCCGGCACCTGGGACACCACCCGGTGCCCGTATACATTCACTGCATAAGACGCAAGTTGCTTAGAGGCCGGGCTTGAACTAAAGGAGCGCGGGGGGCCGAACGAAACGCTCCGCTACGTCAGAACCCCTAGGGACCACGCCCCGAAAAAAAGGTCCGCCGCTATAGCGAACCAAGGCCCAAACGGCGGCTAATCCGCCGTGAGCGGATGACGAAGTGACATGAACGAGCACCGAAGCAGCACAAAGCCCACGGCCATCGTGGGGGCTGCGGGGAAGGACACCTGACAAGTCCGGTGGGAAGGGGGCGCGCCAGGGGCCAGTCCCCAAGAGCTTCCCTGGGGTAACCCTGCGCTTCACGCAAGGGGGACTAAAAAAGGATCCGGGCGGTTGTCTTCAGAGAGAAATGACATTAAGGCATGGAATGCAAAGGAGCCCTAAGTATTGCCTCACTGCGTCCCTGCCTCCCGACGGCACAGCGTGATCGGAGGGGGGGATTAGGGCTAAGCGTAGCCATCAAGAAAATCACACAGTGCAAGGGGCAGTCCGAAGCTCATCTCCCTCGTCCGAAAAAAAAGGGGTACCCCTCGGCGGCCACCGGGCACCCGGCGTGCCAAAGTCGGCTGGGTGAAAGGAGGGTAGATAAACAAGCACGCCCGGATTCAATGAATCAAAAGGATCTATGCCCCCACTTAATAAAACGGCCAGCATTTGCTTAAAAAAAATGGTAAAAGAAAAAAAAAACCAGAGAGACGGTAGATTCATCGGGGCCAGCCAATCGACCTCTGCCTAGGAAATGCGCGCGCTCAAATCATCAAAACCGGGAAGACGCCGGATCTAGGGTAGCCGAAAACATTTTCCCCTTAAGCGGACGTGATCCTTGGAGCAAAGTCAACAAGACCACTACCCCGAAAAAGAAGAAATACACACGTCCAATTCACCCAGAGCGGGAAAATGTGGGTCTTTTCAGGACATGGAAAAAAACATGACAGAAATTGCATTACCCGCGAGTAAAAAAAAAAAGCCCGGGAAAGGGCGGCGGGTCGCTGGTAAAAAGGTGTCGAGGTTGACTGCCGCCGAAAACAACGAGCAGTGGGCAAAAGAAGCTGCGGGGGGGATCGCCCGTTCAAAATAAACGGGCAGAAGCCGTGGGCTGGTGGCCAAACAAAACCAGCAATGGCGTCGGTCGGAACACCAGAGATGAGCATGAATCTTTCGGGGGGTTGCAAAAAAACAATCGGAATGCAAACCTAAGAGTGGCGACATGCCGGTGTCATCTCCCAAAGAAGGAAGCGGCTCCCCTCCTGGTGTCAATGGTCCGAGGGAAAGTGAACGAAGGTGAGAAAAAAATTCAGCTGTCCACAAAACACCCACTGGACACCATTCCGTTGGGGGTTTGTCATGAACCGCTTAAACCACGTCACTGCTCCGGAGTTGCCCGACTGGCGGGGGGTTTAAAAAAAAAGGCCGGGTTGCTCGCGTTATTCAGGAGCAGGGAAGGGGGGTGTCGTGGGTTTACGCATTCCATCCGAAAACACGCTGCGCCACCTCTCCCTAGGACCGGCTCGGCGACCCGAGTGGGTGCCCGCAAAAAAAGGGACCTGAGATGCACGTGGCCGTTCGGCAATGTAAAAAAGAAAATCTGGAAATTCAAAAGCAGCACCCCGCCAGGGGAAAGGGAATGCAATCAAGAAACCTTCCCGTCATAAAAAGACTGCGGAAGAACCATGGGGCAATGCTGATGGGCGGGGAAAAAGCGTGTTTGCGTGCGTGGGGTGATTTAGGGTAACGAAAAAAGGTGTGCCTGTTTCCGAGCGAGACAAGAAAAAAAGGCCGGGGGAAATGTGCCCCTGTTAAAAAAAAAAAATAAAAAACAAGCTCCACTGCCTGGGCCCGTGGCAAAAACGTGTACATTCATCCTAGCCGGCTCACAGGGCCAAAGGCCAAGGAAATGGGTGTGCGCTGAATGCTGCTGGGGGGGGGTTGCAAGCCGGCACACTGTCAAAAACCTGAGGGACCGCGGGTCATACTGTCTCAAAAAGAGTGTGTGGAAAAGAGAACCTTACAAGGCGTGGTTTTGTGAAGGACTTCACCAATGGACCATCCAGTCTGCCCTAGCCGGTGGCCCGTGAAAAAAAGGGTCACAGCAGGGGCGGGTAGGCCAGTGCCGAAAGTTGCCGGACGGTCATCACATCAACTGGCCGCTCGGGGCTGCTGGGCGCACTCTCTGTTACCCGGAAACGGGTCTTCATCTATATGCGCGACGAACAAAAGGACTACGAGGTGTCTGGGGGTCGCCGCATAAGTCGGGCAACGACCCCCTTCTCGGCCGAAAACAGCGTTCCAGAGGGTTGCTTCCCATCGTGTGCGCAAAAAAAAAAAACTGGGGACTGTCCAAAGGTCCCTGGCCGGGAAAAAACGGTGGGGCCCGCCATAGGGAAAAGTTCAAAGCAAGTGCGCGCTGGCCTGTCGTTCGTGTGGGAACAACTAAGACCCGTTGGGCTTCAGGGAAAGGACCGACGGAAAAAGGTAAAAAGCCTTGCCAGGTGGACAAAGAGTCACAAACGTCCCCGGTCTGGTCACCGGGGCTGACACGGAAAGTGTGGCCAAAACTCACCGGAACAGAAAGCCTGGGAGTCCATTGACATGAGCTGGCGAGGCATGGCCCCAGAGCCCGGTGGAAACGCCATCCCGCAGGTGCCGTGGTCAAGAAGGCGGAACTGCCGGCAGGAAAAACAACAACACTGAGAGGGGATGAAAAAGGGAAGAAAAACGGGTGGACAAGGAGGCACGCCTTTGCTCAGGGTACGTCAAAAGTTCACGGACGTACGGGTCGGACCCAGGGGCAAAACAACCGCGGCCAAAAAGGGCGAGCGGACATGGAACAGTCACTAACAACTGGGGAAAAAAAAAAGGTGGAGGGGGGGGGTTGCCACAAAAGGGAAAGCAAAACAAGCCCACCACACGACCAGGCGATGTAGCCAAACCAAAGGCCAATTTCGGTCAAACGGGAAGGAAACAGGTCAACGTCTTGCCTTAAAAAATTTAGCCAATAAAAAAACGAAGGACAAACAGCGCACTATGAAAAAAAAAAAGAACCGCTAGGTCCCCCCACCGTTCTTTTCGAAAGAAACATCTCGTTTCTGTGCCAACCAACCCTGAGAAAAGCCCTCAAGATGCTTCAACCGGTCAAACGCAAAAGACGTGCCTGACAATCAGGGACGCCAGAAAGAAACCGACTGTCATCCGAAAAATCATCGGTCGAACCTCAAAACGACCAAACCCAACAAGAAAAAAAAAAAACCTATGAGTCCGACTTGGGGGGGGGGTAGCGTTCTGCCGTAATATATAAATCACTAGAGTCAAAAACCTTCCAACCGAATACTTTCCTGCAGACGCCAGCAGTCAGTTCGCCGTGACCCTCGAAAGCAAAAACTGCAACCTGGCTTTCAGCACGGGCGCACCCATGGCCCAAAGGGAACCCTCTCAAAAAACCTAACACGGATAGGGCCCGGGACCATTTCTGGGGAAAACCAGCTTGACCCCGACAAACTTCACACCAAAAAAAAAAAGGGGAAAGGGTCTCGGCACCAACTCGGGACCCGTGGTTAAAAAAAAGAACGAAAGCCCTGCAAAATGTTGCCTGAAAAGCCAAAGAGAAAACCAAAATGGTGAGAAAAAAAAAAACCGGGCCCCGGCCCCCAGAGCAAGGAAAAAAATCACCAATGTTCAAAAACCCAACCCGAGGCCACCATAGCAGGGCATGTAACACTAAGGAAAGAGGAAAAATTCAGGACCGCCCGGTAAAGTCCTCAAGCACAATGATTGTGTGACCGCATCCACCGGGAGTCCGAAAGCCCTCCACCCGCAGCCCAAAAGGTCCGTATGGGCGCAGGCCAAATGGAAAGACCGCAAAGTAAAGGACTGATGAAGCCGACACGGTAGAGGTCCGTCCAAAACGTCCCCACTTGGGGTCCACCAGGCAACCACAGACTGGAGGAGAGGGGACGACCACACAGTGGAAAAAAGCTAGCTAATTGAATGCCTAGGGGTGGCACACGCCCCTTAATTCTTGACAACCAACAAAAAAAAGGCCGAAATTGATGCACGAAATATAAGCGAAATCACCGAAGGTGCGCAAAACCACCGCGCAGTCCCGAAAAAAACTCAGGAGCCCAAGGTCCCTTTGGGGTGCCTCGGAAAGGAAAGACGAAAAAAAAATTGAGGGGGCCCTTGGTGATTCGCACCCTGGCCCGTGGCCGGAAGGGGGGTCGGACCAGTGCTCTGTAAGGTTCATTAACCGAAGGGGGAGGGGGAAAAGGAGGGACCGCGGCCTCTCCTGCACCCAGCAAACGTCGGGGGAGTTAAAGACGTTGTAAACCAGGGTCCCGAAAAAATGGTGCTGGGTGGGAGCGGGAAAACAAAGATTCATGCCTCAATCATGCTTAACCAGAAGGGAACGGGGGAAAAACGACGTAAAAAAAAAAAGGCCAGAACCCCAACAAAGGATGTACAATATGTACTAGTCCGGCCGAGAAAAGCGGCTAGGAAAAAAAAAAAAAAAACCAACCCACACCCAACAAACTTCAGGGTCCCTTTCGCGAACCTTGTTCTACAACATCTACTCCAACGCCGACATCAAAGGAGAAGGCCAACTCCTTTGTAAAAAACGCTGAAAGTGGAACAATCGTCAGGGAAAGTGTAAAATGTAAAAAGAACAAAATTCCAACATTTCCAACAGAAATTCACCCTAGGGTGATATGTAAGCCAAAGGGTAATCACGGGAGGTTTTAACGGGATGCTTGGGAGGGGGAAAATAGACAAGAAAAAAAGGTACAAATGGGTCCTCAAAGCTGTGGTAGTCAGGCAGGATAGACTTTGGCAGTTCTAACGGGCACCACAGATTGGGAAAGCACGCGAAAAAGTCATTGTTGGGGGAAAACCCCATGATAAGCACCAAGAGTCCCGCCGTTGGGGGTGGCCTGGAGGGAATCTGTTAACAATTCACCTAATGTTGAAGTCCTGTTCACGGGGAAAAAGACTGCGGGGAAAAGGGAGAGCAAGGGTGCTCTAGGCAAGGGCCTTGAAGAAAGACAGACGGGACCGCGGGAACGTTCTTTAATCGGGGCAAACAAAAATTGAAAACACATCAAAAGGGGGGGTGAATAACGAGGAAGTGCTTACGAGGGAAAACGCCGGGGACAGTTGACCGGTATTGAAACGTTGGGAAAGGAGAGGCCAAGGAAAAATGCCCCCGCGGGTCAGTGAGTAGAGGCTAGAAAAAAGCAGAAAAATTCCGAAAAACGCTGTGTCGGTTAAGAACGAAAAAAGGCAAGAGCAAATCGGCGGAAAAAAACGGCGCAAGCCCCAAATGCCCGCCGTGCAAAAGGGCAAAGAGAGACTGCATAACCCGCCACCATAGAAAAGTTAGGTCCCTTCGGGGAAAAGATCAAGGAAGCAGCGGGGGGAACGGGGAATCAAAAACAAGGCGCCCCATTCGCCCCCATCTGAGGAAGGGGGCAGTGAGAAACAGTCTGGCATTCCCTTTGGAATTTTTGAAAATCCCTAATCACCTCGGTCCAAACACAGAAAAAAAAAAACTTCCGAAAAAAGGAGCCGCCGGTGGGGGGGAAGGCCGGAGGCCGGGGTGAAACCCGATGGGAGGTGGCAGTGGGACAAAGATGGACGGGGCGAGCACAAGACGTCCATTCGTTAAGGGGGTGGGCAAAAAAAAAACACCAGAAGGATACAAGGTCAGGGGTCGGCACGAAAAAGGACGACGGGAAAAAAAGGGACCTCCCTCAACGCCCGGCTGGGGAAGGACGGCCAAGGCGCCGGCTGGAGGCTTAAGCGTTGGGGCGACAGAAGACAAGGGGTGCAAAAAGACTGGCGGGAATTCAGTGGGGCTGCAGGGAGGGAACATACTTGCCAAGAGTTGGGTAAAAGGGGCTCGCGGAAGCCGCGTAAGTACAAGTAGTGGGTTCCGGAAATAATGACAATAACGAGAAAATGAAAAGGGAAAGCTGTTGGGTCTTACAAAAACTCAAAAAGTTTCGTCATCGCGAAAAAGGCTGGATTCAGAAGGAAGCTCAAAGATTACCTGCCACCGGCAAAGGTAAAGGAGAGATGGAAGAAAAGAGAAGCGGCAGAAAACTGGAACTGACCGGGGGTCTGGAAAGCAGCAGGTGCTGAAAGGTGTAGGAGACAGGCCTCTCACTGGACCGGGACGGGGGACGCGCTGGGTCGGGGGGGGGGGGTTTGGGAAAGCCCCACGGCCGGGGTAGGAAGGTCCACTGATACTTGGAAAAAGAAGAAAAACCGGGAACAAGAACTTAGCAATCCACTATAAAAGGACACCGGAACCCCCACAGAGGTTGTTACCATAAAAGTGCAATAAAGGTGGGGGAAAACAAAAAAGCGACTTGTTGCAATCGCTAAGCGGGGGACAAGCCATCGGGGGAGGGAAACTGACTGTGGGGGATACAAAGAAGGAGTCATGGAAGGTCCCTGAAAAAAGGGGAAAATTCTCACAGAGCGCATCATGAAGGGGGAAGCCTCTAAGTCATGGTCTGCTATCTGAAGAGTACGGCAATGCGGGGGGAAAAAAAAGGGTGACCCCAAGTTGAACATTTGGGGGGCACATCTTCGCCTAGATCAAGGGCCCCGGAAGTTGACCAGTTGGTATACTGCAAAAAAAAAGCCAACCTGGGTTATAAAAAAATCTAAAGGGGGCAAAAAAACAGTTAGGAAGATTAAACTAAGTCACAGGGTCGGTAGCCAATTGCAAAGCACCATAAGCCCCGAAAAGGAAAAAAAATCCAAGAGAAGAGAAAAACGGAAAGAAGCAACCTAGTCAAAGGGGAAAGACCCTTTCCCCGAAGCAGCCATCCGCTATTGGGGAGGGGAACAAAAAACCGAAAGGAACGTGGGGGTAATTTTCAGCACCTAGATGATTAATAAGTGGGGGGGCCCCAAGATAAATCACGCCTTGGGAAGACATACTTTCACCCATTTCAATAAAAAAAACCTATAATGAAAGAAAAGGTAGAATCCGGAAAAGGGCATGACATGAGTAAACCAAACGTTGCGAAAATACCTAGGATTCCCGGCCAGAAAGGAGGAAGGGGCCCGGAAGCAAAAAAGGGGCGTCATAACGGCACACACCACGTCAGTGGAGTGAAAAAAAATCTCACGGGGAAACGGGTAGGACCCTGCACGGGGAGGGGACCAAAAAAAGCTAAAAAAGGTCATCCTTTTCCGCGGGACTGGAAAAAAAAAGACGCCTACGAATTTGCCGGTGACTACGGGGGGGAAGTAGAAAATACTACCTAAGCCTTAAAAGGGGAAACCTTAAGGAAATAAGAACAGGTTTGGGGTACTCGCACAGAAACACACAATGACCTAACAAAGCTTAATCTTCCCTTGTGATTCCTAAAGGGGGGACCTTAACTCGGAAGGGGGATAATGTAGGAGCCAAAGCCTTTGAAAACATGCAGGGAAAAACACTGGAAACGAAGGAAACGGGAAACCAACGACCAAAAGGAATCCCATCATTCTAAAAGTAAGGGATGGTCTATCAAACACTTTATGACACGACCCGGCCCTAAACGGGGGAATCAAGAAAAAAAAGAAAAGGGGGGGAAAGGGGGAGGGGAGACCATTCATAACCTGCAGATCAGATCCAAAACAAAACAGGGGCGGGCTGTGAAACTTTCGGAGTAACGAAGAGTCCAAGAAGAAGCACTAAAAACATAGGGAGCAAAGCCCACAGGGGACCAGCGGGCACCCGCGCGAAAATCAAAAAAAAAAACAAGGCCTGCTAAGCAGCAGGGTATGAAAAAACCCGTTAAAGTGAAAGGAAAACCGGAATCCGAGAAGCAGAACGGCGACAATATGCAAAAGGGGGAAGACGCCAGGAAAACGTCTTCTCTGGGGGTGGGGCGGGGACCGGCCGGTGCTCAAAAAAACTGGAAACGGGGGGGGGGGGGGGGGGGGTCAGTCAAAAGATTTAGGAAAGGAAGTGAGGTAGCGATCCGGGGGGTTGATTCCATAGAGTGAAGAAGAGGTACCATGTAAAGGGAGAATTAGTTCGAAGATAAAACGGTCCAAAGTGTAAAAAAAAACCCAATCAATGCAAACAAGCGAGGAGGCCCCATAAGTGGATGCAGCGGTGGAAAAAAACTACGAAAAAAGAAAGACTCGGCCGGGGAGTCCAGAGAAGCAAAAAAAAGATCAAAAAAAACCCAAGGTCTCAAAACGGCCACCTGCAAAAAAAAACGTGACAACAAATCCCTCAAAACCGCTGGCCCACAAAAAAAGTCGCAAAAACATGCCACACCCGGCAAAGAACTCAGAAAAAAAAAAAATCAAAAACAAAACCTTGCCCACCGTTCCTGCAAAACGTGAAATCAAAAAAAAAAAAAAAAAAACCAAAAAAAAAAAACCCCCCCCTCTGAACCAGGGTCAAAAAAAGAATCACTAAAAGGGGGTTAGGGCCAATTAGCCAGCATACAACCTCTGTGAACGAAAATAGAACATTAGGGAGGTCTAAGTGGAATTGCATCCATAAAAGAAAAAAACGAAGATGATCTTCCGGGCTAAAAGATCAAGAACTCCTCAGCAGCAGTTTCTGTAAAAACCTGGAGGGGGGGAAAGGACCGGCCATCGAGACGGTATAAAAAACGCATCCAAAATCAGCAAAAAGAAAATGAACGAAAGGGGGGGGATAATAAGGAGTCCTCAAGCAAGATCTCGGGACCCACTTTTATAATACATCGGGAAAGGGAGAGACTGACATAGGGATAGGCGTAGGCCACGGCGAGTGACTTCCAAACAAAAGGGGGTGAACGTTGAAGAAAGTCAAGAAATAACCACAAAGAGTGGGGGTACGTTTCAAAAAAAGTCCAATCCAAATCTTTGACGGGGGAGGGGGGGGGTATTGGGATTGTTGGGGGAAAATATAAACAAACCGCAACTATACCAAAAGGAAAAGAAGTCGAAGTTTTTCAACTTGATGAAAAGAAAGCTGAAAACTTGGTCAGGAGTGTAAAAACAGTAGACGAAAAAGGGCCAGGGGAGGACTAAAAGGGTCCCGACAAAAAAAATAAAACAAAAAAAAAATCATGATCCCCGTCCTGGGTCTACATAGGAAAAAGAAAGCTAATCTTGGTGGGGGGGGATTGCCCGAAAAAAAAGTTCCAAGGGGTGCCGTCCTGAAGCCCGTAACCGCATGCTGAGGCAACGGGGGGGGAGGTGACTCCCACAAGAACAGGACCCTGTAAAAAAAGGGGGACCAAGCCAGCTGGTGGAAGCGAGCCGGGGGAAAAGGGGGAAGCGGAAAAAGAGGGTAACATGAAATGCCATAGCAGAAGGAAAATTCAGTCCATACCACAACTGGCAAAAAAAGGAACGGGCCAAAAAAAGGGGAAAGAAAAAAAAGAAGGGGTTGGTGGTGGAGGACTAGAAAGGGGGAGGTAAAAAAGAAAAAAAGGACTGGCTAAAGGCAGGGTGCAAAAGACTTGGCAAATTTTGGGAAAACAAAGGGGACCAGCCGGGGTTGAGGACGAGGGAAGGTCGTCCCATCAGAAAGAAAGATGGGGGTCTGGGTTTGTACGACATTCAACGGCTGCAAAACGGAAATGCCCCCTCGCCCAACCACCGCAAAAACAAACCCCCGATGGGTTCAAAACTTCAAAAACAAACCCCGCAAACCAACCCCACCGCCGGCCGAAAAAAAAGCAAAAAAAAAAACCAAAAAAAAAAACGCCCCCCACCCAAATCTAAAAAAAAAAAAAAACACAAGAACAATGACGCCCCAACCCCAACCAAACCCAAAACGCGACAAAAACCCCTCGCCCACACCATTGGAATGAAACGCGCCAAAATACTCCCCTCCTGTCATGTTTGTCCGTCTAAACAAAAAACTTGCCAAAAAAACTTAACAAACTCGATACAAATTTAAATCAAATTTCCCTCACCTCTTCCTCCTTCAAATCCAAGCGCAAAAAATTTGAAACCCATACCACTCCGCTCCCCCCTCAAAACTTCAATAATGAAACTGCGTCCTCACCTAAAAAAGACTCCTTAAAAAAAAATCAAAAAAAAGCAGCGTTTGTCCTCGTCCCTAAAAGAGAAACTTCGTCCACACTCCCTGGCTTTTGGGGGAAAGGTCCGGTGTCGGGGGGGTGATGAGGTTTAAGGTTTGAGGTCATTTGGACTTCCTTGCAGGGGGGGCCAGGTAAAAACAAAAAAACAAAAAACAAAGGGACTTCGGAAGGCGAAAGACTGACATCCCAGCCTGAGCGTCAAAAAAAAATAGGACAGAGACTGTGAGGGACTACGGGTCTGTGTCTGAAAAAAAAAGCACCGGGGGGAAAATGTCGGGGTGTCCATCACTCCCGGGGTACGAGGAAAGCGTTAATGCTGACCCGACTTGGGGGAAAAAAAACAAGGTCATTCCTCTAAGCCAAGAGGGGCCTGAGGGAACTTCTGGAAAACAAGGCGGGTATTAAGGAAGGGGGGATCCAACGGGACGGCGCTGAAGGGTCAATGTTGTGCTCTTGAAAAAATAAAAAAGTTTCCAGAGGTCAGCGGGGGGGGGACGATTGGGGGGGGGGGAAACCGGGTCGTCTCTTGCAAAGGGTGGGGGGAAGGGGGGGGGGAACTCGCCCGGCCATCCGGGGTTGTGCGTAAAAGCAAAAAAAGGGCTGCCATAGACCAAAAGGAAAAACCAAGAAAAGAAGGGGAAGAAGTTGCTGGTGACATCAAAAAGTGAGCCGTAGGAAAAGGGGGTCAAGCTCAAAGAAAGTGGAACCTGGAGCTCCGGCGCTGGCGAAAGGGGTTAAAAGCTTTCACCAGTAATCGAGGAGATATTCCGCGAAAACCAACCCCTGGGGGGGGGGAAAAGTACGGGCGGGGGGGATCCTCATTCTCGTAATCGAGGGTCCGGGGCTAAAAGAAACTAAAAAAAACGTTGAAAAGCTTGCTTACCAAGGGGTCGGGACCGGTGGGCTCAGGAGGGAGGGGTTTCTGGGGGGGGGGGAAAAGCAAGATGAAGGATTAAAAGCCACAGACCGGGCGCAAAAGAGCGAAAAACACCTGGGTCGGAGAGGGAGGGGAGGGGGGACAGCATCTTATTACGTCTTGAAAAAAGACAAAAACAAGGACAATTCCCTGTCAAAGGGGGGGGGGAATTAAAATACAGAGGAATGTTCTGGTTGGAAAGGGGGGGGGGTGCTAAAGGAAGGGGGAAAACCAAAAAAGAACTTAACTTGAAAGGACTGGGGGGGAGAGGGGCTCCTTGCAACGCGGGAAAAAGAGAAACCTAAAAAGTTAAAGCCCGTAATACTTAAGACTTCAAAAAGGAAAGGAAATAGGCAGACAGGGGAAACGACCGTGACGTAGATCTGGAGAAACAACAAAACGAATACACACCCCGGTCCAGAATTATCAGAGTCCGTCAGGGGTAAAAAAGGGAAGTCACAGTCCGGGGAAGAAGAAAGTAAACAGGGGGAATCCGGGAGAGAAACTCATAGAGAATGCATTACATAAAAAAGTCAAAAGCATTCGGTGAGTTGGTTGAAAACAAAAAGGCTCAAAAGGGGAAAAATACCAAGGGGGGGGTAAGGGGAAGAAAGGCCCCACAGGGAAAAGGTTCGGGCCTGGAAGGGGATAACTTGGAGGAACTTCAATCCGAAATAGGGGGAGGGACTCAAAAGGGTCCAGCCAAAAAAACATACCTACTCCAAAAAGCAAGGGGGGGGGTGTGGACTCCAACGGTGTTCAGCTGTTCAACAATCCAGGTCAAGCAAGGAGGGGGTCGTAAAAAAACCCGCAGCGGCTTAAACGAAAGTGCGCACCCTAAAGAAAAAACCAGGTTCTAACTAGAAAAAAAAAGTCGCACCTCAGGACTCTCAAAAGAGAAATGGGGGGGAAGAAAAAAAACGACAACAGAGGAAGGGTAAAAAAGGTGTAATATGTCCGTAAGCTCAAAGGAGGATAGACGCCTCAAAAGTTTGCCAAGGGAAAACACCGAAAGGAAAGAAACCCGCAGCAAAAAAAAGTGTAAGAACGGGCCACCAAGAACCTCAAGCGCCCCTGGGTGACCCGAAAAAGGACTGAAAAAAAGGCAGGGGGGGGGCAAGGGGACGCCCGGAAGAAGGGGAAAAAAAAAACCTTCGGCGCCCACCGCCATTGGAGGGGGGGAAGAAAAAGAAACGAAAAAAAAGTCATGCAGCTCGGGAAGGGAAACCAAAAGGTGGCGCAGAAAAATAAAGGGAAAAAAAAGACGGACCGAAGGGTGCAAACGTAAAAAAACCAAGGGGAAGAAGCAAACCACCCAACAGGTATGCGAACGGCCCGGCAGCCCAGGCGAGGGGACCAAGGGGGGGGGAAACATCCCCGAATGCCCTAGGACCTGGGATTGGCAGAAAAGAGAAAAAACCAGGACCGCCGTAGATCCCTCTGTCCACCGAACAAAGAGACGACCACAAACCGGTCTGTTTTGGATTTCCCAGAAATAAAAAAGAAAAGTAACCCCCGGCTAGAGAAGGGAAAAAGACACAAAACTACAACCTAGCCAGTCAAAGGTCGGGGGGGGGTTCTCAAAAACAAGGCACTCGGAAAAAAATTTAAACAGGAGGAGTAAGAAAGAGAAAGGGACTGACACGTGTGATTACGCCGGCCTAACCGTCTTGCACCACAAAGGAAGGCCAGGGAAAAGGAAAAAACCAGAAAAGTCGGGGGGTCCAAAAGAAAAATCCCAGCCGAACCAGAAAGGTAGATAGGACATTGGTGCCCAACAAGGGGGGGGGGACAAAAAGACCCCAAGATTCCAGAAAAAAAAGGGGGGACTACGAGATCAAAAACGGTCGGGGGCGGTCAAAGAAAAGTCATACCCAACACCTTCGAGGCAACCCCCGGGGGAATTGAAAAAGAACTCAAGTTAACGAAACACCCAGGGGGAGGGGGGGGGGGGGGAGGTGATGCCACTTAAAAACCTAGACCATTGCGTTGAAGTGAAAAGGGGAGTGCAAGGGGGGAACGCTGGCGGAAAGGGCAAAAAACGTCCTGGAGGTCGGAAAATCTTACAAAAAGTTTGAAGAGGACAAATGTCATAACGGGGAGGGCCAGGAAAAGGACGGGGGAGCAAAAAAGAAACAGGGATGCTCAATAAAGAATGATTAAGAGGCAAAGAAGTAAACGTACGTCGGCGGGAAAAAAGAACCAACACACCGGGGATACTGATTCCGGCCGGGTCACTGACACGAAATCCTCAAAGAAGGTCTCAAAAAGGGGGATAGACCGGCAAAGCTAAGAGGCCCTCTCAAAAGAGAAGACCACTCCAAAAAAGAAGCGGAACCAGATCTCAAAAGCTCAACATACCCTATGGCCGTTTTGGGGATCGCAACCGCCGTTACTTGGGGGGGGGCAAGAAGGGGGGGGGGACCCCGATATTTGAGGGAAAAAAAAAAAAACCCGAATGGGCTGACAAAAAAGGGGGGGTTAAGACGTATGAGAATAGAGTCAACCGGGGGAAAAGTGTCTGGATGAGGGTAAAAAAAAGCGCAAGTCAGTGGAAAGGGTACATCAGCCGCGACAACAGGGAAGGCGATAAAAGGGTAGGAGGTCTTGAGGACACGTTGTCGAGTGAGGGAAATAAAGTCCGTGGGATCAAACCCCCAGGGGGCAGAGGAGGGGGGGGTGGGGGGCAGGCAGAAAGGGAAGCGACAAGGTGGGGGGGAAAAAAAAAGGCCTCCTAATGTCGGGAATCCACTGCTGGGAAGGGAAGGGGGAAAAGTTTTGAAGAACTAGTCAATGGGCATGGAAGGGAATCCGAAATCAACCGCGGGCAGGATCAGGGGGATTAAACAGGAGGGGAAAAAAAAGGGGGCTATTTACTGGCGCAGGGGGACAAAAGGGAAGAAAGGTCGTCCAAAAAGCTAAAAAAACCTTAATTTTGGAAAAAAAAAGGGATTCTGGAAGGGATCACTGGAAGAACTGGACCTTAAGGACAAAAAAGGCAATCGGATCTGGGGGAATTTGAGTATGGGATTCCATAGGATACCCGCAGCACCTCACTGTCACAAACTCTCCAACATTGGGTCGATTGTGCCGTTTACCCTGGGGGAGTCAAGGAGGGCGAAAGAGGAGAAGGCGAAAAATCCTTCGGTCCATTAAAAAATCGGGGAAAACAGGGGTGAGGGTATTAAAGAAAAATGCAAAGAACAAGGATCAAGTAAAAAAAAAAAAGTGGGATTGCAGAAAGGGGGACCGCAGGAAAATGAAAAAAGGGAAGCTGGGAAGGGAGAGAAGCAAAAAAAAAAAAGCGAAATACCAGGTTGTAACAAAGCATAGAGGACGGGCGGAGAAGAGGGGGCAAGGGGGTATGATCAGAACAGGGGGGAGACAATTCAAAAGAACAAAAGCAAAAAAAAAGTCTGACTGGAAGCCGGTGACCCTGGTCCCAGAGGAAAGAGTGCGAACTGAGGGGGGGGAATTAAGGTGGCCGTGGTAAAAAATCAGGGGGGGAACTGACTACCAGATTCCCTTCCTCAGTTGAAAAAAAAAAAAAAAAAGGGAAAAGAAAGTGGTCCGGCCGGTAAGCAGAAAAACCACAGGAAAAAAAGGAAAAAAGACAAAGCATTTCTGGTCACTTCTAGGGGGGGGGGAACAGCTAAGTGAGACACGACCCAGGGCCCGGGGCCAAGTGTTGGCCAGGCAAAAAAAAAAGGAAAATGCGGAAATCCGTGGGGGGGGGAAGAGACAAAAAGATAAAAGGTTGCACAAGTTACTGTAAAAAGAAAAAAAAACTGGGGAAAAGGCATGTTTGTTTGGGGACGGAGTGGGGGCCGTCCTTGCGAGGGCCCAGAGGACGGAATGAAAAACAAGGGAAAGAGTGGGTAGGCAAAAAAAAAAGGTAAAATCTGACGTGGGCAAGGACTCAGTGCATGAAAAAATAAAAAAGAGGGAAGGGCCTCCTGCTGGGGGTGGGGGAACAGCCGAAGTGAGGGGAAGACCACGGACCGAAAAAAGTTGGGAAAAGGAATTCATTGGGAAACTCGTCCGGCCAAAGTAGAATAATCCTAACATAGAAGGGCGACAATCCGGGGGCAAGCCCACCGTGGTCTGGGGGGGGAAAAGCAAAAGCAGGTCATGGGAAAAGGAAAGGCAAAACCGAAGAAAAAAGGGATTGGTTTGAAAGGGACATCCAGGGGGGCCCCGAAAGTCGGGAAAAAGGAGTAGAAAGGAAAACGGAAAAAGGACTCAGACAACGTGAACAAGAAAAAAAAAAGACTGGGCACAAAATAGAGGTTCGGGGGACAACTGAACCGGAGGGGGGGGGGGAAGAGCACCTCCAAATGCAAAAGGGGGGGAACCGACGGGGTTTGGTAACGAGAAGACATTCTGTTCAGCCCCAAGGAAAAAGGACCCGAAACTTTGAAGACCCACAAAAAGGATGTACGGGTATGGGTTCCAATCCTCGGCAGACAAAGAAGAGGGGGGGACCGTAGGACTGCAGGGAAGAGTCGGTCCTAAAGAGGGGGAGGAATGCAGAAACGGGGGAGGGGGCTAAAGGGAAAGGGAAACTAACAGACAGGAGCCACCCGCTCGGCTAAGCTGGAAAAAAAAGAAGTTGGGCTTGTGGGGTTGGATACCTTTCGGCACCAGCCGGAGGGGGGAAGGGAAAAAAAAATCGCTAAATAACAATAAAAAGAGGAAGAGAGGCTGGTCAAAAGTAAACCAAAAGGGAGTTCTACGATGAAAACACAACAGCCACCACGGAGGGGGGTTACAAAAAAGACGAAGGCAGCTAGCGCACGGGGCAACGAAAGAAAACCAAATCAAAGAAATGACCATCGGGGGGGGGGGCATCAAAAACGAGGGAAAACTCCATAGCCACCTAACGAGAGGCCTCTTAGGGGGGAGATGGGAAGAGGGGAGGGAGAAGACGACCAGAACGAGGAATCAAACAGATAAAAACGGAAAAAGAAAATTTCATCCATATTTGCTGAAAAAAAAGAGGGGACATAAGGCAAAAAGGATGAGATCGGGTGGGGGGGGGGGGGAAAAAAAATTTGGAGAGAAAAAAAACCATAAACTTGTTAAGGAAAAGGAAACTCTGTTTGAGGAGGTCCTGCATGAGAGAAAAGATGGCAAAAAGAGGAATGCTCCCCAGGGGGGAGGCAAAATGAATAAAAAGGGAACACTTTCTGGAGGAGGGGGGAGATTACCATGAACCTAGCAAAAAACCAAAACGAGCTTTAAGAATTGGCAAAGCAAAAAATTGGATTCGCAAGTACGCAGGGGCCGAAGGGAGGATGGGAAATGTCCTCAGGGAAAAATATGGGCGAAGACAAAAACCTCGTGAAAGAAAAAAACACCCAGACCGACGTAAAACCTCAGGGGGCTCCAATCGAGGTGGAACAGGGAGACCTTAAGGGGGGTGCACACGTAAGGCGGGGTCGGGGGTTTGGTCGCGAAAAAAAAAAAAAAGATCTGGAAAAGGGGTTCCTAGGGGGGTAGCAGGAACAACCCCAAAAAGGAATACCACGATTCATGAGGAAGGGAAAACAAAAAAGAGGGGAGCAACTCCAACCCTTTAACTCAGAAAAACTGAGAAGGGGGGGGAAAAGGAAAGGGCCAGAAAATACAACCCACTGGGGGAAAGCGCAGAGGAGGACAAGGACCTGGACCAGCATGCGGGTGCGAAACTGGGAAGAAATGTACAAACAGGCGGAGAGTGAAACTAGAAAAAAGCTGCCAAAACCGAACAAAACAGACAAAAAAAATAAAAAAAAAGACTTAATCGATGTCAAGGGGGGGGAAAGGACTGCATAAAGGAGTGGTTCCAACCAGGAGCCTTGGGGGTGAATGAGAAGCACCAAGAGGCCAATATCAGGGCAAAGAGGAATCAGAAAAAAACTTAACCTCTGCTCCTGTTGCAACTTTTTACGGGGTCCAGAGGAACATGCCTAGTTCCCCTGGTAAAATGAGAGGGAAACCTTGTTTGGTGGTTGGTGGGGTTGTTTTGGGGTGTTGGGGGAAAGAAGTTCGAAAAAAAAGGCCGTTGTCTGCATCTCGCTGCCCTTCCTACGAAGACATTTGACGAAGGGAGAGGAACAAGGAGCAGCACGCGAAACGCAGGGGAGGGAGGACAGGGGGGAACCATAAAGCAAAGCGTGGTGGATGGGAAAAAAAAAAAGGGAGGCGCTCTTAGCAAAGAGCCTAAGAAAAAATCCAACGGGGAGAAGGGTGCCGGGAAAAGCAAAAACTAAGTCTCAACATAAAAAAAAAAAAAACTGGGGAGCCCCCGGCGGGGCGAGAGAAACGAAGGGGAAATCGATGGAAAACTAAAAAGTAAACAAATTAGGGGGATCGGGGGGGGGATGTACATCCCATACAGAAAAAAGGGAAAGATAGATGTGAATGAAAAAGGTTCGAGGACCCAACCAGACTACTCCCTAAAGACGTGCTTGCCAGACCTTGTCGAATGAAGAAAAAGACGGATAAGTATATAAAAACCCGAAAAGGCAAGAGAAAGCAGGACTATCAAGGGGGGAAAGGTCAGAGAAAAGCAAAAGACAGCCGCCAAGTATACGAAAAATACTTGAAAAGGAAGATGGCCCGAAAAGAAAAGAGAAGAAAGGGGGACCGGAAGGGGGCGTTGAATCCGTTTGGGAATAACACCGAACAAAGGGTGACGAAACTTTTGAGGTCAAAAAGAGACAGAAAGGGACCACGGCTGGAATTGGGGGACGTAAAGGAAGGGGGCCAAAAAAACGCCGAGGGCAAAAAAAACCGAAAAAAAATTCAACGGCGTGGACGCTGAAAAAAGGAAGGGGGGTCAGTGGGGGGAAGGGATGAGGGGGTGGACGGCCGCCGGCAAGGACGGGAAAGGGGGAAGATAAAGCGGAGGCTTCGGCATCAAGTTGAGTCCACACTTGGGGGGGGGATGGTGGAAAGAAGAAAAAAAAGTACCCCACAGGGGTTTGGCCGTCGGCGCAAAAAAAAAAAAAAAATGCCAGGAAAGGGAAGGACATGAATAGAACCGGGTCCGAACGGTCAAAAAGGGAAAAAAAGTAGGGAACCAAGGATACCAAGGACAGAGGGGAAGAAGGACAGGGGGGAACCGGCGGCACTAAGGTAAAAAAAAAAAAGGGCCATTAAAAAAAGAAC
>Ga0179593_1334885_pt1 | contig 22501 bp, 25 predicted proteins | sample CZODoug2_1_08_16_FD_185931 | JGI IMG/M metagenome (GOLD analysis project Ga0179593, IMG submission 185931) | Vadose zone soil fungal communities from Angelo Coast Range Reserve, California, USA - CZODoug2_1_08_16fungal (PacBio error correction) | ecosystem: Environmental > Terrestrial > Soil >...
AAGACAGGAAAAAACTGAGGGGCATGCTTTTCACCAAAAAAGGGAACAAAGGGATGAAAAGCGGACCAAAAATCGCCCGGACAAGAAACAAAAAGCGCAACGCCCCTCTGGTCCCCCTCAAGGACTTCCCCGGAATAATCACGAACTCAGGGGGGGGGGGCATAAGGGGGGAAGGTTGTGTTCGTCCTCGAACGGCCGTCGTGACTCTTCCGTCAACGCCCAGCCTCCGTAGCGGAGAGAACTTGCCACCCGACCCCGGAAAAAGCAAAAAATATACTACGAATCATCACTGGGCCCCTGAAAAACGACAATATGAGGCAAAAGCACTGCCTGTACCTGAGAAACACTTTGGCCATAAAGTAAAATCAGTCGGCCCCACAAGGGGAAAAAAAAAAGAGGGGGGACAACGTCCCAATTGAACCTATGAAATGATGAAAGGGGCACAATGTAAGGGGGCGTGCAAAGCAAGGTAGCCAAAAAAAAAGAAGGGGAGTAAGGGGGACGGGAAAAAAAGGGTCAAACATTGTGGCAACGTGTGAACGGAGGGGGGGGGAAAAAAACCCGACAACCGGGTTGATAACGGAACAAACCGCGAATTCCAGCGGAAGGCCCAAAAAAAACTAAAATAGCCGGGAATAAAAGAGCAAAAAATCTATGGGAGAGGGGCCAACGCAAGACTGAAACCGGCTAAACCAGAAGCCGGTCCTCATCAGAAAGAAAAAAACAACAAAAGATAAGGGTTAAAAAAGAGATCGGAAGAAAGGGGAAAAGGCTATGTTAGGAGGGGAAAAAGAAGTTCTCAACGGTCCTCCACAAAGCCCAAGTCAGGGAGGGCGCCGTTCGGCGAGTTGTGGAAAAAGGGGAAAATGTTCCGCAAGGTGGGAGAAAAAAAAATGGCGTGGGGATGGCCAAAAAAAAATGACAACGGCAAACAAAGGGAAGAGACTATTAGACAGATGGAACAAGGGGTTACCTTCTGCTCAGCACACGGAAAGGGGGACGCGACGGAGGGGGAAAAAAGGAAAGTGGTGACCTAAGGGGAAATGAACGCCCGGAGGAACTTGCACGTGCAGTACAAGATTGCGGGGGCAATCTGCTCGAGGGGGGACCACCGGCGAGTGGAAGACATAAAGGAAAAAGTCATCTCCCGGAAAACGTGAGGGCCGTAGGCGGCGAAGGCCGCCCGTTCCACCAAAGAACGTAAAGAAGGGAGACACCTGATCGACAGACGGGGGGGGGGGGAGGGGGAAGTAAGAAAAAGAAGGAGAGGAAAGTGGGAATCACTGTTGAGAAAGTTCCCCCCGGGCTCCGCGGGTGAGCGAACACGAAGTGGCTTGAGGCCAAAATTGGGAAAAAGGGGGACTCGGGGGGAAACCTAAACATCCAAAAGAGGGAAAAAGAAAACCGTGGGACGAGCCCATGAAGCTGCGGACCCGTCAAACCACCCAAGGGGAAAAGCCTCGTCCGCATGCGCCGCTGCGTCCCAAAAAAAAGGAGGAAAAAAAGTTCCTGACTCCCAATGGGAGAAAAACCCCGGGCTGCGCTGGCCGGACGACCCCAACCCGGCGGGGAACCAAAAGAAAAAGGTTGGGCTTGGTAAACCGTTGTCATGGGCATAAGGTCAACCTCGAAAGCGCCCGACGAAACCGGAAAGGCCCGAGTGCAAACGTACAGTGTCGACCAACGCCCGGCCCGGGCCGTGGACGAAAAAAATCCCATCTGGGAAGGGTCCGTGTGCGACTCCCAAACCTTAAAAAAGAAGGAAAACCGGCCCGGCCGTCCAAACTCCCGCGCGGTGTAGGCGCAGACAAACTCAGGAAAAGGGAGTATCCCCAGGAAGAAAATCTTACAAAAAAAGCTACCATGGGCACAGCACCCAGCCAAACGACCGTCCGGGGGGGGCAAAGGAAGGGGTCAAAAAAAGAAACACGACGTCGCCCGTGTAAAAGGTTGAAGCTCCTGGGTGGGGAAAAAAAGAACAGTCTAAAATTAACGTCGAGGAGACCCCCGCCCCAGCGATCCGCAGTGCACTCGCCATTGCGGAAAAGATCAAAAGGGATGTCGCGGCTGCTCGTCATGCTGCGAACCAAAAAGAAAAGTCAAGGGCAAAAGGGGGGAAGGTAAAGCAAAACTCAAGAGTAGCGGGGACTTGCCGACGCAGCCCAATTTGGAAAAAAAAACTGAAAAAAGAGTGGGCGTCGACGTTGGAACTCAACACCCATACCAGCCTGGGAGGGAAAAAGGTTCAACAGCTAAAAGACCACATACCTCCGAGAAAAAGCAACCAGAGCCCAGCAGAGGAGAAAAAACCGGGGTAAGAAGGGACAAAGGGGGAAAAGACGAACGGTGCGAGCACCGCACACGGGGTCCCCGCCGTAAACACCAAAAGTCCGTCGACGGTGCGGCGAGGACGACGTAACCCACCGAGAAAGGGGAACGCCATTGGCTCCAACGGAAACACTGACGCCAAGAAGACTGTCATGCAATTACCTACAATAAGAGAACATTTGACACCAGTGGGGCCGAAAAAAGAGCTAAAAGGAACAAGAACAGAATACAGCGCCCTACCCACTGAACGACCCAAACGCACTCGACAAGGCGAAGAAACAAAGAACCGACAAAACAAGAAAAGCACGTTGTAGAGGCTGCGGCAGGGAAAGAAAAAAGGAGGGGGGGAATAAAAGACCGAGTACGACGCCTAGAGACAGGACTCTAAGGAGCAACTCGAGAGGCCCTTTATACGGAAAGAAAAGGCAGGTAAAAGGATAGAGGACTGTTTCCCACAGCGATGGCCACGCTGGACCGCAGCCGGACACAAAGGACTTAGGGACGCACGGAACTTTTCTTCCGTCAAGGGAGTACTTCAAGGAACCTTTGAACAACCAAATGAGTCACGGGGGGGGGGGGGGTAGGGAAGTCAAGGATTGTGAAGAAAAAACTCTTAATGAGAAGGGGCGGGGTCAGGTCGAGGTAACGGACAGGTACTAAAACAAAGCGCCGCGAACGGCAACATTTTTTGACGAGGCGGGGAGTTAGAAAAAAAAAAAAGGAAGTGGAGGGAAAAAAAAAGGGGGAAAAAAAGAAGAGTCAACAAAACAAAGGCAGCGAGGACCCTGAAGTTTACCTCAACTGAAACCGCGCTCGGAGACAAAGAGTGGGAGAAATCACCTGCCGAAAAGGAAGGCCAAAAACAAAACAAGGCAACATGGGGAAGTGGGACGAAACTAAGAAGGGAACAACGCCAATCCTGGACGGAAAAAAAATAAAAAGGGGGACCCTGAAAGGAATAACCAGAACAGACGCAACGCCAGGCACCCGGGACTTTCGCAGAGATACGAGGGTGATCATCTTCCTGAGAAAAGTACAGGGGCCCAGTGAAATAAGATAAAGCACGGGAGGGGGATAAAGAAAATCACTGAGAAGGGAAATTTACCGAAAAAGCTGGTGCACACTCAAAAAGAAAGGAAAGCCGCTCAAAAGAGGGAGGAAAAGGAGAACGCAAACGGGTGAAGAAGAAAGAATTAATGTTGGAAAAGGGGGAAGCGATGGGTGGAGGAGGAAGGGGAGGTGGGCGGAGCCGGGTCCGGCCTGTCGGGGCCTTAGAAAAAGGTTCTGCGGTTCCCGGGGAAAAGAAAAAGAAAACTTCGGTGGCTAAAGAGAAACAAGAAGAAGTCCTGCGTGGAGGGGGAAAGGGCGGTGTCCGGAGCCCAAAAAAAGAAATGGCGGCCCCAAAAAGTTGCAGACAAAGTTAAAAAAAAGGGAGGAAAAAGGCCTACCTCAACATCCCCCAGGGGGAGGGAATGCAACCGGGGGTTGTTGAGTGGAGAAAAAAAATTGGTCGTAGGAAACCACCTCGGGAAAAGAAAAGAAACAAGGTCGGCCGAACAGAGGCCGAACCTGGCTGGCCTTCTAGGGGGAGCTCTCCTATTTGTCAGGGGGGAGGGGACGGAAAAGAGACGGAGGGTGGACGAAAAAGGATTGAGGAAAGAAACTCAATCAAGCGCGATCAGGAAAGGGTTCCACATCCCTTGCAGGGGAATGTCGAAGCAGAAGGAAAAAGAAGAAAAAGCTTGCCGTCCTTGCGGGGTAAACTAACTTGCGTTGGAGAAAAGAAGACGCGTGGGAGGGAAGTCCCCCGCCGACCGCCAATGGTGTATCGGCCGCCATCTTTCAAGGAAAAGTAGAAGAGCAAACTTGGGTCGGGGTCACGATTCAAAAGGAGGGGAGTAGCTTCGGAAAAAAAAAACAAAAGAGAAACCGCAGTTGAAAAAGGGAGACGGTCACGTTTTGGTAAGGGGAAAAAAAAGGACGAAGAAGGTCGCCACTCTGTGGCAAGGGGGAGAAGAAACTTGACCAGGGGGGACCGACTGCACGAGGTAGGCCCCTGGGGCGATCTGCCGCGTTTCCCCATGGAAAAAAGGAAAACTAAGAGGCGACAGGGCCCGAGGAAGGGGTCAAATTTAAGGGGAAGAGCAAAGGAAGGACAGAGGAGCCGTGCGGTCACCAAACGAAAACTCCGCCTGGCACTCGAAATCTAAAATAAGCGAGTTTTGTCCGTCGGGGTAAAACCGGCGCGGGAACGCAGTTCTGGAGTAACTGAAAAAAAAAACAGGAAAAGGGGGGAAGAAAAAACGAAAAACGGGGGCCATAACGAAAGGAGGTCAAGGACAAAACGCAAAGCACCCGCACCTGGCCGAAAAATGACCGTACGGCCCAAAAAGAAGAGGGAAGGACAAGGGGGTGCGAAAGTCGGGCTCCTCTGGGACGATGATCCAAAAAGAAAAATGGGGTGTGAAGAACCGCGCCAAAATGGCGCTTGTGGTTGGTCCCAAAGGGGGGGAGGACAAAGCCCGGAGGGCGGGTTGGAAGAGAAACAAATGAAAGGGGAAACCTAGGAGAAAAAGGAGGATGGAGGTCAGGAAAACTGGGCCCACCCGACAGGGAGAAAAGCGGAAACTTCTACAAAGACGCCGAACGCATGAAAGAAGTCGGATGTTCCTACGGGGCCGTATCACCATTCCAGCAGGGAGAGCAAAGAGGGAAGGGGGGTACTCCACTCCGAAACGGGGCCCTTCAGGGGGGGACGGACTACCCGCCCGCCTCAAATAAAGAGGACAACAGTTTTGAACTTCCCCAGGGGAAGAGCGACTAATGAAGAGCGAACACAGTGACGTGAAAATCTATCCGAGCGGCGAAAATGAAAACTTTAGCACGGGCCAACGAAAGTTTCCTAACGGGAGGGAAATGGTGGGCAATCTTCATTTATCCACATTTTGAGACCCACCGTAAGGACCTGGATCGCCCCGGTTATTGTATTGGAGCATAGGTTACTTCCACACAACTGTTTGTCAGAATTAAGGGGAAGGTGACGGCCCATCCTGGGAACGAGTCACGGGGGCTAACCCGCACGCGGGTGATCACCCATAACCAAACCTCCAACATTTTCAAAATGCGAAAGTCAAAAAAAAAAAAAACTACAGCGAATCCTCCGGAAACTGATGGGCCGCCGGGAACCTAAGCTGAAACCAAAGGAACCCGGCAAAAGGAAAAAATATCTATCATCGCGCAAACCAAAGAGAAAGAGAGAGATCTGAAAACAACGGGGTATCGGTGCACAACGACGCTCCACACCAAAAAAAAAAAAAAGCGTCAAAGAAACAGGGGAAGGTTTGTGTGGGGAAGAGGAAGAAGAAAAAGTCAACGGATTTGGTAATGGAGAAACAGTGGGGGGTCGGAACCGAAAGGGTGAACACGGGCCATGGGCCGTACCTCAATGAGAGAACAATGAAAGTAAAAAATTGGCAAACCTAGAAAAAAATGGACAGGGGGCGCCGCCACAAAACGGCAATAGACCGGGGAAAAGGGGGCCTGCAGGAAGGAAACTTAGGCCCACGTTTAATTAAGACAGTGGGAAAGATCAAGGACGGCTGAGGGGGGCACCAGTTTCGGGGACAGATGCTTCCATATATACCCGTAGGACGGGACACTTTAAAAATAACGGCGGGGAAAGGACGGCCATCCAAGGGTTAAAAAAAAACGACTGAACGTGGGTCAGCGGAGACTGACCCAAATGAAACCGGATTGATTTTGAACGGAAATACCTACGAAGGCGTCGCAAGCAGCCGGCGATTGGTTTTTGAAACTCGGCTCCGGGTGGGGAATGGAAAAACCCAGAAACGAGGGGGGAAATCCGAGGTGCGAAAACGAGGGCGCGTTCAAAAAAGGAAGGAATGGGAGGAAAGTGTCACAGAGGCCATGAGCGCCGAACCCCAACCGGAGGGGAGAATACAGCTAACAGCAAGCGTTTCAGCGCAGCCGGACGGAAAAAAAACAAACAAATGTGGGGTAATAGGAAACGGTGCGCGGGGGGTAAAAGGAAGAAATGACAGGAAGAGGGGTTGCACGAGAAACGACGTGACCTTTCTTGAAAAGGCACATCGACTCGAAAACGGGGAACGTAACAAAACGACGGGAAAAGGGAGAAAGGACTTCAGACCGGTAAAACGGGGGAGGATGGGTTGGGTTACGAAAAAAGCTCCACAAACAGAGGTGAAAAAGCTGAACACCAGGGAAAAAGGAAAAAGGCAAAGAGGGAAAGAGCTCAACTCTGCGCGCACAGGGGCGGCCAACCAAGAAATAAACCAAAAGAAAGATTGCCTGAAGGCGACTGGCCCAATAGGAATCAAAAGGGTGGGAAAAAAAAGCGGAAAAAAAACAACCGTAGGGCCGGAACCTGTACCCGTACCAAAAGAAAGGGACGACTTTCAAAGAGACAAGGGGGGGACCACGAAGGAGAAGAAAAAGCGACTCTGAAAAAACCTCCGCGCTCGACCAGGCTTACTCAGAAATGGCGGCAAAGAGAGAGGGAAAAACGGGGGGGACTGGGGAGATGACTCCTAAAGTGACTAACAAACACAAACCACGAACGGCAACGACGAGGACTAAGGGAAGAGGGAGGACCGCACCACACGACCTGAAACGCAAACGGGCACAAAAAGAGGGGAAAGGAGAAAAAAAAAAGTCCCCTCAAACGACCGCCACAGTGGCGGGTCCAGGCGAAAAAAAAAAAACGCCCAGGCAGGCGCTAAAACACCACGCCGACGCCGGAGAAAGGAGTGAAAAGAAGAAAGGGTGCAATCATGCGAGGGTAAAGAAACAACTGGGGGGGAGGGGACAAAGAACGGGAACAACCCCGGGTAAATCAACGGGGGCCTTAGGGAAGGGTGAAGCCGACTTCCCAGTCGGGGGACAAGGGGGAAAACAGGTCCGCGCTGGCGGTGCCCGACAACTGACCCCCCCGCAAAAAGTCTGCTTACTGGGAAGAAGCGTTAAACGTTGAAAAAAAATCAAACAAGGGATAGACAGAAACTCCCCAAACGCGCCAACCTCCAAACCGCGAACCAAAAAAGAGACAAGAAAATAAGAAAAGGAGAAACGAAGCCGCGAAGAGCAGGGGAGCAAAACTGTAGTCGGCAGGGGGGGGGAAAAAGGGAAACCAAAACATTTGTCGTTAAAGACCGCTCGCCCCCCCAGGAAAAAGACGCGACCATCCAAAGAGGGTGAGGTTTTTGGAAGAAAAGGGGGGAGGCAGCTGATCGCACAGAACAAAAGAAAAGACAAGGGGGGGAAAGCGAACGATGGTCCTCTGGACCGGGCGAGAAGTAGACAAGATGGGGTTGACTCTCAAAGGGGATTCGGTTTGAATTTTGAAAAGTGGTTGGCGGGGGATAAAAAGGAAGTGAGGGAAGACCCCCAAAGGCCCCTGCGCCCAACGAAAGGAGCGGTCGGGCCCTCACAAATACAAAGAGAATCTACTCCCCTTGGGGGGTTTGGGAAGACTTATTGGGACGAAAAGATCTCCAACACCAAGGGGAAAAGAGAGGGAAAGAAAGGAAGGGAAGGACAACCTTTCGTACAACAACCCCGGGCCGAGGGGTAGTAAGGAAAGGAAAGGAACAATCAAACCGGACCATGATCGTCAAGGGGGGGGGGTCCAACAGGAGAAGTGGGGAGGAAAGAAAGGATTCACTGCCCTATAAGAAAAAAAGCCAACAAATTTGGGGGGGGCTTTGGGAACAAAAGAGTAAAGGGGGAAAAAAGCAGAACATCTAAAGCCAGACCGAAAGAAAAGTAAAGGGGGGGGCGGCTCCACGGGGGGAAAAGCAAACCAGCGGAGAACGCAGGGGAATAAAAGACGAGCAACCTTAATAAAGGCGCAAAAAAAAAGAGACGGGACAAAGTATCCAACGGGGAGTGGAAAGAGAGAACAGTCGTGAAAAGAATCCTATGGATAGATGGGGATGAAAAAGAAAGCTGGTGTACCTAACACAGGGTTCAACAGCAAACTTCAAAAATGAAAAGACCTTCTCTGAGCCCTGGGTCGCGGGAATGGGGGTATCTGGAAGTTTGGGAGGTGGACAAGAGCTGTCAGGATTCAGGGACTGGGAAAGTGCGGCGGGAAAAAAGAGGTGCACCGGAAACGGCGTGTAGTACTGCCTCGAAGGGGGGAAGGGGGGGGGGAGGGAACGGCAGTTCGGGGACGGGAAAAAGAAGGTTTGCGGTCAAAAAAAAAATGAAAGATTGGGAAATATGACTAGGAACATCCGGAAACTGGGAAAGGAACCAGGTTTGTAGGGCGGCCACCGTGTCGTGAGGCGAAAGACAAGGGACCGAAGGGGATGAAAACCGACTGGGGTATCAAAAAACAGGACAGTGTCTCAAGAAGTTAAGTGAACGGATGGAGCGGGGAAAATTTAATCCTAGAAAAACTATTTGTTTCTTAAAAGGGGGAATGGGAAAACCTCAAAGGAAACGGTCGCGGTGTGGGAAGGCGGGACGGGGATCACGGGACCCCGAGAAGAGGCGGTTGGGGGTTTTCAAAGGAGGAGGGGGGGGGGAAAATCAAAGCGAAAAGGTGGGTAACGAGAAGTGCAAAAGTCGGGCCGTCAGGCCGGGAGGGGGGGGGTGATCACCAAGACAAGGCCAGGGGCAAAAGCCGGAAATCCCCCTGGGGGGGGTGAAAAAGAAAAGAGGGGAAAAACCAAAAGCGGGGGACGAGTAAGAAGGGATGATCGCAGAGCCGCAGGGGGGGTTGACATCAAAACACAAGGAGTGAGCCGGTTCGTGAAGGGGGGAGAGGAACCCCAAACAAACCAAAAAAACCACCCAACAAAAAAAAAACCAAGACGGCAGTCACACGGGGCGACGCACTGGTTGAAAGACAAAGAGGAAGACGTCCAAACCTTTGTAAATGGCACGGGGGGAGCAAAAAAAATCCGGTTGCGCCGGAAGGAAAAAAAGAGGGAAGGAAGGGGATGAGGAAGCGGGGGGTCAAGCCAGAACAAACCTCCCGGAACAGGGAGGGGAAAGATAACACAGGCAAGAGTCCAGGGGAAGGGGAAAAGGTTTCTAGCAAACACATGAAGTAAAAGCTGGATAGAACCCCTACAGAAAAACATCCACCCGGGGGGCGCCACTTGGGGGGTCCGAGGACGCCAACCAGACAGGGGACCACTTAAAATCTCAGGGGGGGGAACGGGGGAGTTAGGGTACCTGAGAATGGCGCCCAGTGAATATTAACGACGACAGGAACAATGGGGAAAAGGGCCACCCTTTTTGTTTGAAAGAGACAATGTGGGGGGGAAAAAACAATCACCGCCAAGGGGGTGAAGCGAGAAAAAAAAGGGCTGAAATGGAAAAAGTCACTAATGAGGCAAGAATAAGACGAAAAAGGTCGGAGAAAAAAAAATTGGCTGACCCTAGGAAAATCGCAAGGGTTGGGGGGGGGTGGTTCGGTGTGGGAAAAAGCAATCAAAAGAAAGACTGGGGGGATGGAAAAAACTAACGTATTGCAAACGGGAGGCCTCCCGGATTGACGAAAAACGACCCACTATTTTTTTGGGATCGGTCCCTTCCACAAAGACCAAACAAAAAAAACTGGAAATAACAAAAATCAAAACTAAAATCACAACCATCAGAGCACCGATAAAAATTTCTCGGGAAAGTGACGATAAAAAATCCCAGAAGCAGAAGGGTCGGAATTTTCTTCCGGAGGGAAAACGGGGAAAGGATTTGAACAGGAAAAGGAATGCCCCCGCTCAGCCGAGCTGAACTTGACCCCCGGGAGAGTGAAAATGAAAGGGAAGGAGAAAAAAAAAAATCCGTTGGAACCAGGGGAGCCAACCGCCTAAATGAACAAACATGTACGACTTGGGAAAGAAAAAAAGTGGTCCTCACCGCCATCCCCGAGGGGAAAGTAAAAGGGGAAGAATGCGAGCACCGGTATGGGGATTGAAGAAATTGCACATCATGTCTCATATTTCTTTAGACCCCATGAGGGGGGGGGTTTCACTGGACAGGGGGGGGGGGGAAGACAAGAAAACCCTCGATCCAGGGGGGTGGGAGACGGACATCCCAACAGAGAGGGGGGACATGGGAATAAAAGGTCAAAAAAATCCTCCCAGACCAAGAAAGGGGACCCATCATAGGTTCGGAGGGTGAAAGAAACAAACCTCGGAGGTAAACCACAAGCTTGAAAAACTGAGCGATCGAGAAAAACACTAAGGAGGAAAATCAGAACTCGAAAGTTCAAGGAGAGGGGGGGAAGAGGGGGACCATTCTCTAGAAACCATGCCAAGAGGGGAGAAACTCTTATCTCTCTTCGGGGGGGGGGGGAAAGTCCGCCTGAAAAGGGGAAAGTGTGCACCAACCTGAAAGGGTCTTCTCAACCGGAAACTACTGGCAAAACAGGGACCAGGGAAAAGAGGAAGTAAATACAAGAAAGGAAAAGATGAAAAAGTAAACAGAAAGGGGACTCTACTTCGAGGGGAAGGACTTAACCAGTTGCGAAACTACCACGTGCCAGGGTACGGCTTGGGAAAGATCAGCTCGATGGCAAAAGTCGAAAAGGGGGAAGGGAGGGAGTCGGAACCGGGAATCGAACAAGGAAAAGGGAAACGGTTAACCGTAAGGAAGCTGCGGGCTGCAAAGGACAAAGCCAGGAGGCGGAAAAAATGGGAAACGGATGAGCCCAGGGAGGGTGTCACGGGAAGACCAACTAAAAACGTGACTAGGGGGGGGAGAGGGCAGGAGGAATGGGCAACGCGGATTACCTTGGGAAGGTGGTTGAATAAAAGAAAAAGAGTTTACTGACTATTGGGGAGCCCAGGTGACAACTAGACGCCGCATCCGTTTGAAGTCAAAACGGGGAAAAAAAGGGGAAATTAAGGAGGGAAAACAACCTCAACAAACAAAAAAGTGGCAGCAAAGCCAAAACCGACCACCACCGAACTCTGGAGGGCCTAGCTTCGGGTGAAGGAACACATGGTAATAGGCCGAAAAACACAGGGGGGGGCACTAAAAAAAAAAAAAAAGGACCCCCAGTTTGACTTGTCAACAAATAAGGGGGGTGTTCCGAGGGTACACCTCTAGGTACCTCCGAAGAACAAGAAAAAAGGGGTAACTGGGCTAAAAGGGAAGACCACAAGAACCGAGCGAGGGTTGGTTTATTCACACGACAGAAGGGGGCGCTCCCAAACTAAGTAACTGAAAAAACCTTAAAAAATCCAAAACGCGCTCAGCGCAGGATGGGTAAAGAAGGACCTTACAACAAAGGAGAGAGAAAAATTCATACATGAGGTGTGCAGGGGGGAGAGACCTGCAAAGCGCAGACACAGTGCCAATCCTGGAAGCAAAAAAAAAGGTCCAGTGTTTCCCAGTGCGGACTTACGGGAAAAAAAAAAGACTGCAAAAACGCTTTTATCAGGCAACCAGGGGTGTGTAAAAGAAACGGCTCCTTCCGACTTGGAAGAGCCAACGCAACGTTCGGAAGGGACGATCAAGGCCAGACTAGAAAAGACTGGGGGGAACAAAAAAAAAAAACAACACATGGGGTGAAATCAAAGAAATGAAACTCACACGCCGACTAAAACGAACGTGAAAAAAAAAATGGCAACGGGACCGGCAAAAAACGCCAGGATCGAAGGTGAAAAAAGGCTGCAGCAGACCTCACTTGGAACACCGAAGAGAGAAAGGAGACTGCTCCCCACCACTCAAGCAAGGGAAGGGGTCATTCGAAGAAAGCAGCCATAGCAGGAAACAAAAAAAAAAAAACCAAAAAAACCAAGAAAATCAGAAGCAACTGGAGAACTCGATAGGTCGATGGTACTGTGCAAAAAATCAAAAGAACAAACGTTTTGGAAACTCAAAACAGGGGAGTGGGGGAAAAGAAGGAGGTCCAACGTCCCGAGGCACCCTGGCCGCACTGCGGGAACACCAGCCCAGCCCATTTCCGTCCAAAAGAGGAGTAAATAAAAAAAGCGTTAAAAAAGGGACCAAATTAAGAAGCAACGGCATGCTACGGAAAAGACGGCCAACGTGAAGCACGCAAAACTCAAAACGAAAAAGAAACCTTGAACGCGAAAAAAAAAGAGACCGGGGGCTCAGACACAGCAGTTGACGGCGGGAATGCACCCCAGAAAGGGGGAGGGGTAAGAGAAAAAGGATCAAAAAAGCAAAAAGCCAGATCTCCGCACCGTAATCAAGGGGGAACAACAGGAAGAGGGGAATCCGCAGACCCAGGAAAAGTCCAGGGGGGAAAAAAAACTGTGCCAAAAAAAACTTGAAAAAGGCAACCGCCCGACCAGGAGTATAAAAAAAAGGCTGGGACGGCCGTGCGGAACCATGCGTGTGGCGGGGGGGGTTGCGGAAAGCGGTGGGGGAAAAATCCGAGGAACTGGAAAAAACCCGAGCGCGGGACATAGAGGTTAAAGAAAAAGGGGAGAAAGAGCCAATAGCCCAGGGGGGGGGGGGGGGGGGGGGGGATAACTCCCCAACAAAAAAACGTATAATGATGAGTTAACACCCTACCAGAAACCACAGGGGGCGACGGGAAAAACAGGGAGTAAAAAGGGAAAAAACAACAGAACACGCGGGGATCGGGCGTCAAAAATTGAGGGGGACAAAAAAAAAGAAAAAACCCGAACCCAAATAACATGGGGGGAAAATGGGAAAAAAGCGCACAGCAAAAGGCCGAAAAATTAAGGGTAAAGAAAAACGCGAGACGGCAGTGGACCAGCGCGGGGAAAACCAAATTCGAAAAGGTGAAACCCAAGGGAAAAAACAACGGGAGGGAAAAAATCGGCCCGGGGAACTAAACCGAAAGCGGGATCCAGGAGAGCTAAGTCGGAAGCAGAAGCGGGACGAAAAAAAGGTGGTATCTTAAAAAAAAAAAAAAGAGAAAGTCACACGAACTGGGGGGGTCAACGAAAAGGCCCGCCCGAGACAGAACACAATGCACAGGGCGGGGTGATCCTGCAGGGGACCGTCGAGGGAGGTGGTCAAACAAATGGGAGGGGTGTGGGAGGGAGTGAAGATTGAATCGGCTTTTTCCCGTAAGAGCCACAGTGCAAAAGATGGGAAAAAAGGGGGGGGAAAACAGGGTCACGCTCAAGTGTAGGGGCGCCGCGCGGAAAGTAGGGGGTCGTTGAGTCAAGAGATAAAAAGGGTCCGGAAAGCCATGGAAGTCCCGATGAAGGAAAGGTGAAACTCGGGCCGAACCAAGAAAGTCCTTTTTTGGGGAGGGGGTTTTCAAAAAAAATGTGGCGGTGGCAACCATTTAATTAGATGGACGGATTCTTCACAAAGGCCCGGTTGCAAAGTCAGAAAATGGGGGAAGGCAAGTGAAGGAGGCGTGAGCCGTCCGGCGTTTGGCACTGAAAAGGGGAAAAGCGACAAGGTGAAAAAAGCGGGTGGGAGGGCGAAAAGAAAAGCGAAAGGGGTAACAAGAATAAAGAGGGTTCCACACACAGCAAGGACAGTCTCTGTTCAAAGTAACTAGAGAGATGCACAACTAGGCAAAAGGGGAACTTGTAGCCGTGAGTTGGGGGGTGAACAGCCAAGACGAAGCCAGCAAAAAAATACACCTCCCCAGGGGGGGGGGGGGGGAATCAGTTGTGGCGGGGCAGGAAAGAGAGTAAAGAATGGAGAGTCCTCCTACGATAAAATAAAGTCAAGGAGTAGCACGGACGGGGGGAAAAAAAGGAAGAACTCCACAGGAAGTGGGAGAAAACTCTGGGGGGATTGGGGAAACTAAAAAAAAAGACGGTCAAAAAAACTCCATTGGCCCCTTCTGATGCACAAATGGACAATTGGCAGAAGGGAAAAACGAAAGTAGTCCTGGAATCACTAGGGACAAGAAGTGTGTCAGAAGGCTAACCGCGCAGAAAAGAAGTGAGGATGAGGAAAAAAAAGGCAGTCCGGGTTGGAGACCACAAAAAAAGATTGATCTTGTCTTCCACAAAAATCGGCCCGACTAGGACTCGACCAGAAAAAGTTTAAAAAATCCAAGGAGGGGGAAAAAAAGAGGGTCCTTTAAAAAAGGGCGAGGAAGACTTTTTCCGGGGACTTACGCCAAGCCGAAAAATGGGGAAACAGCACAAAAAAGGGGTCCGCCGGCAGGGTCTGAAAAAGGACCACGCGCCAAGCACTGTTAAAAAAAAAAAACGCCAAGGGAAAATCCCTTGCACAAGAAGACGGGGCAAACATAAAGAAAGAGCGACAGATTAGGTTGATAGGAACGATATGGGGGTAGTTACGAAGACAAAAGTCCCCTAGGACACCTGAAAGACACGTAAGTGGATGGTATGAACCCCCCCCTCTCCCCCAGGAAAAGGACGAAAATAACGAGGGAAATTGTAACGGAAAAGTTACCCGCAAAAACACCGAACCGAACGAGGGAAAGACTCCTGGAACAAGAAAGACAAAGCGACCGAACTAGTATCAACGGTCACTGAGAAAAAAGAAAAGATCCTTCTCAAAGTGGGCTTGGTAAAGAAAGAAAGAAAAGTAACAAGAAGCCCTCTCGAAGTAAAAAGCAACTAAAGAAAAAAGGACGATATTAAATGGAAATATTCGACAACTAGGTCAAAACGTTGGGACAATCAATGTGACTGGAGAAAAGAACAGGAGGGAGGAAACAGTGGTGGGACTAAAGTTAAAAAAAAGCCGGCACGTAAATGGAAGCGGACTGTCAGTGACCTATCCGGGCCTACGGACCACCCGGTGTGGGACTTGAGCACAGAGTACTTGAAAAATCCCTGGGGGCGAACGGAGGCGGTACGCCAGGGGCAGAGGAAAAAGAGTGGGACGGGGGGGAGGGAACGAGCAGAGTGGGATCGACACATCACAAGCCCGGATTCAGACAGGGACTTCAAAAACTCTAAGAGGCGGCGACCAACGAATGAGTAAAAATCCAGGTTCGCTGGGGTGGCAAAGGGCACTCTGAAAAAAAAAAAAAAAAGAAAAAAAGCGAACCCGAGCGTTGTGTGTACAATATAGAAATCTCGGACTGAAAAACACCAAAACAAAGGTAGGAAAAGAGAATCTTGTGACTTGTGAAAATGTGCAAGTAAGGGCGCGACAACAAAGCGCCAGCTGAGCGCCTAGGAGAGTCTGAAGGAGTGGTGGTTTGGAAGAAAAAAAAAAAGGATGCCGCGGTTGGGAGGAAAAAGAAAAACAACGCTTTGAGGGGTAACGACCCCGCCAAAGGAACTAAAGGCAACACTGTGACAGGGGGGGACCAAAGAAACGGGCAAGTTACCGATGGCTAAAACCAAAGAAATGCGCGAAAAAAAAAGGGGCAGGAGTCAATGACCGTGCCAGAGGGCCATTTGGTTTGTTGTACCGACGGAGGAACTTTTCGGACCGGTGCAAAAGTAAACATGAAAAAATTTTCAAGACGCTCGAGGCGGAAAAAAAAAAAGGGGAAGAGGTCGTAAGAAGGGTTGAGAATAGAGCCCACCGGAGCACGGTTCTGAAAAACCCACGCTCGGCCGGAAAAAAGAGGTGAGGGCCACCTGGTCCACCGAAGGCCCAAGGTGATAAATGGAGACAAAAAAACGAAAGCTGGAAAGACGAGAAACTAAAAAAAAAAATGAGAGGGACCGGCGAGGAACGGAGGGCTCCGGGGGCGAGGTAAAAAAATAACAAGAGTGTGCTCGATGGGGGTTGGGAAACAAAATTACGGCGCGCAAAAAACAACGAGTGACTGCAGGTGGGGACAAGAGGGCGGGGACCCCTCACAAAAAAACAAAGGAAGCGAACCAGGAAGAACAAGTAAAGGAGAGGGAAACTAGGATGTGCATGACGCCCAAACTTTTAGGGCCGGGGACTGAGCCGTGCCCGGACACTGAAAGAAGGCCAAAACAAGGGTTGGGGGCTTTGCACCTGGTCCCTGGTTAAGAAGGTTCTCAGGCGCCCAACCCACATCAAGGAACAATAAATACGACTGCAAACTAATAAAAGTGGCGCAGGTTGAGGAACACCCCTGCCCGAAAAAAAAAGGGCACCCCCTGAATGGGTTTTTACTAAAACGCTCACAGAGTACTAATTTGGTCCCGCAAAAAAGCGTAAAATTAAACAGGCCTCAACGAATTCAAGCGTCCCACCCCACGCGGCGCGCTTTGCACTTCTTCACAGTGGAACCAAAGGGCGAAAAAATCCTCAAAGCACGAAGAGGCCGGGGAGCGACATACCAAAAAAAGAGGAAATCATAAAACAAGGTAAACCAAGCGGGACCGTCCATGAGGCAACCTTCGGTCAAACCAAACAAGGGGAAGAGGACCACATGTAACGGCCGCCTAACCTCCTGTTTGGTTCAGAAAAAAAAGGAGAACGTGAAAGAACGGGGCTACCGTAACACGCCGGCAAAAAGGCCAGCGTAAAACAAGAGAACCAATGGAGGCCAAGATCACAAGGGGGGAGTGGCAAAGCAGGGCTCCGCTAACCAATCGCAGAAGAAAAAACAAAAAAAACGGGCAACCCTTCAAGGGACCGGCCCCGACGGCCAGGGCATTCGTGACTGATGGCCCACAGACTCAAAGCAAGGGGAAAAAAAAGCCCTTAAAGAAGTCGAAAGTGCTCAAAGCCACTCACCCTCTAAAGCAAGGGGGCGAGTGAGAAAAAGCCTCAAGAGAATAAAAAACCCCATGTATCAAATCAAAACTAACGACGCTACTGGCCGAAGCAGTATGAAAAAAAAGAGTCCAGTGTACGACCGAACTTTGGTTCGACCTCAACTACAAAAAGGGGGCCCGAACATCAACCCGGTCGAAAGCGAAATTCCAAATCCCGCGGTTCGGTTCAAAAATAAAGACAAGGGAGGGGCTACAACAGAAACAGCAAAAAAAACCAGCAAAAAAAAAAACGCCACGAAAGTCTGCTTAGTCAAAATGAAAAACGAAGCGGGAACTTTGCAAAAATTGGAACCGAGCCAAGGAGAAAAAAACTAGAAGAATACTCCTCAAAAGAAAACGAAGGGAAAAAAAAAAACCTTCCCCGACGCTAAACTCAAAGCGAAAAAAAGCCTCACTAAAATCAGCCTGCGCCCAGTTCGCGGGGCAATTAATGTAAAAGCAAAAAAGGGAGGGTAAATAACGACGCCCGCCTTGAGCAACGATAAGATCCTCAGGATGGAGTGGGCGCCGGGGTCTCAAAAACTGATCAGAAAAGTACCCGGGCTAATGAAATTTCCCGAAAAAAAAACGGCGATGACCGGACCACCGGACCCTTAGACGCAGGTAACAGGGGAGCCAAGTGTCCATTCAAACAAGGGATGGCGGTTTGCCGGAAGACAAACAGGGATTGAGACCACATCCAGAAAGAAAAGTACATCAAGGGCAAGGGAAAAACGACCCACACCGCCTAACCCATGTGACGAGGAAAACGGATGATCAGTCAATACAACACAGAAAAAAACACCAAAAAAGTCTGGGGGGGAAAGAAGGGAGAAGGCCAACCTTTTCGTCACGGGCGTACTAAAATGGAAAAGGAGTGTACACAAAAAAAAGACACTCTACCTTACCTCAAGGAGAAAGGCGTCACAGGAAGATGGGGAGACCTGCCGTCTGAGTAACCTCAAACACAAAAAGAAAACAAAAGGTGTGGACATTCAAGATACTACGCAACCGAAAAAAGTCAAAGGGGAAACACAAGCAACGGTGAATCGGCCCCCAGCAAACAAAAGGGAAGGTCAAGGGGACTCTGAGATAAAAGACGAGAACGCGCCGCCAAAAGGACTCAGGAGAATACTCAATGGACTTCGCATCTATTGCGAGTATCGAGAGGAAAAAAAAAAAACACACTGGGGGCCCACCCCAGAAAAATCAATGGAGTACAATCCCTGCGCTGTTGAAGCAATGGAAACGGCCATGGTTCGAGGGAGGGGAAGAGTGGAACCGGGGGTGGGCTCGAACCAAAAACGGGGGCGGCGTTCGGGGTTTTTTTCGCGAGGTCCGTGAGGGGGTCTGTCAGAGGGGGTTAAAATCACGCCGCGGTCGTAAAACCGACAACGCGAAACGGCCCGGCCTTGGGAAAAGGGGGGGGGTTCTGGTAAGAAAAAAACCAAGGATGCCAGGGCCCGTCCAAAAATGTCAGGGTTCGGAGAGAGCCTAAAAGATCAGGGGGGGGGGGAAAAAACCGTTTTTGAGGCGCACACCCTGGTTTGGCGGTGGAAAAGGGGAACCAGTTCGTTGGTCGTACAACTAACGAATCTTGCAAACAGGAGGGCAACCTCGAATAAACACTCGGCCGTAATGGCGTAATCAAGAATGGAGGCGTGACCCGGTAAAGAGGAACAAGGCGGTACCCGGGTGAGGCGGGCTGGTAAGCCCTTCAGAGGGAAGAGGCGACTAACGGAGTGGGTTCAAAACAGCTAGGAAAATGCTCGGCAAAGAGAACGGAAAGACTGGGCTGTGCGGGGGGGGCCATTTAACGTGCCGGGGAGAGAGGGGTGACAAGCATAGCGCGAGTCAAGAAAGAAAAAACCTCAAAATGGTTGAAGCCGGGGGGAAAAAAAAACAACGGGTCAGAGAAATAGAGCAATCTGCGGAACGGCGGGCCAACCACAGATCGGACAGGAGTATCCCGTACGTGAAAACCATACGAGATCCAAGAGGTAAAAGACTCCCCAAACGGGTTGAAAAACCGGAAACAGAAAAGAAAATAACTGTCCACGCTGCCCTGATGAAGTCGTTGCCAGAAGGGGACCATGGAAAACCAACGAGGCACGAAGGAAAAATGTATGCAAGCGTGGGGGTCGGCAAAAACGCCGCACGAGCGTGATTCGAAAAGGCCTAAGGAAAGGGTGTCAGGGGCGGGGAAACGAAGTGAAAAACAAAAGCGTCGTGGTCCCCGTAAAGACTCCAACACCCACCCAAAGGACACGGGGCCAGGTTTAACTGGGGGGCGTCGAAAAATTAAAGAAAAGGACCGTACCTCCAACCGGGGGTTAGGTCGGGGAAAAAAATTTCCAGGCGCGGGCGCCGCCTGCCTCTGACATTCCCCCAGTAAAAGTGGTACCAGACCACACTGGGGGGGGACCGGGGGCGGCAGGGGGTCCGCACAAACGTCACCTTCGGAACGTCCTGCAACTGTCCAATCAAAGAGGGAATCTAAAAGAGACCCGGCGGACGAGAGACACCTGATACGTGTGTTTAGGTCCGGGCAATTGCCAAAGCAAAACTTGGAGGTCAAACAAAAAAAAAAACTCCGGGATGCCAAACGCCCCAAAAAGGAACCAAACGGCCAAAAAAAGAGCACCACGAGGGGGGGATCGGAAAAACAAACCGAAAACAAAACCCGCAGTAAACAGCCACAGCTCAAGAGCCCCGCGTGAGGTGAGAGGGAAAAGACAGAAACCAGCAAAAGCGAGAAGTCAACTTGGTCCCAAAAGCGAAACCAAGTCTGGGAAAAGATGGGGACAATCCAGAGAAGGGACGGAAGAAGGTGAAAATCACGGGTAGAGACATCCGGACTATCAAGAAAAAACGCACGTGGAAAATAGAGGCCGAAAGGACAAAATCCTTCATTTAATCACCACGTGGGGGGCAAAGTTCAGAAATGGCGTCAATTGGTAAATCAGGGCAAGGAGGGGGAAAGGGGACCAAAAGGGCCGCCCCCGGTAGTGCGTGAACACAGTACTTGCCCCACTGTTAACAGTAAAGGATTTGGGTAACGGAAAGGGCCGTGTCAATGCGGTTCGAAACCCCACGCGGGGTTCAGAGCACCTAATCCCCACCAAAGGTCGAAACAAAGTTGTCAGGGCGGACCTTAAAAAACCGTCCAAAGGACAGGAAGAGGCAAAAGAAATCGAAAGCAGCCCGCGGCCGCCCTGAAAAAACAGACCCTGGGCAAGAGGGGAAAAAAAGTAGGAGGAAATACGGGGAAAAAAAAAACCGGAAGGTGATAAAAGAATACGAGATTGACCGGCTGGCGGTACGGGTTTTCAACCGGAAAGCGGCCTACCCAGCAAAAAGAAGGGGGGGGGCGCCTACGGGAGCGCGGATTGTGTAAGTGACGCCTGAAAATTTCGAAGGTGGGATGTCGGAACCCAAAGCAGGTTTCGGACCCGAATTGAAAAAAAAAGGGGAAAAAATGGGCCTACACGCAAGGGGAGTGGACAAGTACCTGCCTAAAGCAACGTACTACGCCCGGCAGCGTCTGGGACGTGCAAAGGGGACCTGGGGTGAAAATGAAAATGTTCGGCAAGGGGGGAATTCATGCAAGGGGGGCGCGCCGCACGTTCTTCAGGGAACAGGCCGAGTTAAGTCGATAGAATGCGCTCAGAACACCGGAGTGCACGTTCCGGGAAAAGATAAGTGGGAGGGAGAAGGGGGGGACTTCCTCCAAGGTCACCGACGCACGTTGAGTCGAAACAGGACCGAAAGATGCAGGGCGGATGGTGCAGTCAACCGTAAACGAGCGGAGATTTCGAGGGCAGAGGGAGGGGGTTCCGCCTCAAGGGTGGGAGGTGGGAAAGCAACCGAAGTGGCCAGAGTGCGCAATCAGGGCACTGCCGGGGAAAACCTAACACTAACGGAGTGAAGGAAAAAAGGGTTAAGATTCCAGTAAAAATGCGGAAAAAAACCACCCGTGAGAAAAATTCCCGCCCTGGTTAATACGCTTTCGGGAAAAAACGTGCGCGAGTAAGGCTTTGAAGGAGTGACAGGGGACTAGGGGAACGGACTCAGAGGTGGAAAACGAACCCTAAAGGCGGGAACAGAACCGTTTGATTGGAAAACGTGCTTGCGGAAGTTGCCTCAGGGGGAATAAACGCCCCCGGAACCTCCGAAAGGACCGCCTAGGTACTGGGGGTCGAGGCGATCCCTGACAGGACGGGCGAAAGGGGGGGGGGTGGAAAAAAAGGCATGAAAGCAGAAGTCCTTGCGAAAAAATGTCCCTGATACCACCGCCTCGGCCACGTCGGCAGATACAACGCTGCCGCGCGGGGGCAGGAATGTGACCACGCTTGAATTCGACCATAACTATCAGAGGCCGACCATTGGAACCAGAGCATGTGACTGGGGACCGTCTCAGGAGTCAACCGCAAAAGGGAACGTCTGAAAACCGAATGAGGCATGACTCCTACGGGGGGGAAATAAGGGAAAGGTAAAATCACGCGAAACGCCGGCGAGGGGAGAAAGGTCTCTCGCCAATGGCCCAAATCAACTTTTAAAGTCAGGGAACTTAAGAGAACAAACAACGAGGTAGATAACCACGGAGCGGAACACCGTCAAACGGAAAAACTTCCCCACCAAACGAAGTCTCTTTTACAACTGTGTGACCAGAAGAAAATGGGGGGAAAAAAGAAGACAGGTTGAAAAACAAAAACAAACCGGCGAGGCAGGTCCGAAAGTTGCTCCCCATAAAACCGCCCTCGCACCGACCGCCCCTTGTCGTAGTTCAAGAGGGAAAAAAGCAAGGCCTGAGAAAAAAAGGGAAGACAGGGACGTCAGAGGGAGAAAAACTGGGTGAAAGAATGGTACGACTAAACCTGGAGAAAAACCTCACGACACCCAGCTCAAAACACGTTGAGGCAAGGGGGAGGGGACGATCCTAACAGGAAAAGAAGGAAAGAAAGTTTGCCGAAAATGCGAAGCCACCGCCAAGAAAAGAGGACCACCGGTCCCTCTCACGTACCGGACGAGCGTGACTGGGGGACCCGGGACCGCAGCAAGCTTAAAAGGAAAAGAAGAAAGAGCATCTCCCAAAACATAAAAAGTAAAAAACCCACCAATCAACAGGCCATCACGGCCCAAAAGTAACACTCGCCCCATCCTGCTCTGGGGGATCGGCGGCTGCATACGACAACGAGCTGGAGGTAAGAGACCAGAGAGAACAATCAATCAGAAAGAAAACGAATGACCGATCGGGCTTTGATCATTCTCCGGATTCTGATGAGAAGACCAGCGTTAAATTTCAAAGGTAGAAGAAAAAAAAGACGCACTGGGAAAAGGGGGGACCCGGCGTCAACGACAAGGAAGCCTGCTTACCGTATTCGTCGTGGCCAGTTCACCATGCTTATGCGGGGGCGATGCCTTTGATTGAAAAAAAAGTTCATCACCTCCAGAAGAGGGGGGGGAGGGGGTGTAGGGAAAGGGGAAGTCCATTCCTAACCAAGAAAAAAAAAGAGAGAAAAGGGGGTTGACGAGTAGGTGAACGTAAT
>Ga0179593_1568348_pt1 | contig 22501 bp, 27 predicted proteins | sample CZODoug2_1_08_16_FD_185931 | JGI IMG/M metagenome (GOLD analysis project Ga0179593, IMG submission 185931) | Vadose zone soil fungal communities from Angelo Coast Range Reserve, California, USA - CZODoug2_1_08_16fungal (PacBio error correction) | ecosystem: Environmental > Terrestrial > Soil >...
GGGATTACGGAAAAAAAATGGGCGAGCAAAGGCAAAGTTTAGGCAGGGCAACAGGGGAAGTGGGTGGGAAGGGGACAGAGTGTGGGGAAGAAGGGAAAGTACAGGCCGGGGCCCAAACCGGGTGCGGGGGGGAAGAAGAATATGCCGGCTTGGTCACCGGGAAGAGTCACCACGAAAAAGATGCGAGTCGTCGTAGGAAGGACAAAATCCGAGGGGAACACGAAGGGGATCGCGCGGAACGCCGCCAGGGGAGGGGACCCAAGAACATGATGGCCTCGATGGGGAGAAAAAGGGGAAAGAAAGGTGGCGCGGCCTGCTCACTCCCGGAAAATGGAAGTAATGCCAGGTCGTCAAACGGCCCGGTAGGGGTGGGCCCCGACCGCTCAGCGCAAGAAGTTGTGGGCCCGACGAGGTCCACATGTAAAAAAAAGGGAACCGCGACACAGGTAGTTGTCAGGAAGAGGGGGGGGATCAGGTCACGGCAAACGGGCACATGCCCCACCCAATCACAAAAAATGGAAAGTGGCGCAAAAAAAAACCAATTCATCATGGGAAAGCCGAAACGCCGGGAGGGGGGCAGGAGCCAAGGGTGTGAGAATGGCTGTCCCGGTGATAAAAAGGGGTAGGGGGGCTGGGGAAAAAAATTCCTGATTTCCTAAAAAAGGGAGTAACTTGGGAAAAAACTCCCCGCAATGAGGGAAAATGGAAAAAAAGGCGTCCCGGAAGGGACACCGTCTAAGGGAGGTGAAAAGCCGTGGAAATCAGGGCAGCGAAAACGGGGCAGGGGGTATGCATGGCATGGAGGGTGGGGGCACATCTCCTAGGGGACAAACCGAATGAGCCGGAAGAAAGGGGATCAAACGAGGAACGGATCGACCCTGCCTGGGCCAGAATTCACCCCTTGTTGCCATGAAAACAAAGGAAGGGGCCAAACGTTGATGGGGTGGCCGGGCCCCGACCGAAAGCGTAAGACCCCAAAGGAAGCAAAATAGTAAGGACTCACAACTAGAGCACCCAAGGGTGTGGGCCCGAGCACGTTCGGAAGGGGGATACGTAAAAAGTGGGAGAACGTAAAGGGTGGAAGATACAACAAAAACGAGTGGGGGGAAGTAAGCCTTGGGCGGCGAGGGAAAGCAGCCGTCGTTTTGGAAACGGGTCGGCAGGCTTGAACACGAAGGGAGCAGCATCTAAACGGCGGAAGCAGCGAGGGGCCTTCCAGCCGAGGGCAATCGGGAAGGGGGGGAATGCCGAAACTTTTCTGCCGGGAAACATGAGACAGGAAAGTGACGAGTGGCGTCCTGGCCTAAACAATATCGGAAGGGGCCGGCTGAGCCTCAACCAGGACCGAAGTGGCCGGCACTGAAAAAAAAACTCGGACGGAGAATAGCCGGATGGGGCGCAAATCGGGGAAAAAGAATCCAGCCGCCACGCGCACATGAAGTCGGACGCAAGGGGTCAAACAGCCGGAAAAAGCAAAAGGGGGGGGGAGCACACGGGGCTGATCAAAAACCTGGTGAGAACTTCGTGGGGCCCCCCCACCTCAAAACCGTCGGGGGTGAAAAAGGGCCCAGGGGGGAAAAGAAGCGAGGGGCGGTCGAAGAAGAGAGCATCGGGAAGGAAAGCCTGGGACCGTACAACAGGGAAAGGAATCCGCAGGGCGGCGGCCTTCCCAAATTCAAATGAGGGAAAAAGACAACACAAAAAATGCGGAGGAAGGAAAAGAAAGAATAATCGCATGAAAGAAAAAAAAAAAAATCAGGGAGGAAGCCCTCAGAAAAAAAGTCATATCTACGGGAAAACAAACCTCCCATGGCTTTTCGGAAGGGGGGGGGATACCAATCGGGCCTTTTCGTACGGGGGCGGAAGAATGCGAGTTTGGTGGGTCCTAAGGGGAGTGACCGGGAACTCACGGGGGGGAACCAGCCAGCATTTGATAAAAAACCGGGGTCATTCACCCCACCAGGAGTGTGGGGACCTCCTGAGGGTACTAACGAAAGGGGGAGGTAAGCAGAACTTTCTATTCCAAAGGAGGGGTCAGGGGTTGTCTGACGTGGGAAGAGCGCACATCCATAAGCGAAGGCATACAGAGGCGGACTTCTGCCGCACCAAGGAGACCGCAAAGGTGACGGTGAACGGAAGAAAAAAAAACTATTGGACGGCCCCAGGCCCGGGGAAACAAGGGTGGACGGCCGAGGCGGGGCAAAAACGGGCGTCCACATGAAAAGCCGGCAAAGGATGGATTACTATATCACGAGGGCAACGGGGACTCGTCACGAAAATCTCACCTGGAAACACCCTAAATCTTGATCGAGGAAGAATACCAGATGTAGTGGAAGCAAAAAAAGTCATTAAAACTCATAAGGTCTCGGTTTCGCTAGCCGGGGCAATTCCGGTTCCAAACAATTCCCATTAAAAAAGGGAAACCATCCAAAAACCCACAAATTCAATGGAGGCCAATAAAAAAGGGGGAAGTGTGCTAAAAAACAAGACGCTGCTTCATCCAAAAAAACTGGACGGGGACCAGACTCAAAACTACGGCAAAAAACCAAGGGCGAAGTGGAGTAGCATTGGGGTCTAAAAGGTCTCATAGTAAAAAGAACCGGGGAGGTTTCGTGCGAACGTGGGGGCAACCAAGCTGCCATCCAACAAATTGGAATTACGCAACAAATTGCAGGGGCCTCTCAATGAGAAAGGGGGTCGGGAGGGATAGAAGAGATAGTGCGCACGGGAAAAATCGGTGAACTAGGATAGGTAAGGACCAAAAAATGCGCACACACGGCAGAACAAACAGAAAGGACGGAGGCGGAGTTTCAAAACGGGGAAAGGGGCACAGAGCACTGTTCCCGCGTCTCTCCTGTGGTTGAGGAGAATCGGAAAAAAATGCCGAGGGAATAACAGGGAGGATAATCAGATGCGGGACAAATCCGTTAAAAGAGACCGTGCGAAGAAAAACCAACGTACAAGCAGATAGGCAATTATCAACACTGGGAAGACTTGCCGGCACACCAATGGGCGGACCAATCAGGTCGTCGCAGAGGAACCGAGAAACCGAAGGGAAACCTTGGGCGGGAAAAGAACCGAAAGGGGGAATACACATATCACGCTGAAATAACGAAGAAAAGGCAAAAGGATGAGGTCGACCTCAGAAAACACAAAAGACCTAAAAGGGCGCTGGGGGAGGGAACCCTCTCTCAAAGGGGGCACGGGGGGAAGAACCTTAAACGAGGGGAAGTCTCTTCGCGCGCTCGTTGGAAAGGACCAAACTTTGCAAGCCTAAAGTAGAAAACACCGTTCTTATTCCTCCTAGATTCTCTAAGCCGGCCCGAGACACCCGAAACGAAGAAGAGAGGAGAGTTCATTGGAAAAGGGGGGGTGGGGGGGACTCAATAACGAAAACCGGGGAAAGATCAAGTTTGAACGGACCGCCACCAAAAAAAAAGCGAAAAAAAAAGATCCATGTCCCTGCAGGGGGGAGGGACGGTCCTAAATCCGGGAGAACAAGCCCAAATGCAGAGAAAAATGGTGAACAAGGATTACCCCATCAAGGACGGAAAACAAAAAAAAGTGGGACCACAAAGGGGGATCAAAAAGCGGCAAAGTCAAATCAGGTGTTTGTATGGACGGGTGGGGGCGAGGAGGACGGAATCGGAAAAGGCTCTGGACGCCGGGCTGAGTGTCCATGTTTACAAGGGTCGACGATAAAGGGCAACAGGAACGAGATTGGGGCGGCACCGGGGGAAGAATCCTAGGGAAGACCGGAGGGGGGGTAAAAGTGCGGCAATTGGAAGGGAAGCTGGGGACCGGCTTCTTTGGGAATTGGGACTGTCGTCTTCGAAAGAAGAGGAAAAAGACTGGGGACACGAAAACAAAAAAAAGCAAAAAAAGGTCAGAGAAATTCCCTTTACACATCTTGTGGGGGTCAGGGGCAGCCTACAAAGAAATACGAACAGCCTGGGGGCCCTGGGGATTAGAAAAGGTGACAAAAAACAACAACGGAGCGCCTATCAAGAATCGAGAGGGTGGAGGGGTCAGCCCAAAATTGGAAGTCCAAAAAAAGAAAGGGAGCCGCCCAAGTGGGGGCAAGGGCATCGACAGGGCGGGGGGGCGAAACAGAAACAGCTAAAGGGAAACAATACAGAAGGGATGAGAAGAGATATTTGGGGGCAGGAGAAGACAGGAGAAACAGAAGGCTTGCAAAGTGCAGAAATTGGGGTTTAAGTCCATTGGACCTCCCCGCAACAGTAAGGCCGAGGAAAGCCGCCGGTTTTACCTTCCAACCTTTAAGTAAATCTCAGGAGAGGTACGAGAACACCGAAAAAATTGGAGGGGGGAAGTAGACAGAAGTCTTTGGGGGGTGTTTTGGGGGAAAAGGGCTGGTACGGTGCCGAGAAAAGATAAAGAGCCGAGCTGGGGCGCCACAGCAGAAAAGAGCAAAAGAAAAAAGTAAAATGGTGAGAAACTCCGACGCCCGAGGGGGTGAAGGAAAAAGACACGCCAACAAGAGATCTTCTTAAATGTAAAGAGCGAGACGGCGAAGAGGGAAGACGGGCGAGGACATCGACAAGTACAGAACAGCCCAAAACGGGACACCTTCCTTTTCTCTGACAGCCTTGAAAGGGCGGGGCCACGAGAAGCCTGTGTATTCTGTGGGGCTGAACGAGCCGTAAAGTTGAAGGGGGGGGTGTCTGCAAGGAGGCTACCGTTGGCCGCACACTTTCAAAGGGGGGATGGGGGGGGGGGAGGGGGGTAGAGGGATCCGCGGACCGGGAAAAAGAAAAGCGGGGGGCGAATGGAATGCGGAGAATTGAAAAAATCTCACCCGAGTCGGATCTGCATGACCGGGGCAGGAGGAACCAGGAAGGACAGGAACGTAACGCCGTCCGGGCGATAAAAAGAGTTGGACAGAGCCCGTTGATTCATGCCGACGATAGGTAAAGACCGGGATTGAACACGGGAAAAGAAGCACGCGCGAGAGCGCAGAAAAAAAAAAAAAAAACGCGGTGGGCCCCGTTACAGATCGCGAGAGAAAAAAAAAGTAACTGAAAGGGAACATTTTGGCGGGGGAAAAAGGAGCGAGGGGGAAAGAAAAAAAGTCAAGGCTAAACTTTAATAATGATCGTTAGATAAAAAAAAAATTCCCAGTGGGGGGTGGTTTGATGTCCGGAAAAAAAGGGGGGGAACCCCGAAAGCCAGTAGAAACCATGGAAAAGGGAAGATCCCGGACGGGGCGGGGAAAAAGGTAAGAAAATCAAAATTCGTGGGGGGGCTGCACTTTGATATAGGCAGTCGGGTTAGAAGGGGGCATTGGATTCCGTCTAGCCGTGGAAAGAGGATCGTCGAAGGGGGGGGCTCCAGTCAATGGAAGGACTGATGACCATGCAAAAAAAAGTGAGCTAACCAGAGTGGGGACCTGTGTCGGGGCGTAAATAGAAGAAGCAATTAATCAAAAAGCGGAAGTAGGTTGTGGCAGGGGGGGTCGCAGAAGGGGTTCTGGAAGATAAAAAATCGAGGGGACAGGGAGGGAATTGCCCTCCGGGGCTAAAGGAAAAAAGTTAGAGGGAACGGAAACAAACGGGCGCAGTTTCGCTCGCTCCGTAAAAATGTCATCTGTCCGTTCACAAAAAAGGTGGGGGTACGAGGGGGCAAAACCAACGCCGAAAGGGCTGTCTCCCCAAAAAAACAAATCAAGGGGCAATGGTCCACAAAAGCGGGGGAACCTTGATGCGTTTTGAACGAAAAGGCCGCGCAACGTCCGAGTCGGGGGAAGAAAAAGAAGCAACGTGGAAGGACGAAAAAAGAAAGAAGGGGGCACGGAGGTGGGTAAACCCCCCCAAGGCAACTCGGGGAAAAAAATCTGTGACAGCTTGGCAAAAAACGCCAGGACGGGGGAGGAAGCTCAAACGAGCGGCGGAAGGCACGTGGGAGGAGGGGCACTTGGGCCTGTAGCAGTACGTGAAAGACTCGTACGGAAGATGAAGAATTTGCCGCAGGTTTGCAAGGGGGGAAAAAAAAAGAAAGAGGGAATTGAGAACTTGGACTGCTGGGAAAAAAAGGACCGGGGATAGCCGGTCTGCGGAAGCGAGACAAAACTTAGGCACTTTTAACTACCGAGGTGGATACAAAGCCAAACCCGGCTTCGGCTCGCGAAGTTATTACTAGGAAAGACGAACCAAAGCCGAACAGCCGCAAGGTTCGCACAGAGTCGAAAAGAAAAAAGTGAAAGAAACCAGAGGGAAAGACGGAAAGAACAGTCTCCCGGTGAATGATCAGAACCAGGGGGCCCGAAAAGAAGCGCATAAAACGAGGATGAAGCGGCCCGCCCCTTCAAAAAAGAGCAACAAGGGAAAGGCAGGCTGAATAGAGAAAAAGTCAACCGAATTGTTCGGGGGGACACGGCCGATCCGAAGGGCCGGCCTTCCTTCTTCCCGTCAAGAAACCAAAGAGTGCCCGGGAAGAGCAAAGGAGGAGATGAAAAATATATACAAAAAAAAGAGGGACGTCCCGGTGAGGGGATCAAATGAACCGCCAATTCGTACGAAACAAGGCAGTGCGACGGAAAAGGCTTTCGACTCAAAAAAGGCCGAGAAGGGATGCCTAAAGGGAGGGCCCCGGGAAATCACGCAACAGGGAGGTGGCTGCGCAGAGAAAAAAAAAGGGGACAAGGATCCCGGAAATGGTGGTCGCCGGGGGGAGTGAGTCTCTCCGGTGGTTCAAAAAACTCCAAAAATGGAAAGGGAACAGGGGAGGACACCTGGCAAAAAGGGGGCGGGGGGACGGGGGAGACGGGGAATGGGAAGCGCATCATCGCGACTCGATACAAGTCGAGGGCCTTCGCCAAAAAAACAGCCGACGCAATGACGGTGGGGGAAACGGGCGCCCTGGAAACAACAGGGCGGACCAATGTGGGATCAAAACAATGAACTGGTGGAAAAAAGAAGGTGAACTGTGGGGGGAACGGCCAAAGGGGAAAAACAACCCAATCAATCATTCAATGGGGGAAAAAACAGTACGTAAAGGCCCGCGCAATAAAAAACCACCGCAAAGGAGATCCCCCGCCCGAGAGAGGGAGTTCCCGGAGTGGTGCCCATAAGAAACAAAAAAAGAAGGACGGGCGAGGCTGGGCCGAACCCTCAGAACCAGGGAAAAAAAACCAACATGCATGACCAAAAAGTCAATGCATAAGGTTTCTGGATCAAAGGACAAGGAACAACGACATCCCAACTTCGGTATTTGGGCAGCACCGCGATTCCGTGCACAGAGAAGCTACGGACTACTGGGGAGCATTCTCGAACCGGAAACAAGGCTTATCGGACGTGCGTGTGTTTTTGTTTACTTGGGAAAAAAGTTTGGAGGAAAGAAATTCCTCAAAGTTTTTAGAGTTACGCGAGAACGGGTCCCAATGAGAGGTCTCGAAAAATGGTCTGGTCAAAATGGTCCTTCAAGCAAAGGGGATGAGAAGAGAGGGTGCCAACTTCTCAAGGATAAAGAGGTATCGGTCTGGAAAATACAACCTCCAAGACACAAAAAAACCGAATCTCCTCTAGTGATGGTTGAACCCGTTGGAGTTTTCAGCCGCAGGGAGGACTGTGGAATAGGAATGGGAAAAAGGAAAAAAACCGATGAAGACGCTCAAATGGCGGTACGGAATGAGGGATGCCCGTGTTCGTCTATCGGGGCATCAAAGCCCGGCGAAAAAAGACAGCAAAGACAAGTAGACACGGCAGCACAGAAAACCACGCACCTTGACGCTGCAGGACTTAAAAGCCGAAAAAACGTCGGCTTCTGGGGAAAAACGGGGAAAGGGGGGCAAATGGATTCTGACAGAGCCCGTGATTGGGGGGCGCATGACCAAACCGACCAGGGTTTAGGGGAAAGCGAAGAAATAGATCAAAGACCGGGGGACTCGTCATGTGAAGGAAAGGAGAAGGAAAGAAAAAAAAAAACGGACCAACAAATGTAGCCTGAGAGCAAGAGGTACCATGCGCCTCAAAGAGAAAAAAAAAAATGCAAAAAAACCCAGGGACAACGTTTGACGAAATTCAGAAAGAGCCGGGGGTCGAAAACCCCCCATTCGAGACGATGAGGGAACGGGCGCACCAACTCAAGAAACATCAGGCAACGGTCGGATGCAGCATCAAATTGCGCGCAAATCAAGAAGGAAAGAGGACTACTGTATTCAGGAAGTCCTCCAAATACGAAAAAAAAGATCTGGCAAGAAAAAGGTCACGAGGTGGGGAGATCCAGTCACGGTTTGAAAGGGCCAGACTGAAAAAAAAAAAAAAATGAGAGAGCCAACGTATTGTTTAACAAAAGCAAAGGGGTCCATGAAAAACTCGAAAGGGTGAGACACCAAAAAGCCGTATGATGCAGGGGGGTCATTCCAAGAACGACCGATCTCCCCTAAAGAGGCGCCCCTAGAAAGAAAAAAATCTTTAAGCAAACCTCATCAACGTCGAAAACACCGGGCCTTGATAAGCCACTAAAAAAAAACAGGCATGCCCAGGTCTATTGTGGGGTTTTTGGGGAAAAAAGGCGTTAGAACAAGAAAAGACCTAGAGGAGGACAAAGTCAAAGGCCAGGGGGAGAGGGGGGGGAACTGGACCCAACTGAATCCTTCGCTCTATTTCACCGGGCGGGGGATTCATGACCATTTGGGGTTTCAGCACACGGGGAGCGGTGTTGGGGCACGAAAGGGAAACGGAAGAAAAGGGGTGGAAAGGTCTTAGTCTGGAAAAAAAAAAAAAAAATTTCCCCAAGAGTGGCGGCCAGGGCGCAAAGCGAAAAGTGGGACGGGGGGCTGGGCATAAACAGTCCGTCTGCAAGGAAAAAAGGGAGGAACGGACGGTACGACGAACCCCCACACCGCCCAGGGAAGGTAGGGGGGATTTAACCGGCCCACCATCAGGGGGAGGCCAAGGGGCCTGATCTAAGTTGGAATACCTCAACCGCGGCCAGGGGGAGTTAGTTGGGTTTCAAAGGGAAAAACCCAAACGGCCACACCCTTGAAAAAAACAAATAACCAACTGAAAATTGGGTCGCGCCATTCTGGGGGGTAAAGCTAACGGCACGGAGAAGGGCAGCAGTCGACTCTGAAAAACACAGAAAAGTAGGTAATAGTTTTACTGTCGGGAGCCTGAAAAACAAAAAAAAAAAAAGAGGAGTCGGCCCTATGGGGGGTGTTTTGGGGTGGGGAAGAAAAAACCGAACAAACAAAAAAAAAAAAAAACAACTAAGAAGCCTATTACTCCGCCGTGGTCCGGAAAACCAAGGGGAATCCTCACAGCGCGTCAGAAAAGCGAAATTGATGGAGCCGGCTGCTGGGCTGTGTTTGTGTGGGGGAGGCCGTAAAGGGCTGCCAGACGGTAGAAGACGTTTCATCACGAGGGCGCACCAAGAACAAAAAAAAAAAAAAAAGGGAATTGGGCCGAGGGCCGACAACGTCAAAAGATTGGAAACCCGGGAAAAACTGCGCCACGATCTGAAAGGGCGAATGACCCCACGAAATGGGGCAGTAGAGGGCGCAAAAAAACGTTAAGAAAGGGGAAACGAGAGGGGGGGACAAGGGAAACTTCCATCACACCACCCGGGGCATCGGAAAAAAGTTTGGGGGCGAGGCCCCGGCCTCTGCGGCACTATCGGGAAGGGAAGGAGGCGGAAAGAAAAAGGTGATGGGGGGGGGAAGGGGGGTTCTATGCATTCAGGGGGACCAAGGGGGGGATAGCATGTCAGGTTGGGAAACTGGAGGGTATCCTCCGGGTTGATCGCTGCCAAGGGGGTGAGGTGACTCTGTGTCAATCAGCGCCTTGAAAAGTGACCCAAAAAAAAAAGATCGGGATTCCCTTCTTTCAGATCTCATGAAAGGGAGTCAAAAACAAGAAAACCTCCCAGGAACCTCTTGACCTGTCGGACGCAAGTGCCGCCGTGTGCGTCACTACCTTCGGTCCCTTCGCCTCTGAGGGGAGGCAGGGGGGAAGGGGTCGAAAGGTGGAAAAGAGCGCCTCATGAGCGATAGAAGGGGAGGCCGAAGTCACGGGGAACCGTGACACGAGACAGCCAGTACAAACGTCGCTCGTCAAATGGCGGACAGAGGAGGTTGGCGAGGAATGAACCTGCGCGATCCCATAATGAAGATGCGGAGAGGCCAAAAAAAATCCGAAAAAAAAAGAGTCGGGTTCTGAACCCGAAAAAAAGCCAAGCGGGAAGCAAATGCGCAAGGGAGACCGAAACTAGGTGAAAAAAAAGGATCAAGAGCGTCCAAGGTGGGAGGTTGGAGGGGACTGGAGGGGGAGGTGGCGGTGGGGGGATGTAGTATGCGCCCGGGAAAGGATACCCGAGGCAAAAATGCACCTTCTGTCAGCTGAGGGGGGGAACGTCCCGCAGCCAAAAAAAAACGGGCAAGGCAAGAAGGGCCACCAAGGTCTCGTAAGGTGACGAGGACCAACCCGTTAAAGACAGCAAAAAGTAGAGGGGTGGGGGGGGAGGCGGTGCTGCCCATGAGGGGGATGGAAAAAAAAAAAAAAAAACCCGGGAACACAGCGATGTACTCCGGGCGGAAAGTCATGACCCATCGAAGAAAAAGGTGCAAAAAGGCGGTTCCACTTGCACATGAGACTCAGCAAAAGGGAAGTGGGAAAAAAAACCCACCTGGGATGACGAGTTCAAAAGTGAAAAAACGAAAAAGCCTTCGCCCCGGCATCAGCCGGTGAAAGGCGGACCCCACTAGCGCCCGGCCAGGGGGACGCAGGCAACGGGAACGCGCCGGTCAAGACGTGGAACCGCAGTCGGGAGGGAGTGTGAAGTATACAGGAACGACAAAGGCCCAGAGCGGCCTTGGGCGGCGTGGGAAAAGAAACGAACGCCCAATCAGTTGGAATGGGGAGGGTGGATGAAAAAAAAAATTGCTCCTGTTACCAGTGACAGGGCTAATCCTTCTTGGCTCTCAGGGCGCGCAGGAAGTAGAAAAGGAAGGGGCCAAAGCGTAGCCATGGCGCGGGGAATTGAGAAAGAAAAGTAAAAAATTAAAACAGCTGAAGAGGGGAATGTCACCAGGACCTTTCCATTCCTCCCTGGACGTACCAAGATCGGTACGGCTGAGGCTTCACCGTTCCACCTTAAAAACGAAAAAAGGGGGAGGAAACCCCAACCGACCTCGTGCTTTCGAAGAGACGCGAAGGGAGGGCTCGAAAAACAAGGGAAAAAAAAAAATAGCCACGTGCGCATAGTCCAGGAAAAGGGGAAAAATGTCGCAGCCTGTACGCAAGGAAAAAGGAAATAAATCTCGGCCGGCCACCCTCCGGCTTGAAGAGAAAAAAACCATAAGGAGTCAACGCTTAAGGGTGAGTCACGAATCCTCGCTCGGGGATTCAACAAGCCAAAAGAAAACATGGAGGAAACGTTCTAAAGAAAACTGCCGGGAGACGGAAGGAAAAGGGAAAAAAAATATCACCCCCAAAGGAGTAGGATGTCAAGAGATCGGAACGAGTGACAGGACAGTGCATGGCGGATCTCAAGGGGAACCCAGCAAGTCATGGTTGAAGCTGGAACTCCGAGCGCAGCTTAAAAAAATGAAAAAGGCGAGTGTAGATTGCCTACGGCTGGGGGAAGGGCAAGGGGAAAAAAGTGAGGGGCGCAAAAGAATACGGTACTCACCGGTTATCATAAAAGGGCGCTCAAAAAAAAAGAGTGGGCTCAAGTCGTCATGCCTGTTTCCAAGAAGGAAAGTGTCGACCTAGGCAAGTGAAGATGCGGCTGGGGGATGACGGGTTAGGAAGCGAAAAAAAAAAACGCAAAAAGAAAATCGCGAGCCACTAAGGCGCGAAACCCGTCGCCCGCACATCGGGGTCGTCCCGCGAGGTGAAAACAGAACGAAACAAATGACAGAGGGACCAGGGAGCACAAGTTCACGGTGGAGTGGCCGTGGAGGAAAAAGGGAGGCACATCAACCAAAGAACAGGGAAAAAAAAAATGCAGGACCTGTCTCATAGGTCACCAAAAGAACAACGCGAGGCCAACTATAAGTGGGAAAAAAAAGAGACATACAAACCTTCATCAACTTCTTGAGGCAAGCCAGAAAGGGAAAAGAAAAGCATGGGTCGGTCAAAGGTAACTCCGCACCCCAAGGGGAAAAAAACAAGGTCAACTAAACCCCACGAAAAAAAAAAAAAACCACGGTGACTACCTTTCAGAAACCGGCCAAACTGGAATCAACCTACCCTGTGAAAGGTTGGGGAACACTCCAACTCTGCTGACGCCTGAAAATAAAAGAAAAGGGGCATCCTTCCTAGGGATGAGAAGTCAGAAGGATGGCAAATTTCCGGGCGAGAAGAAACATTTTGTGTGGGTGGAGTCGACCCATTGGACCATCTTCAGGAAAAAAAAAAAAGGAAAGCGCCATGTGGAAAGGGTGGGATGCGGTTGTTCGATAAACGGTCAAAGCCAAAAAGAGGAATCAGTGCCGCCAAAAAATAAGAAAAAATCGCGGGACCAGGAATGAAAAAAGCCAAAGGCGCCACCGCAAGGGGGGGGATCATCTTACGGGCCTGAACTTTTTACATGGAAACCACCTCCAATGGCTCACAGGGTGGCCGGGAAGCCTCATGTTACAAAGCCGAGAATTGCACTTCACGAAAAAAGAGAGAAAAAAGAAAAAGGTTCAATTGCTGGGTTGTCAAAAAAAAATAAAAAAAAAGGAAAGCCATCGACATCTACAAAAAGAAAAACCAGAGATCAAATGTCCATCCCGACAACAACGAGAAACAAGAAAGAAGGGAGTATTTCCAACAGGGGGGCGAATCGGGAGAACTTCTCCAAGGGCTGAGAAAGTGGAGTAAAAAAATGAACAAAATGCGTGGGGGACCTTTGGACGTAAAAACGACCATGTGGGGGGTGTTGAAGGGCGTTTCAGAAAGACCAGAAAAATACACCGGGGGAGGGGAAGCAAAGGGAATAGGGGACCTCGAAGACCATCCAAAATACAACCGCCCAAGGGGGCCCGAAGACCGGGCACGAGGTCGAAAATGAAGCAAGGGGGGGGGCTGGGTGGGGACTACCCAGTCGAACGCGGCTAGCAGACTCAGAAGAACGCTCCCTAGTTGCCCGGGGGGAACGCACGAAGTTGACAAAGCCATAATAAACCCGCCCTCTGAGATTGAATCTCTTAGCCACAGGAAAAGGTTAATGCACCTCGTCTCATACTGTTCCCCACTACGCTTTCTATAGGAGGTCAAGGATTGTTACAGGACTTGGCCCAAGAGTCGTCAACCAGGACCATGCTTGGAAGCGCTGGACAAAAAGACCAATACGGACCCAAAGAGGTGGGGGAAAAGTAGCGCTGCTTTTGAGACAAACGGGGCCCGGGGTAGAAACAACCAGGCCCAGGCACCTGGACGAGCTTCAGGGAATCGTCCCTACAAAAGGATGGGGCCAAGTCCCCCCGAAGGCTCCCACCACCCGGGCGAAAAGAAGGGCCGTCCACCTCATCAATCAAGAGCCTAGAGGACCCAAAGCCGTTGATCACACAACAAAGAACCCTTAGCCGGGTTGAAATTTTTCAGGGGACCGAGGAAAATCGGGCAAAGAGAGCAGCGCAGCAATCAAAAGAGAGATCACTCGAGGGATAGGAAGTAACTATGGGCGGACGCTGGGGGCCTAGTGAGAGAGTGTCTAATCCAGAGCTGGCGTCTTTCCTCCGCTGACGGATAAGGAATCCTTTATAAACAGGCCGGCCATACGAGCAACGTACTATCAGCTTGGGTGGGGGGGGGGATATAAACTTCAACGGAAGACATTTGAGTTAATTGAATTGGAGAGCTCAGTTGCTCAGTGGGAAAGTTCAGGTCACTTCTGGGGGGGAGAGGAAAGGTTGAGAAAGTGCGGTCCGCTGGAGAATGGGAATTAAGTTCTACACCGAAAAAAAAACCACCACTCTCGGAATGGACAGATTCGAAGAAAGGATTAGCCAATGTCCTTTGGGAGCAAAAAAATCAGACGCGCCTGGTCGGAGAAAGTGTTTTTCCAGGGTGGCGGCTTCATAAACACGCGAACTCGGCGTCCGAGAAAAGCGGGTGGGGGGGAAAAACCATGGTCAAACCAAAAAGTGAAAACCAAATACACAGGAGAACCCTGGCGTTGAAAACAGGGCCCAGGACGGCGTCGACTCAAGAGTCGGCTCCTCTCAAAAAACAAAGGAGGGAGAGGGGCAATCTGCCGCCGCCGTCAGGAAAGAAAAACCAGGAAAAAAGGGGGCGACCTCGAGGGGGTTGGTGTGTAACGGGGTGAACATTAGAAAAAAGAACATCAGTTCGACGGAGATGAAAAAACGCGGGGGGGGGGGAGGAACCATGAAGGGAGTGGTCCGGCACAAACGAAAAAAAAAGATGGAGTTTTTACCTCGGAAAAGGAGCGGGGGAGATGGGTGGGGTCTCGGAAGAAGGGAAAGAAGCGGTCCCCTCGTAAGAGGACTTGGGAAAAAAAAAAAAACGCTCCCAGAAGAAATTGCCGGAGGAAAAAAGCGACGGAGTGAGGGGTGGAAAACGCGCCCCAAGGGAAAAGAATCGAGGAGAAACGGCAGGGCATCAGGAAAAATCGCCAGGCTAGTGAAGGGTGTCGAAGGGGCGTCAATAAAACAAAGCCATCGAGCGGCCCGGGGTGAAAAAAAAGGCAAAAGATTCCGCCGTGAGCGCAGAAAAAAATTGATGGGTGTCGGTGGTCGGTCAGGCATTTGTAGGAAGGGCAGCGAGGGCAGGGGATGCCGGGGTTTGAGGGAAAAGAAACGGAAGGGGTAAAGGACCCCGAGGGGGGGTGAGAGGTGAAGGCCCGTGCCCGTTGCAAAGTGAAAAAAAACACGAGGGGTCTTCTTAGGGATCGGACAAAAAAGGACCTCGGGAACATAAAATCCGGAAGTAGAAAAAGGGAGAAGAGGAGCGCGGAGGCCTGTCAGAAGAATCCTAGCCAGGTCCAAGGGAGAGGGGGGCGCGGGGGGGCTGTTGAAAAATAATACGCCGAAGTGGAGAAAAAAGAAGGTGGAGCCGGTCGTCACAACAACATGGGGAAGGGGGGAGCGCAAGTAAAAAGAAACCGCCCCGTGCTCGGGAAGACATGTGGAAGGGGTCATCCCCATTAAATTGCACAGGGCAAGGGGAAAGTTCATGGTGGGCTGCAACAGCCCCTCCGAAAAGGGACGGTGGGGAACGCAAGGGAACCAACGAAGGTAGCCGGACAAAAGGAAGACCGAGAATCCTAGAGATCAGGCGGGAGGAATAAAAAAAGGGTCAAGTTGACCGGGGGTATGCGGTGGATAAGGCACGTCGTTGGTGAGGGGAGGTAGGAAAGGCATGGGAAAGGAGGGGATTCCGAAATGCCTGATCTTCCTGGGGGGAAACGGTGACAAGGGAGAAAGGGCCCAAAGATGGAAAACCGTTCGATCCTGGCGTCGGGGAAACAGGGAAATCCAGCGGTGATTGAGAAGGGTAGGAGGGGGATGAGGGGTGGAAAAAAAGAAACTCAACCTCTTCACCTGCTAAAATGACGCGTGGAACGCGGAGTAAAAAAAGACCACCAGGACCTTAAGCCAGGAAAATTGAATTGGGGCGCTACATCAAGGGCCGAAGTGAAAATGACGAGGTTGCCCCTGTGAAGACAAAAAAGAAGTCTCCCAATCAAGAAAAGGGGGGACAGGAAACCTCCATATCTGGACCGTCCCGGGATTCGGGGTACCGAGTGGATGGAGTGCAAACTACCTCGTAGCAACGGGGGAAAGAAATCCCCAAAAAAAAGGGAGTATGGACCTCAAACAGATTTCAAAGGTGGAAATCAGGGGGGGGTGGGAGGTAGGCAAAAATCCCCTCTCCCTGTCTTGGTCACGAGCGGCCCCACACTACGAATGGGAGTGTGGGAAGGCAAACGATCTCTGTGCGGTGGGAGCCGGTGCAGAAGAGGGTTACGGCGAAAAGTGCAAAACCTCCTAGGAGAAATGGACGCTTGAGGCCTCACAAGGGGGCCATCGGCAGGAACACCGTGAAGCTTGGCAATCACTGGGGAAGACGGGAGGCGAAGAAGAGTTCACCGTTGCACCTTGGGAAGAGCGACCCGAGGGACAAAACCAGGAAAGACGGGGGTTCGAGCTCGCGAATGAAATGCGCTAAAAAACAAAGGAGGGAAACAGAAAAAAAGGACACGAATCTAAAAAAGGAAGACACATAGTTCGGCGCAAGTCCGGAGAACATGGGCCGGCGGGAGCGCAGGGGAGATCACCTTTTAAGAAAGAAGACTCGGAGGAGAAACGGACAGAAAAAAGACCCGCCGGGATGCAATCAACGAAAGTACGGAGGAAACCAAAAAAAAAACAAATCTTGGGACCTCTGTACGAAGGGGGGGTAAGGCCAGGGGAAAAAGGCCCGGCAGGGGAAGCAACGACTCATGAAAAAACGATTTCTAAATCCACAAAAAAAAAAAAAAAAAAAAAAGTATGGGAGGGGAAAAAAAGAGATGAGAGAGGGACCGGGAAAACCGAAACAGAGTCAGGGGGCGGATCTGAAAACGGACCGCAAGGGGTAACGCGGTAGGAAACGCGAGTTTGAGGGAATCAGAAGGAAGTTTGATTTGCCTACGGCGGGGGGCGGGGACCGAGTAAAGGAGGTTGGCTAAGGCAGGGGAAAAAGTCACAAAAAGGAACAAAAAAAAATCATCAACAGGCCGTGTTCCATGGCCATGCAAAAAGGTAACGATTTGTTAACGCCGAGGGGGGGGAAACCAGAGGGACTATAAAAAAAGGGGTTTTTCGGAAAATCAGGAAGGGGAAACGCTAGGAGAGGAAAAAGGAAAAGAGGGAAGCAGGGGAAAATAAAAGACAGCCCACCTCAGATCCGTCCCGCGAGGGTGACGGGGGGGGAGCGCGCAAAAGAAATAGCTAGCGGAGAAAAAAACAGGGGAACCGGGGGTGGACCTGCAAGAATTGGGGAAGTTTTCCAAGGGGGGAGAGGAGCAAAACAATCACAACCAATTGTGACGGGAAGCATGCGCCTAAATTCACAAGAGGAAAAAAAAAAAAGGCGAGAACCGACAAGGGGGAGATATTGAGAGGAGAAAACCTGTCAAAAATTCCAGGGGTCGGTTGCCCCCAGCATTAAAAATCTGTCTCGCAACTGACATAAAAAAAGGCCCGATTTAAATGGCGTGCCTTTCCAGTCCTTTCCCCCACAGAGGGCCTTTCAAAGAAACGCAGGGGTTGTGCCAAAGCCGCTCACAGCAAACCGCCAAGGGAAGAAGTCTGAGAGGGGGGGATGGGTGGCCTACTAACCGTGGGCTCTAAAAGGAAAAAAAGCAGTTCGGGGTCAGATAATGGAAAAAAAAAACAACCGTGGGAAGGTAACGCTGGGAAAAAAAAGTTCAGAGGGGAGCAAGAAAAGGGGTCGAATCCTGTCAGAAGCAGAGAAATAAAGTGCGCACAAAACTGCGGAAAAAAAAAAGGACATGAAAAGAGGTGAGACCCTATAGTAAGAAAAAAAATAGAAGAAACCAAAAAAAAACATATAATACTACGAGGGCGGTGAGTCAAACGGGGGGGCCGGGGCACGAACCGGGGCAAGGGAATATAACTTGTGGTAGAAAAAATCGAAGAAAGCGAAAGGAAGAGGGCATAAGATTGCATGACCTAACTTAAAGGCGTCAGGAAGCGTTACTCATCAGTCATGGGATCTCTAAGGTCCTCAAAACACTAAACGCATCATCACCAAACAAGGGTCCTGGAGAAACCAAAAAAAAACCTACAGCAGAATCAGACAAAAGGTAAAAGTTACTCTGTCATCAGAAGAACCCGCTGTGCGAAAACCGGAATCCAAACAAAAGGGTGCCTGCTCTCCTGGAGGGGGAAGGGGGGCGAAAGGAGCGACAAAAAGATCCCAAAAGAAAAACTTCTACCTTGGGGGAACAATGGAAAAACAAAAGAAAAGGGTGAAAGGAATTTCTTATTCCCATACGGAAAAGACGGATCGGGAGGAAGATTGATAGTGGGGTTAAATCCATCGCCCGACAAAATTTCCGCACAATTGGGAGAGAATCTGTCCTTTGGGGAACTTCTCAACCCGGTCAGTGAAAGACCTGCTATCGGGGGGAGTGCCCTGAACAGAGCTTAAAAAAGAAATCGCGACGCTAAAGAAAGTTTTCCGCCAAATCAACCGTAGAAAAAAAAAGTAACCCCTGGCATGGAAGAATAATCGGGATTCAAATGGCACGTCGACGCAAAACTACCGAAAATGGAAGCCCTACTGAAAAAAATTCACGAGGGAATGCGGTATTAGTCATGGGGAAGACCGACGAAAAAGGACACTTAGTAAAGAGCCAGGCAGAAAGTTCGATCCTTTGCTCGTGAAACTTTTAAGACGAACGTCATTAACGGGGGGGAGGCAAGGTCCCCTAGGTCTTAAAGAACAGAAAGGACATAACCAACGCCATGCCTGGGAAACCAGGTTCAGAACCCGGAAAAGGGATCATAGAATCGCCCCACTTTCCCAAAGCTGACTGCGCAGAAAAAAGGGACGAAGGACTGTGCCGGACGGAGAAACCAAAACCAGGGAAAACAACTGAGAAAGGGGAGGTTGTTGGGAGGGTCCTAGGACCAATCTGTCGGAAAAATGTACGGTCATTGAGGCCTTGTTCCGCCTAGAAGGACGCGTCAAAAAAAGGGTGTCAAGTGGTTCAAAAGGGGGTTTCTAATTGGCAGCGGAATTCATTGGGGCCATTACGTCGGGGGAACGGGGAAGCCGCTGGGAGCTGGGACTCCAAATAATAGGAAGGGGAAAGGGAGGGGTCCCTGCACAGGGGGGGCCAATGGACACAACAAAACACAAAACAGAGAAACAACGAAGTTTAGGGAGAAAGGGAAAGAACACATGCGTTGTGTCTATGAGTGAGAGGAAAGCTTTTCGTAGCGGAGTACTGCATACAACCTAAAGGTCGGAAAATGGAGGGGGCCCGTAAAGAGGGGGGTGTGCGGCCCCGGGAACCCATGTCAAACCTTAAAAAGAACCAGTAATCGCGAAAATTGAATTGTACGGTATCTACTTCTTGCAGCGAGAAAAAAAAAAAAGGTCAGACAATAAGGGTCCGAGAAGAAAAACAACAAAAAAAAAAAGGGTAAGGATTAAGGGGCGAGGGCGCCAATCCCGTTCCATCCAAAAAGTGGTTGGCAGCGAAAACTCATGGGGGGGGTTAGGACGTTCACTCCCTCAAACCAAAAGCCCGAAAGTATTTCAAAAAAATCGTTTTCGAACGGCCCGCCTGAAGAAGGGAAAAAACAGCGCTAATGCAACCAGGGGGATGGGGGAAGGCTAAAAGAAATTCTCGGGGGGGCTGTGTGTTTCCGCCGCAGGGAAGCAGAACGTGCGGGAGAACGCGACCGCCGAGACGGGGGAAAAAAGACAAGGAAAAGCGGCCCGAAGGTGCCGATGAAGCTCACTCAGTTGATGCATGGGAACGCGCAAAATAGAGGGGGGGAAAGGGGGGGGACGAAGAATCCTGAATAGCCGGGAGCCAGACGGACGGGGTCGACGTTGTCAACATACTGCGGGGAAGGAAGAAAACACGATCAAAGAAAGGCGGGGGGTGGCTCTGGGCTACAAAAAAAAAAAACCGGCGGAGAGTCAAAAAAGGTGAGTGCTGCACCGGAAACGTCATGTATCGGGGGGGGGCAAGTCGGCTTTGGGGGGCCAATGGGCAATCAGGGGGGAAGGCGGTTGGTTTGGTCCGGAGTGTGGGTGTATAAAAGAAGAACAAGGCACGAAAAAACACTGATGAGAATGGGGGGGGCAGGTCAGGTGGTTGGGAAAAAAATAGTCAAATTAAACGGGGGACAACCGATCTCAATGGAACCCCGGTCAAGTCATGAGCCATCGTATACTCCGTGGGAGGTTGAGAGAAGAGCGTCCAATAGAAAAAAAGCCTGTGGGCTGGGAATAGAAAGACGGTCACATTAATTGTCCTGTAGTAGAAGAGGACAAGGTTTAAAAGAAGCAGTCCTCGGGGATTTCAGGGAGGGAGGGGCAAAGGGCAGACGGTAAAAGGTTCACCGTCCTGGGGGGGTCCAAAGAAAAGGGGTAGGCGAAAAACGAAGTCCTCCCCTTCTACCTGCAGGAATGGGCGGATGAGGTAGACTATTTCCTAAAAATACAATTGGTCAGGGTAAGAAAAAGATCTTGGAAAATTCCATCCCAGGTGAAAGAGAATGTCAAGGGGGGGAGGAACTAGTCAACGTCCGAATTATAAATCAGAGGGAGCAGGGGAAAGCAGACGAGGTCTCCAGGGGGAGTCGGCAGCGTCATTGGAGGGGGTTGATTGCTGCCCGGGGAGTGCGTGGGGGAATGTAGAAGGGTTCCGCTTGGGGAATAAAGGAACGAAAAGCCTGAAAAAGCTGAGAAAGAGAAAACGGTAAAAAAAGCCCCAGGAAACCAGGGAGAAGATGGCAGGCATATTCCGATCGAAACAAAAAAAGGGGGCAAGAACTTTTCGAGAGTCAGTGAATAGAAAGTGAACAGCTCGCCGCACGTATAGGAAAGAAGAAAAATGGTGGAATTGGGTTCTCAAAGAGTCTTGAACAAGAGAGACGTTTCGCACCAACGCAATAGGAGCTAGAAAAAAGATAGACACCAAAAGAGCCTTTGCTAAGATCCCCTGGCCATGGGGGTTCAAGGGGCAAACGAAACGAGGTGAAACCCAAAAGTCGAAGGACGGCCTTAAACGGCCAAGAACATCACAGGGGGAGTCGGGCAGCAAACTATCAATCCTGGAGAAGGTGATTGAAAAGAGAAAAGAAAGAAACGCTCCCTCGGGCGCGGCCAAGAGTAAAAAAACTCAACGGGAATTATCAGAGAAACCGGTGGAAAGTTTGGAGACCGGAAAACCGTGCCGGTGAAAAGACTGGCAGGGGGGGCGGGGGAGGGGGGGAGGGGGGCAAAAAAAAGCACCGATCTTTTATGCCGGACGGGAAAATGGGGAAAACGGACGCCCGGGGGTGGAAAGGAAAAGGAAGGTCTCACGGCGGGATAGCCGGGCGCCGCTGGTCCGTAAGGTGAGGACGAAATGGCGGGGATGGCCCACGTTTCGGAAGGGGGGAAACAAAGGGGGAAAGAGGCAGGGCACCACCGGGGGCACCAAAGGGTCCGGGGGCGAACATAAAGCGATTTGAGGGGAAACAGAATCACCGTATTGGCGCGGGACAAGTAAGGTGGAGAAGGCCAAGAAAAAGAAATCTTAGGGGAAAAAAATGGAAAAACACTCGATCACGTCGAAACCGGCACCCTCCCCCGCATCGGGGCGGGGAAAAGACGGAAAACAGCCATGCCTAAGAGGAGAAAGAAGCGGGAGGGAAGGAAAAAAAATCCAGGGAAGGGGAAGGACACCCAAAAAGTCTCGCCCTCTAAAACCGCTCACTTGAAAAGGGAAAGAAAAGCCCAAAACGTTATGCCAGGACAACGGCAGGAAAAAAGGTCAGAGGCAGTAAAGAACAAAAAGTTAAAGAAAAAGGCACCGCCTTGAAAAGAAAACGTACAAACCCATGGCGGTTCCAGGGGGGAGCCAAGGAACCAGGCGGCGGAATCACGCCCTCCAGACTGATCTCCCTCTCAAAAGGGAATAAAAAGGGAGGACCATGAGCAGAGGAAGCCGAGCAAGGGAGACGAAGGCCGCAGGGCCTAACTAGGGTCAAAGGAAAGGAAAAAAGGCAAAGACGGGTTCGAAGCCGGCGAAACTGACTCCCCAAAGGGGGGGGTATGCCTACGGCGGGGCCCGGGACGCCGGGCTCGAGGAAAGATCAACCATGGTTAAGAATCCCGTCTAAAGGTTGGGAAGGAAGGTCCAAAAGGGAATGCTGTTCTTCCAGAAAGGGGCGTAGGGAATCTGTTTGGCGCACTGGGCCCGATGCAGGGCTGGAATTCCGGGGGTGAGAACAAAGACATAGAAGAGCGAAGACGTAGGGAGCTGGAAAAGACCAACCTGGGGTCAAAGGCCAAACACCGCAAGTTGGGAGGGAAGAGAAAAACACAAAAGACCAGCGCCTAAATGGCTGCCCACGGTAGGGGCAAAAAGGGGAAAAGCTCCAGTACGGGGTTGGAAACGAAACCAGGGCGGCATCAAAAAAGAAAGTTTTTCGACAGCAAAAAGTCCTGAGCTAAGCAACAACCAGGGGAACGGGAAGACACGAAGCCCAAATGAAAGAGAGAGGCCGCTCCCGTCAAAAAGACGGCGGACTTTGTCAAAGAAAAACGCAGGAAAAAAGAGAGTCACGAAAAACAGAAAAAAAAAAAAAAAAAAAAAAAAAACAACGCAGGGGGGGGACCAAAAGGTCGAAAAAAACGTTGCAAGCTTGCCGGGGGGAGAAAGGTAAACATGCAAAGCGGGAATTTGGAAAGCCCGACGCGAGGTTTCAAAAAAACGGAAGAGAAATCCAAAGCAAAGACCGCAAAAAGGTAGGGGCCCGAAGCTATTGGCAAAGAGGGACACCCGGGGAAGT
>Ga0179593_1352246_pt1 | contig 22499 bp, 19 predicted proteins | sample CZODoug2_1_08_16_FD_185931 | JGI IMG/M metagenome (GOLD analysis project Ga0179593, IMG submission 185931) | Vadose zone soil fungal communities from Angelo Coast Range Reserve, California, USA - CZODoug2_1_08_16fungal (PacBio error correction) | ecosystem: Environmental > Terrestrial > Soil >...
GGCGGGAACTACTCGGGGCAGAACCGTCTGGGTCACAAGGTGGCCCCAACACCCCAAGACACGTCGGCTGGACTGGTAATTGGTCGTATTCGCCTCTATGGGCAAACTGCTCCACATGGAAAATCAGAAGAGGGGGGGGGGCTCCCACGAAAAACCGCCTTTGAAAGGACCACTATGTGGGGCTACGGAAGGGGTCACAAGGACGCCCCGGCAGCTGAGATGTCGATGCAGTTCGAACAACGCATGGGCAAGGCCTGAAACTCAAAATCCGCCATCGACAAGTGCTGTCCGACAAAAGACATCGCGGTCGAGAACGGCGAGAAAGTTATCAGGGGGGCACCGGTCTCCCCGCGAAGAAGTGAGGAAAGATAATTCCTTCGAAGCCAAAGTGCAATGGTATGCCGTACGACCTCCTAGGCCAGAGGGAGAAAGGGCCGGAATGGGACTGCAACTGAAATTAAAGGTTCATAATTTTACCTCCAATCACTTCCAACTTTTGATAATGTCGACCGGCGTCCATAAAACACAGAGACCCTTCATCGTCGACAGGTAACGGGAAAAGACTTTTTGGAAACGCCTGCGGGAACGGCGATCGAACGAGAAGGGGGACAACTCCACGCCGGAACGTCTAGCAACTTGGGGTCAAATTAGCGATGTAATATCGCGGTGTCGTGTTTCAAAATGCAGTTATTCGCCAAAAAAAGGAAGGAGAACCCTGGAAAAGTTCGGGAGCTGATCCAACGGCAGCCTCAGGTCCCTGGCCAAGGGCATGATCAGCGTGGAGAGAAAGAAACAAACAGTGGGGGCCAGGCGGACATGAACTATCCTTTCTGACGTGGGACAGAGGTAAACGCAGCGAAGAAAAGCGAGGCGACGCGTGTCCCGCTAGAAGAAGGCTGAGAGAAGCGGAGAAGGTGTGGATGCCTGGCGCTCCCGAAATATCCTTGTCACGTGGCGTGACATGGGCGGAAAGACTTTACCGCTCTCGGTGTAACTTTTTGACTGAGTCCTAAGTGAGGCGGCCGGTGGGAGGGGGTAAAGTCTCTACTCGTTGGGGGGTCCATCGAGGTCACTCCAGTCCACCGATCTGGGGGAAACGGTTTGGGGTCTCCTTTTAAAAAACGGCTGAACTTAAATTTCCTGAAAGCAAACATCTGGGAAAAAGGGTCAGATCGAAGGGCTGGTCTATTTGTCCGTCTGTCTCTATACTCCTGTCGGGACACCGGAAGGGGGGGGGCAGTCTTAAGGGGGTGTATTATGAAAGGGGGGCTTGAGGGTTCAAGCCCCGGGGTCCATTGGGAAGGGAAGACTATACTACCTACTGGAAAGACGCGAACGAGTCAACCCCTAACGGGAGGGGAATTGCGTTCATCATTCCAGCGAGCCTTAAGGAAAACCCGTCTAGGAAAGCAACTTCTTCCCTCCTTCGCTCGGGGGAAATCCTCCGCAGAGGATGAAAAAAGCGATCCGAGAGCACGCCCTGGACGACAGACGGGAAGTATCATCTAATCCCCCTGTTTACAGGAATTCGCGTTGCCTTAACTTTCCCATAAGAGACCCAAAAAACGACTCTTCCTCCATAAGACAGTATTGTAGAACAGCTTCAGTTTTGAAGTCACAGCCTACAAGGACCAAAGCGTATCCCAATAATTATAACCTTACCGGACGAAGAGTTGCCGAGGCCAAGAAGACACCGGATACCAGGAAAGTTAGAATTAAGAAGGGAAACCCACAAAAAAAAAAAAAAAAAAAAAAAACAAAAACCTATCTAGGGGCGGACTCAGCCACTATTCAAGAGGAGGGCAAAAGGTAAGCTCCTTCACGACTCGTCCGCCCCGAAGGAGCCCGAACCAGTCCTCGAGGGACGTGGTCGTTCACACCGGCTTCAAGGGTACGCGGTGCTGAAGAGCGGGCCGACTGTTAGGAATGGAACAGGGTCGGGCTCACGGGCACAAATTTCGCGAAGGATCGTGGGGAAGGGGGGGCATAAGAGTCTCCGGCGAACCTTAAGGTCTCCAACCCGGTAGTCTAGGGACCGTAGGCGAGCCTCAGGAAAAACTAAAAAGTAAAAGAGGGGGCGAACGCCTGAAACCTGCAAGCCGCCGAGTAAATCTCGAGGAGAACATCAGAAGAAATCGCAGTCGACACCCTAACCTCCTTTGTCAGACACCAAAAACGAAGACATCCTTTCGAAAGACACGAGACTGAAAGGTCCAGGATGCAGCGCCCAGGATTTGTCGAAAAATGCCAAAGGAAGCTTTCCGAAATAACCCTCCATGCAACACTGGCCCGGCCTTACAAGCCCTTCCAGAGGGGAAGAAGCATCGTCAGGTCCTGACTCGGCGCCGGGTTGAAATTCCACTAGGTGTTCTTCCCTGTACAGGTCTAGAGGGAGGCGACGCGGAGGGGAGAACTTTAGCAGCAACCGGTACAACCTCAAATGAGAGATCCTCGGAAGGAGGCACACAATCAACACTTCCTGGAATGGCGAAGGGGAGAATTCTCAGAGGGAAGTATACAAAAACTAGAAAGGGGGTCTGGCCTTTCTAAGCCATCCCGAACAAGTACTAGGGAGAAAGAAACCATGGACGGCCAAAGAGGGGAATCGAAGAATCCTCGCCAAGGAAACAAAAGGGTAGGATTGGGCACGGGGATCATTTCTATTGGCGTGTTGGACGTTCTGGACTCGTACAGGATAGTAAATATAACCATTCCCGATAATGGAGAAGAAAGGGAAAGTGGAAAAATCGGCCAGTCACGGGGGAGGTAGGTAATATGGCCGGTACAGCGTATTTAGTCCTGGTCCTAATGGGAACTGGTTAGAAAATGGTTTAATTCCTTGCTCGTCGGACAAGAGTCCAGGGGTCAAACCAATTCCCCCGGACTTTCAGCCGTGAATAACGGCAGAAGAAAGAGAGGCTCATGTTATGTATCGCTGGCTCCCCCATAGAGAAGACCTGAATGGCTAAAACCAGAAGAGGATAGTCACCTAACTTATAACCTAGAAAAAAGGGGGGTTGTCCAATTCCGTAGGGAGAGCCGTACAGTCCCGAGGGATGTAGTTTTGGCAGGAAAGGTCAAAGACCCGGAATATGGAGGGGGTTCTTGGGTACTGAGGACGCCTGGAGGAGCGACCTATTCTCAGTGAAGTCCTTACCGATACTGGGGGAACGCTGACCGGTCTTAGCACCTGGTAAGCTACAGATTGGATGGCTTGCAACCTAAGATTCCTCTACAGTCGTGGTCGCCGACGGCAGATCACCGTTGAACTGGGGGCTGACAGCCTGGCTTTTAAGAAAGGAACCTGCCTTAACTGCCGGGGTAGAGAGGTAGGGGAAATATCTTCACCGAGCAACTAAAAGAAAACCCAAAAAAAGAGGCGTTATACGAGGGACCGGTGGAGGGGAGGGACGGTACCTTCTCGGGGGGGGGACCTCGCAAGAGAACTCGCCGGACTTTGCGAGGGGGGGCGGCCAGACCGCCTATACTCGATCAGAGGGGGAACCGGGGCGAACGGACCGCCAATAGAAAGGTCTCTCAAACAAGGTCCCTCATCTATAGAAAAAAATAGAGGAAGGGAGAGATGCGGGGAGAAAAACGGAATCATTTCACTATCGCGGCCGGTAAGTAGGGCCTTAAGAGGGAAGCGCGGTGGGGGGGGGGGAGGGAGTAATACGGCCACGCTTCTTCTTAATGCGAGTTCCCTTTAGGGGTCGAAAGGAGACGCCACTCAAAAAAAGGAACTCCTCAAAGGGGGGTGGATTCGCGATCTGGACAGAGGCAGCGGGCGACAAGACTAGAAGCAAAAGGAGGTAATTAATTGTGGACTTATCACTGGGAAAAGTGAAGTGTCAATCTCGGAAAGGGGAGGCGGGTCTTCTTGACGGACCAAAAAATAAGTAGCTTGACCTCTTCGTGATCAGCCTCAAAGTCCTGGGGAGCTAAGACAGGAAACTGTCTTCTTTGCAGGAATTCACACGAAAAGAACTGCGAAGAGATCCGAGCGCGACCGGAAAACCAACGAGGGTAAAGGGTTCTGAGGATGCCTTCAACAGACATCATCTTTCCTTGGACGGGGCGAGGAACTCTCAAAAGGCAGTTCTGAAAGTGTTAACGGGACGCAGTAGGAGGGGTTTTCCGGTCAAAGCCGGGTCCCGAAAAGAGGGTATAGTGGGCCTAGGAGTGAAAATAAAAGGCTCACTGAGGCGTAAGCATCTTTCAGAGAAAGGAGCACGGCCCGGACTTTGGGTGACTGAAGTATGGTGCTACGAGATCCATACAAAGGGAGAAACTCCGGTACCGGCCAGTCAACTACTCAAACCGAACTAGAGATAACCAGGCCAAATCTGGGCCGGCGAGGAAAACACACGGAAAGCGTCCTCCTGGGCAGGGGGACAGGAAAACGGAAAGCGTCTAGACTTTAAAGAAAGGCCTTATCCACCTTGAAAAAAGGAAAGACCAGTTTAGGGGGTAGAAGTGGAGGGGTGGGGGAGAGACCCGAGCCTTTTGCCTGGAAATTTTGAAAGGGGCGAGGGCAAGGGGGTCATTGTAGAGGGCGGGGCCAGAAAAAAAGCGCTCGACGAAGGAAAGAGGATATAGACCCGCGAAAATAGGAAGGGGGGTAAAATCGTCAATTGTGGTGGGAAGATCGGCGGGTAAGTTCTGCGTTTGTATGAACGGGGGAGGTCCCGTTCGAATCAAGACAAGTTGCTAAATAAAGGAGAAAACAAGGAAAGAAAAGGGAAGAAAGGATCCCATCAATACGCAACTATTAATTCCGGAGCGATAATAAAAAAATTTCTAAAATGGGCGAAAGTGGGAGACTTTTACCGCTGCAGGGTGGAGGGGGTCCCCCGGTCTTCAAGGGGCTAAGTAGTGGACTCCACGAGAGGTGAAGAAGAGGAGGAGATTCCTTTTGATTTAAGAAAAAAACTTATTATGGGGTGTCGTCCGATGGGACACCTGAATGGTCAGTCTGCTGGACGGAGGCGGCAGGAAGTAGGGCGGAAAACAGAGTTAAAATCTATTCCCCTTATCAGGAGGCCGTCCTTGCGACTCCTGGTATCGGGGAGAGAGCGGAAGGAAAACGGAAAGACGGGAAGTTGGTTAAGGATCAAAAAACGAAAGCCACTAATTGCAAAAACGAGGAAGGAAGGCCTCGAAAAAAGGGGAACCGTAACGAAAACTCGAACCAGACGGAGGGAGAAACGGGGAACCTTCTTTCAAGATAGAGGAAATTACTGAGGGGAAGGAAAGGAGACCTAGCAAGGGGTCTTAATCAAATGAGAATCGGGTTTAGGGGGGGTTAAACCGTCCTATGAGGTGTCGGGCGGACGAGGGGAATAGGTTCCACCGAAAGTCCGGGTCCTGGAAGTCTGTGGTGGGTCAGGAAAGGATTAAGAGGGATTTAATACAAACTCGGAAGCTGGGCTACACGTGTAAGGGGGGGAGGGATGGGAAATTTACCTGGTCCGCAATAGAGATAAAGAGAAAAAGGGTTGAATTCCTACGAAAATTAACTTCTAAGGTTAGTCTCGGAGTAGTGGGAGGGATCGGGCTGCGCGTAAGGCGGGAATGAAAGGGCTTTCTCTCGTGGACTGAAAGGATAGAGGAGGGACTGGGTGGAACCTACTGACCCCGTTGAGAAGGTTTCAGACTCTTTCAAAGTCGTTGTCGGAGGCTTTCTTAACGGAAAAAGATGCCGTGACACGTGAAAACCACCCCGTTCTTGAAAACAAAGTCCAAAACTTGCGAACCGTCAACCGGACGGGGTCTCAGAGGGAAAAGACCCCTTCGAAGCTCTGCGGTTGGCGAGGAAGGGGAGGAAGGAGGGGGGTTCTTCCACAGGAGGACACAGGGAAGAAATTGAGACCGACGATGACCAAAAAAAGAGGACTCGCATCCAAGAACACACCGACTCCCAGACGGAGGACGGAGAAAAATAAAATTCCGAAGCCGACGGTTACAGGCAACTCTTATCACCGTCCTAGGGAAAGAAGACGGAAGGAAGGGGTCGCGCCCTTCCATCGTAGCCGGAGGGGCTAAAGGAAGACTTCTCACGGGGGGGGAAAACTCGTATAAAGAAGCGCGGCCAATCTGTCAAAGCGTTCCTCCAAAGAGTAGCCACACCAGAGGCAACCTGTTCTAACGGCGCCACCTGTCAGGAAATTGGGGCAAAGAAGTTTTTCAGAATGATCATCTCGAAAAAAGAAAGGGAAAAGGGGAAGATTGTGGGAATAATAACAAAGAAAAGGACATAGAGGATGATCAAGGAAAAAAAAAAAAAAACGGCTTGCTCAGGAAAGTAACCGAGAGCTTTGGGTCAAAGTGTCGGTCACGGACTCCTACGAGGCGGCAAACCATGGGAGTGGTGAAACTTGGCACGCGTGGAGGTGCGTGAAGAACTCAAGGAGGATACAAAAGAACTCTTGCCTGTTTAGTCACACTGAGGAATATGTTACTTTTGCATGAACAGGAAGCAAGGGAGAACCTATTGAAAAGGTCGGGAAGCCACATAACTTTGGGATTTGGACAAGAAAATAAGAACTTCACGGAGGGGCACGGTGTCCGGTGGAATGGGTAAAGATAGAAAAAAATGTCAGGAATAATAGCCGTTTTTGTACGTCCAGGTCGAAGGAAGCGGGAGGAAGATAGCTTACTTGACAGCTTCATTTCGAGAAGGCTCGAGAAGAAGGCGGCGTGTGGGACCTCGTATCCCCACATAAACTAAGAGCTGTTTTCCTTTTGAAGAGAAAAAGAAGTTGTTTCAAACACCGCTCGGATGCTAAAAAACCTAGGTCCAGGCAGAAGGGGGGACAGTTTAAAGGAAAGAATCTCGCTTTTTCTCTAAGAAATACAAAAAAACCGAGGGGTGATAGTATAGGGGGGAGGGAAAAAAGACACCGGGGGGGGAACGCAAAGAAACGGCGGGCTGGATACTTTAATGCTAAAGGAGCAGGCGATTGAGGGGAAAGAGCAGGACAGAAAAGCTGGTTCTAATGAAAAAAAAAAAAAACCAAACAACAAACCCCTTCCAGGGAAAAATGGGGGGATTAGCAATAGAAGGCGATGTGGGGATGAGGTTGAGAACATCTTGTTCAAGGGAAGAAAAGCAGAAGGGGAAAGAAAGGGGAACCTTTCACAACCCTTCTAGCGAGAAATAGGGTAAGAACGAAGGGAACGACAAAATAAAACTCCCCAAAGAAAGTGGGAAGTACAAGAAGAGAAGACGCCAACTGGCTCAAATTTAGGGAGGTCCGCGACGGGGCTACTACGAGGGAAAAAAATGGGGGGTACTTGAAATGGGGGAACAAATTTAAAAAAAATGCCAAGTTCATAGAAGATAAAGGCGGTAACAAACCGCACGCCGAAAAACGGGGCACTCAAATGGGGTGGAAAAAAACGAAGAGGCGGGAAGCGACAAAGGGGAGAACACGCTGAAGGTGAAGGAGAGAGAAGCAGGGGGAATCACTGGCTTTTCTGACGACAGGGCATTCGGCCTGGTTCTGCCCTCATTCAAACAACGGCGGGCCCGTAGGAGGGGTCGGCGATTAAATTGCTGAAAACAGCGCGGGGAACAGGGGACGGAGAAGTAGGTTTAGGGGGGGCTCGTTGCGGGAGGGGGGGGGAAAACTTGACAATTCCCTCTAGGGAAAATGATGGGGGGGATTCACGCTGTTCCTGCCCGCAGGGGAGTAGGGACGAACGAGCTCCTACTTACTGCGGGGTCGAAAAACGGCATATGGAAGGGTGCGCGACCCCCAGAATTCCCAAGGGTCTTGACTCGGCCGGTGGTACTCTTCCTGCGGGGGAACTTTTGGGGTAATACACCTGAGTTCTGAGAATGTTTTGGTTAGCTTAACAGAGAAGAAGGGGTTTCTCTATTTCGAACATTCAGGTGACCCAACTGTTGGGAGCGAATGAATAAAAAACAAGAAAGAAAGGTCCAAAACCAACATATCTGATTCTATTTCAGATGTCTGCGAAAATAAACCTTTAGGGAAAAAAAATGGGATGGAACCTTTGACGGGGGCAGTGGTTTTGAAAGTTGGCACGCCTTTGAAAATTCCTAAAAATACTACTACAAGCTTTCACTACTACTAGAAAGTGGCAGAAATCAAGGTCGAACAGACCGTACGCGTAATCCAGTCTACGCATCTGATAAAAAGTCCAAGCTTCCTCAGTCGTAAAAGGTGAAGATATCTGACCCGGGAAGAACCAGGGAAATAGGAAGAAGAAAGATTCTCCTGACAAGAAGTGGAAGGTGACTGAATATCAAGGGTAAGAAAAGGTCCCCTAAGCAAAAAAAACCTACGAGGAAAAAGCGACGATGGAGACGGGAACTTTGGGGACACCGGGAAGAGGAGAATCAAACTCCTCCATATTAATCAAAAGTTCCCGACACGAGGTGGAGGGATTAAGAAGCGCCGCCAACCTACGAATACAGGGTTTCCGTCGGGTAGAACCTTCAATGAGAGGAAGTCGGAGGATATGCCAAAGCTAAAATTTCTGTCAGCAGCAAACTTCTAAGAGTCCGCATACATAAAAACTGGAGCCTACTCTTAGGTCCATCACATGTAGAAAGGAAAGTGCGGGGGATTTCTTACTCTGATGGAACGGGGAAAAATGCGGCGTTCTCAGGGAAAAAGTGGAGCGTTTCCGAGCGCTTCCGGGGGATCCCCAGACGACCAAGACCAGTTGCTCCAGAACAGAGATAGCCACAGGTAGGGCGCGACAAAAAAATTTTTCAAAAATCGTGGAATAAAAGCAACGGCAAGACCGCCGAATCCCGTCTCCGGAGGAAAAGCCGCCGAAATCGCATCTTAAAACTCCTAAGAGTGGATATACCTAAGATACGTACGCAAGGGGACGTGCGGGAAGAAATGACGGCGCGGGACTTCCCGGATGTAGACCGGCTGGTAGGGAAAACACCGGCCCCGGCAACTTTGCCCAGGAACGAAAGAACTGAAAAAATGCCGACCTGGGACGGGGGGGGTGATCGAGTCGCCGTGTGTGAGAGGTGGGAGAAATAGAATGCACTAGGGTTGAGTCGGGGTGGTTCGGAAGGGGAGTCGCGCCTGGAGTGCTTAGAGAGCAGGAATCATCGGGAACAAAACTGCAATTACTACCTTCAAGAAAGAAGGAAACATCTCTGATGAAGGCAAGAAGTTCGGCTCAAGGTAGTGTGTAGGAAAGGGATGCCGTTTCCAATGGTGGGGAGTTGGACATGAAGCCAGTTTTTTGTTGACGGGGAGGGAGAAAGGGGCGAAAAAGGACCCGAAAGACAAATGCATAAAAACCGGAACACCGGCGTGGAGAGGCAGCAGCTACAGAACATTGTATGTTTTCAGGTTGAATACGCCTCTGGAATTTGAAAGTCGAGACCCTTATCTACAAACTAAACCAAGAGGCGGGACGAGGGAGGTAAAACTTCACATAGAGGGTAATAGCAAAACGAAGGGTGAGGAGGCAGGCCTTCAAGTCGCCGGTGCGAAATCCTGGCGGAACTTTCTATAGACCAGACTTGGCCTTAAAAACAAACACCCGAAAGGAACGTTCTCAGCCCTGCCCAGAGCCAGGACTCTACAAGCCTGCTCTTCCGGGGAGGGAGAAAGGGGGTCACAAACGCGCGATCACCCCTCATTTCGAAACTTGGTTGGGTCGTAACGGAACTAAGACGTCGGGACCTTTGATAACTGACAAGGGGCCGTAGCGGACATACAGGGGGGTGTGGGAGGGGTCCATTTTCGCAAGAAGCAAGATTGGTGTCTGAAGGCTCTTGCGTAAAGGGACAGGCGTATGACAGGGAGGGCGCGATTACCCCTACTTTAAGGTCAGGACGGCCTATGGCAAGGATGAGGTAAAGTCAAAAAGAGGGAACTCGGGAGAGACCGGGGAGGGTCTGAAGGAAAAAGCCATTTCCAATCTACCATCCTTCCCTGGTATAAATCAACATACCTGCAACCGGAAGGGGTTGGGGTATCTCCCGAAAAAGCGGGGCCCCTCGAAGCGCTAAAAAAAGGACTAACTCTTTAAAGGGGGAGGTGAGAGTTTACCTCAAAGGATGATCTCCTACTAGAGATGATTAGCTCTAAGAAACGGAAAACCAATCAAAATCTCAGCACAGACGTAAGTGGGGGACCTTCTAGAACAAGTGGACTACTGACAGCTAACTCAAAGACAAACGTATTAATAAGGATAGATTCTTAAGGAGGAGGAAAGGAGCGGATGCCTTGGGTCGTAGGGGGGAACTTAAATTTATAGATGAGGGGGGGTAAGGAAAAAAGGCCGAAGCGTCCTCTAATAGAGTTGGCTAGTTATAAGGGGGGACGAAGGGGGGGAAAAACTCTCATCCAAAGCGCATCCCAAATCTTGGTTTCTGACGAGAATTTTCCCGCTGAGGGCGACCGCAACTGATAAACACTCATGGGGAGAAAAGGGCTAGGGCCCAGTTATCAGGGATGGGTTTCAAGTTGAGGGAGGGGGGCAAAAATGCAGGGCGGCTACTTTAGAGGTGAACGAGGGATTAGATACAGACATGTAGTGATACGAGGGGCGAAAAGAAAGACTAAGTACCTTCTTTCGGACTGGGGAAAAAACCTAAAGACTGCTCCATCCCCTCTCAGGACCAAATTTTCCGTTTAGAAACATTTCGGCAACAAATAAGAAGTTGCCTGGCTCTCTTCCTAAGTAAAGGGAGGGGGAAAAAAACTGTTTAGGACGTTCTCAGTAGATTTCCCTATCATCAAGGAGGTAGAAAGGTGTATATCTCGTTGGGAAAAGATTCCAATCGAAAGGGACGCGATTAGTTAGCCAAGAGAGTCAGGCCACTGCACTTCACTTTGGTGGAAGGCGTCATGGGGAAATCCGCAAAGGGAGAAACTTTTACCTTTAGGCCAGGGGCAACTACTGCAAGCATTCCTACCGCCACTTTAGCAGGGGCGGAAAAACACAAGAAAACTCGTCGCCGGGGGCAGTCCTTTTCTTGGGTACTGATAAGGTAAATCGAGTCGACGTCAAAAAAGAGGACCTTATACACCGTAACCAGCAGGAAGAATTTTGTATGGGGAAGACTTCTTCTCAAATAAGGCCGGGAAGGAAAAGGGTGGAAGTTGACGAGTATCTGCGTCCTCAAGGGGATTCCCAGAAAAGAAGGCTCTTGGGCAACTGTTCTAGCCAAAAAAAGAGAGGAGGGCCTTTGGCTCTGTCATCTCGGCGGCTGTGTCATGCGGGGTCAGTCCTGGTTCTTATCCGGGAACGGAAGAAAATCTACGGAAGAACACTATTTCAATTAGACAACCAACCGACACAGAACAAGATCATCATCAAAAGCGAAATGGCGGGGGCAAAGAAAGGAAGTAGGCGAACGGGATCCGGAAACAATGTCACATGTTTTGAGGGGAAAAAAAAGGGGCGGCAAAGTGGAAAAAAAACGGGACCTTCAAGATACTCCTTCGTTCGGAGCAAGGCCCTGGGGTTTCTTGAAAAGCGTGGGGATGGGGGAAAAGCCGAAGGGAGAGGCGTCTTCTTCAGGCCGGACTGACTGCGGAGGCCTTCCGGGCTTTCTTATCCACTATTGGTGACAAAGTAATGATGCAGGGGTCTATCGTAGCGGGGAGGAACGTTCGTGGTCGCGCGCTCTCGGGTCAAGAAGAGGGAAAAAAAAAAGTACAAGGCAGGGAAGAGCCGACGAAGACTTTCCTTCATACATCTGAGCTAAAGAAGGAAAAAAAAGGGACCGGAGAGGACCTCTACCAGTAGGATTCACCCCCGGTCGGGGCGCGTCTTGGGCAGGAGAGAGCCTTCTCGCAGACTCATCGAGAAGGGGAGGAACACGGGCAAAGGTAGGAGTAGGCCAGGACTGTCTCTTCTTTCGGAGGTCTGATTAAAAGAAAAAGAAAAGCCGGGTAAGGGGGAAGCCTTCGGGGGGGAAGACTCGGCGGAATTAAGAATACTGGGGAGAAGAAGAGGAGGGGGGGAAGACGGGTGTTTGGCTTCTTTTCCCACGGCAAGCTCATCGGGAAAGTGAAAAAGAGTCACGCTGTGATTCGCCTGCGGAAGGAGAATTCGCCCAGGGAGACTGTCTGGGTATCTCTTAAAGGCGTAGGCGAAAGGAGACCCAGGGGGCGGTCCGACGGCGTCAGGTCTGCTTCTTCTTTTCTGAAGAAAGGATCCGGAAGCCAGAGTTTCGTCGTCGTGCAAATCGTTTTTCGGCGGGACTTCCAGGATTGAAAAGTCACGTTGCACGTGATGAATGACCCCTTCCTCGGAAACAACTAAAAAAGCGCCAAAAACCGGTCCCGCCGGTAGAGCACCAAGACCTCGACCGGAAGGTCAGGAGAAGGGAAAAAACGATGGCTCGACTCGTGCAGGGGAGGGGGGGGGTGGGGGACGGAAAAGAGACCCAGTTTCAAAAAAAGGGACTTGGGGAAAATCATGACCACCAAAGAAGTCAATCAGAAGGCGCAAATCCCACCGAGCCACAAGAAGGGGGTAGGGATGCGTCACCAGGGAAGCCCGCGAAAGGAAGGTCCTGATCCCCGACTCTCCCTAAGGGCAGGGAAGGCTCGGGTAGGCTCAAAGGTGAGAGCGCAAACCTGCCCCGGTGAACTCTACCTGCGCAGGGATAAAGAACATCAGTCTCTCAAGGAGGGGGTCCTCCAAAAGAATATCATAGAGGAGGTAGAATCTCCAACCTGCACTGGACCACGAGGCCTCATTATCATTCCCGGGGGTTTTCACTACCGGATCAAGTCCGCCAAAGAAGAAGTGCAGTAATGCTAGGGAAAGAAAAGGCCTAAAAAAAAGGCCTCGAGGGATAAACACCCACGGGTGGGACTTCAAACTTCGAAGAGTGGGTAAACACATTCTTTTTTGTGAACTCGGCGAAAGACTGAAAAGTGAGCCTTTTTTTTCTCATGTAAAGGCGGGGGAGAGAGCCGGCCTTCGAAGACTACTTACGATCTTGTCAGGTAGGAGGGCCATGAGGAAGAAAAATTTTGATCCATGGGCGAGGAAAACGGTATCCTTTTTCCAAGTATTCTCGGGACGAAATTCTCCCGGAGGGTAAAGTCTGAGTACGCACTTCGATCTTATCCGGTTTTAGTACATGAGGAAGGAATGCTCGTTAGAACGTGAATCCGGGTAGGGTACCAGAGAAGCTTCTCAGCTGAAAGGAAAAGCATACGGAGAAACATCTACATAGAAATTCCAAAAAGGAAGGGTGGCGGGGGAAAGGAACGGCTGTGGGGCCTTGGTCGCACAGGATGTTACATGCCTCCTCATCGGCGAGAATAACCTTCACCAGCGCAAGCCGGGATCGGTGAACTACGCTTCAAGAGAGAAGGGGAAAGAAAGAGACTCAAGAAAACAAAGTAAAAAAAAAGAAAAAGAGATTCTTATAACGCATGCTAAAAGACATACGGCGTCACCGAAAAGAAGACGGACTGGGAAGTCACTCTATGAGAGCATCGTAGAAACGCTTTGCCCAAGGACAACCTCAACACAATAGGTTTTCTAGGCGGTCAGTCCTAAGGGCGAAACTGCCAGAGGGGCAGTGCTAAAAGACATTAATGGGGGGGAGGCCGAAAAAACCTGGCCAAAAAGAAGGGCGGACAATCGAGGGTCAGAAAGAAAGAAAAGGGACGACGCCTTCCCGGGACCAAGAGAAGAAAGTTTACTAGCAAAAACTGACTGCTCAAAAATGGGCATTTAGGACGACTCAGGAAATCGCCGAATACAAGTTCTCTCCTGGGGGGGAATGACGGATGGAAAGGGTCAGGACGACAAGAGGACAGGCCTGTCACTACCTAAAGGGAATAAACGCAACCTTCATCGGGGGGGACTTGGTACAAACAACTTGGGGAGAGCCGTCTGAGGCCTCAAAAAAGTTTGTACCAGCCCGTCAATCCTTTTACGTCATCAATAGAAAACCTTGGGCATATTCTCTGGGGCATGATCAAAGGGGGTTTCGCCTCTTACTCACGTCAGGGAAAACATTCTTGCGGCGGCTGTGGGGAGGCGAGGATCCCTCCTTCCAGACCTTGGGGGAAACAAGAGGCGTGCGCGGAACAGGGTTTGGGACGGCGGACTTCTGATAATCCTTTAAAACTGGTGGAAAAAAAACCTGAGTTCGCTAGCGGTGAAAAAAAACCAGGGGGGCGAAGGTAAAAGGCGTCGCGGATCACTACGCTACGGTGTGGAGCAGGTGAGGAATACCGATTCCCCGTGGCGGGGAACGACCATGACAATCCTTTATACGATGAGGGTTTTTAAGCATAGTCCTAAGTCCCTTGGGGACCATTGTATCTGTCCGAGTTGGTTTCATAAAACGGAGAATCAAAATCCGGTAACAGGGTGAATCCAGGGGTGCACAACATAATCACGGAAGGAAGTCCTATCATCGAGAAGGGGAGCTAGGTAAAAAGGGCTGACTATACGGAGGGTACCAGACATATTTTCGAATTTGAATTTAAAGGGGGTAACTTCATGGTTTAAGGGAAAAAAAGTGCACGACCGCCTGGGGGAAGTGAGGCCTAAGAAGGGGGCACGAAGACGAGAAAAGCGGGACAGAATCATTAAATTCTTCCTCACAGAAAGTAAGAGGAAGAACGAGCGATGAGCACCGGTCTGAAGACGGGATCCTCTCGACCTGAGAAAAAGGGAGAATACATCTCCTTCTCCTAAGAGAAACTAAAAGATTGACAGGGGGGACAGGGAGCGGGGGTCAACGGCACAACACCCAATGAAGCCCAAACTCTAGTAGAGTGTGGGATGAACGACTGTCCTGGAAGTCAGTAACATATCCCCTAACCCTAAAGGCCGAGCAAATCGCATCCTACTATAATTTCGCGGGGGAGACTGAGTATCGCATAGTAGGCTAAGTCCCCGGAATCGACTAGATCTCTAAGGAACTCCGTAAGCCCTCCAATGAAAACCGCCCTGGGCCCGCACGAATTCTAGGTAAGACGTCTCCGTTCCCGGGAAGGGAGGATCTTCCTCGTCAGCAAAACCTGTCTGCGGAAACAATTTCTAATGTGCAGACGGCCATCCCGAGCGAGAAAGCGACCATGAAGGTGGCCAACGGACAGTAGGGATCAAACGGCAGACACAATAGTCATCGGGGAATCGAAAAGCCGCCGAAGAAAGAGAAGCCGACGAAGCCGACGGAAAGAGTCAGAAACTACCAAGAACCTACTTGGGTCAAACGACAAAAAAAAGGGACGCACCTCATAGGGCCCGAAAGGGGGGGGAAGTCACCTATTCAACAGAAAAATACCCACTCCCCTTCGAAAAACCTCCTGAACTTGAAGTCGGCAACGAAACGACGGCCCGCCGTCAGAAATTTCCCTCTTTTTATTAAGAATGATAGGCAGAGAGCCATTTCCTCGTCGGGATGGGAGAAGAAGAAAAAAATCGTGGTTCTCCTGGTAAAGTGCGAGGCAGGTCGATCAGCGAAGGGAATCAAAAAAAACGGAATAAACCCCGCAATTACTAAAGAAGAAGACTTCTCACGAGAAACAAATGGGGGGCAGCAGCGTTCCCCGACGCTTGAATAATCTACCCTACCAACGAGAAAAAAAGAGGAAGGCACTTTCCTTCCAACGGATAGTGAGAATAGAGCGACCACTAAACTTGTGACGCTGATGGGCAGGGTGGGAATAAGGGGACTCTTTCTTTGGAGTCGGGCTCCAGTCATGCAAGGGGGGAACCATTAATCAGAGGGGGATGAAGGGGAAAGTCTCCAGGGTCCATCAATGCTGCCATCAGCCGAGCGTATTACTTGGCGGTAAAAGGGGGGAAAGAGGGGGTCGATGGCTTCAATGGATAGGAAAAAAAAAACACTGCCTCACCGAACAGGAGCCTTTTCTCTACGGGATGGCAGGACCCAAAGCGATCTTCCTGGTGGGGGAAGGGAGGGCTCCCCACGCGATCAACAAGAAGGGGAGACCAAGTGATGAGGCAACGATCCGAGAAATGAGACACAGGAAAAATTCTCTTCAAGGGGGAAACGCCGGACCCAGAAAAAAAGGTGGTTGGGGAAAGGACCAGAATAAACGGCAACGTAGCTTTGCGGTGCGTCGAGTCGGGGAGGGCGCGAATTGTAGAGTCATAAAGGGGACAGGAATTAACCGAATTACCTTCTGGCATTTGAAGAAAGTCCCTGATTCTGCGACGGGCTGAGGATCACCATATTACGCGCCGGGGTTCCTCTACCGCATCACCGGGTCAAAAACCATCGACAATCGGGTACTGTCACAAGTTTATAAGAAAAACCAAGGGACATGATTTTTCGATAAGGATGCACAGAAAAAAAGGTCACCTAGAGCTCGCCCCCCCTATGCGCTGGCCGGAGGGAATGGGATTCAGGGACAGGCTCTGCCATCAAACCATAAAAATCCTACGAGGAGCGGATTTGGCAAAACCGGCTAAAAAGAAGAAAGCGTGCACCGGACTCTAAGGTCCAAGGAACGATAGGAAGGGTCAACTGTCCTCTCTCTAAACCCAAAAAAAAAACCACACGGGGGGTGAAGAGATATGAGGAAGTCTCGTCCCTTCGAGAGGGCCGTAAACGACGCGGAGGGGTTTTCTTTCTTTCCAAAAGAATCCCGAGAGGGACAGCTATTCTCAGGGAGGGTCAGAGAGGGACATGAAAAAAAACCTCCACAGGGGGTCTGGGCGAACCGTGCTGCGAGGGGGGGGAAGTGGTCAAGCTGCGACATCCAAACCACTTTGGGCCTTCATGGCGGGGGGGGGGAGATCGGTGACGGGACTGTGAAGGCTTCGAGTGAAGGTCGTCGTCTAACAAACGGAAGGCGGGGTCATCGGGAGCATGCCCTCCGTTAGATACATCGGGCGAGGACACGGAAAGTCTTAAGGTCATTTAAAAAGGGAGGAAAAAAAAACAATCTCTCAGGCGACGAAGTCAAGGAAACTCACTACTATTGAAAAAAGGTGAGGGGGACTTCCCCTACCACTACAAACGATTGGGGACAACGAGACGAAAGTTCTGACCCCGTTGTGTCGAAGTGGGGTCGGCAAGATCAAGGCGGTCTCTCTTTTAGAAGCCGGGGGGGAAACTGGTAACAATCCCAGGAAGACCGGAGACGGAAAAATCCAGGGCATCTGGTACCAGGACAGTTTGGTTGAGGGACGGCTAAAAATATCAAAAGCCAGTGTCTCCAAAAGGAGACAACAAAAGGCAGAAATCAAACGAAGAAATATCACCGTGGACGGCCACCTTGACCCAATCGTCACGAATGAACTTAAGGTCGGTCAGACCTTAGGACCGCGGAAGTAAAATACATGCGAGAAAAAAAAACTGCAAAAAAAAAGCAGTACCAGTGTTGGGTTTTGAGAGCGCTGTAGAAACCATAGAAGGTTGCCGGTGCGGAATTCCTATTATATCTAACCTTGGAAGGGGGGATCTCAAGGCGCTCTGGTGGACTCCCTAATTGCTATCTAAGCAGAAGGGGTTTTGACTGAAAGAGGACTGCACGAAAATGAGGTTGTTTCCTTTTATGAGACAGGGAAGGAGAGAGAGACCTGAACTTCTAAACAAGGGAAATAAAAAACGGGAGATTATCAGAAAAAAACATACGGAGAAAGGCGGCTCAAAACTGGAAAAGGGACTGCAAGGTCAGTTGGGGCGCGCGGGGAATAAGGAATCTTCCTTTTCATTTTTCTACAAAGCGGGGGGAGAAAGTGGACTTCCTTGCCGTCAATCGAGGGCTCACAAACCGGTTTCTGTGCTCACACCATCGGGAGGAGGGGGCCGCTAGTTCCGGAAAGGGCGGTCGGCAAAGGGGGAGACTTACTTTAATGCTGTCCTTTTTCGTGATGCCAACTATTTTGACAGCGGAAAGGGGGGAAAGGGTATATCATGAAGAGGTCACTTCAAAAATACTCACGGTCAGTTCAGACGAGGGGCTCATCAGATCAATGTTCCTAGACCGCCGAAGTTGACTTCCCCTGTCACTTGCAAACTGGGGAACCGGGGAGGGGGAAGGTACAAGTACGAGCCAAAAAAGGGGGGTACGGCAGGGAAGAGAATCGGAAGGCCCGGAGATCAGCGGATCGAAAGGAATCGAGTAAGTAACCGAAAAATTTCTCTTAGGGCGGCGAAGGTAGCGGAAAAAAGGGAACGACCCGCTAGGTGGGCTTACCTGGGAAAAAACTGTTTTAGCTACCTCTTCTTATTGGAAATAAGTGTTAGTCGAAAGGAAGACATCTTCGAGAAAAAGAGGAATCGGGGTTATAGGAGAAAGTCGGACCAGTCGGTTTCTCATAGGGCGGGAGGGGCGGGAGGATAAAGCCGCAGGGCAAGGGAGGGAAAGGGGGCTCGTCGGGCTGTGGAGAAGGACTAAGGCCGTAAGCGGTCCGGTCGGCAACTCTGGATCTTAGAAAAGGGGAAGTTACGTGCAAGAACACCAAACGGGCCACAAAATCATAAGTGAAAAAAAAAAAACGTCCGTAACATTTTTTCATCAGAGGAAGAGAAACACTTCTTCTGGAAATGTGGACTCAAGGTGAAACGTGCGTAGGAACGGCAGAAAAACCCATTATAAACATGACCCGCAACGCAGGCCAGCACCACAGGAAAAGACGACGGGACTATCAGGAAATGATCCCGCTTTGTAGGTGACGCCCTCATCCACCCGTCCAAAAACGCAACCTCCGGGATGGCACGCGTCAAAGCCCAAGTAGGAAGTTCTCTCCTACCGGGCAACCGGGGGAAAAACTTCTGCAGGAGGCAAGACTCTCGTACTCAGGAAACTCAAGCCGAGGCTTCCATCATCAACGGAATGGGAAGGTGACGTCCAAGTCGGGGCCCGGGAAAAAAGGGGGGTGCAGCCTTTTAAAAGATACCACAGAAGCCTGGGAACCGAAAGGGGAAAGAATCAGAGAAAGAAAAAAGACCACGTCCAGGATGCCAACGCTATCATGACAACGGATGATCTCACCTTCTTTATGAGGTGAAACCAGAGGGGGGGTAGAGGCTCAGGCCGGCGCCAAAAAAAGTTCTTAAACTGGTTGGACAGGGGTAGGTGCCATCGGGAAAGGAGGCACAGATTGGCGGGGTACTTTGCGGGAAAATGGGCCATTCCTCCGTTTCAGAAAGGAGGCCCAATCCGACCGTGCCAGAAGGACCAATTAACGTTGACGCAGGGGAGTTCCGTTAAGTACGTATCGAAGGAGGGAATCAGTCTAAAGGACGCGAACGTTTGGGCGAAAAGGAAAAGGGTTTTAAGCTATTCAAGCAGGGAGCTCAAAAAATGGAACAAACTCGTCGAACTGAGAGGCCGGCGGCAGGGGAAAGCGGGCCCACATCGTGGAAAATGTACAGGGGGTCCGTTGGGAGCACCACTCTTTAATGGGAAAAAAAAAGGGAAGAGACTAAGCATTACAATGCAGCCGAACGTATTCAAAACGTTGGGAAACAAAAGGGCAGTGTAAGAAATAGAGCGTGTAGGGGGGGGGGGGGGGGGGGGGGGGGGTTGGGTGGGGGAAATGGGTGGGGGTTAAAAAAGTAGAAAAAAGAGGGGGGAACCGAAATCTGAAAGCTGAAAAGGGATGACTGTTTAAGGCAGTAGAAAGCGAGAGGGAAAAGGCATTAAAAAGACTCTTGGGGGCTCGAAACTTACACAAAACTGGGTGCCGATATGTCAACCTGCAGGCCGGAGAAATGGAGGGGATTTCGACGACACAGGTGTTCAGGGGGAAGCCGCTGAGACGCTGATACGTTCCGACCACGGCCAAGTACGAAAGGGATAAAAAACGGGGAAGCACAGTTCTCTCTTCATATTGGAAAAAAACGGGGGGAGGAACTCCGGAGAAAAGGGAGCCATTGTGTATCTACGAACGGGCCGCTGTAAAAGGCTGGAACTAAACTTGTTCCTTTCTGGAAAAGAATTTCATAAGTGGTACTGAAGAACTTAAAGTGCAGCTACTGAAAGGAGGATGCAATAACCTCCCGCATCTACAACGGAAAAGGAAAAAAATGGTTTGTAAGGAGAGGAGAAACGCTAACCCATATGGGCAAAAACGGTGAGTCTTCAATCAGGGTTTTTTGGGGCAGATTATAGGGAATATGCTTCAATTAGGGGGAAGGGAGAAAAGGACCTCGAATTCGGACCCAGGCTTTCCAAGATGTGCTCTCGACACTGAGCATCCGGTCCGTGAACCAAAGATGATGAATCTTTTTGGTCAGGAAACGGGGGTTTGCAACGGGATGGACTGGACGGATGCGCGTGAAACGGGAGGCTGGGAATGCCGGGATCGCTACTAGGGTGACCATAAAACAGTGACTTAAATGGAAGTACTTGATAGTGGGGATGGCCGGTTCCCGGTCAAGGCCATCGATATGCCCAGTGGTTGCAAAGTCTTACGGGTATCAGAATTTACACTATGAAGATTGGTGAAGAAAATTTCCTAAGGGTCAAGGGGGGAAGCAGGGTGGTGCTTGGGGGAACTCTCTGTCATACTTCGACAATTTTTAAATGTGGGGGGGCTCCAGGTGTGCTAACGCCGACAAGAGGAAGTCCGAAAACATGAAGAAAGGGAGGTAAGGGACTTGAGAAACCCGGCGGGAAAAAACTAAATATTGGCGCCCGGACAAAAAGGGGGGTGGGTCTGTCAAGGGTGGATTAAGGGGGAAACACAGCAGTGGAAGTGTCCTCCACGAAACGTGAGGGGGGGGAAAGTACGACGGAGGAACACCTGAGAATTCTAAGTCAAGACCGAGCCTTCGGACAGTGGGGGAGACGACCCCGGTCAGAATAGGAACAAAAAGCCTCTAACAGAACCAGGTCCACTATCGGCTAGAAGAGCAGTTACGAGGGTAGACAGGGGTTGGTAAAAAGACGAAAAACACTATGAAGAAAAAGAAGAGGTATCCTGTTTTTCAGGCACAGGGGCCGATGCTCCGGTACCTCCCACACTTGACTCCAGACGGATACAAGAACCGTGTCAGAGGAAACGCCGACGCCAACTTTCTCTTGAAAAGAATTCGGGGGAGCTTCATGAAAAAAGAAAAATCTGAAAGGAGAGGAAAAGTGCTCCTCGACCGGGGAAAGAGAACAGGGGGAGTGGTCTTTCCTCACCTTCCTCCGGAAAGGGAGGGGAATGTCTAAGGTCTGCCGGGGGGGACAAAAAGGAATATCTGAAGGCGCGATTGAGTCGGCGGACATCGGTCGAAACTGAAAAATCCCTTCGATACTGAAAGTCGTCTCTGCAGGAAACGTTCATCTAAAGAAATCCAAGTAAGGATCTCCCCTAAAAAAGAATCCACGAAGAAGATGTGGGGTCCAACACTTACGAAAAGGGGATTCCTAAAGGAAGTCACCTTCCATACTTCGAAAATCACCTGAGGAGGCCGACGGTTCACCGGATATCCTCCACCTGCCAAGTCATCCCGGAAACAAGGGGGGGTGGACTATAAGGACTTTCAGAGGCGGGGCTGGAAAATTTTTAAGGAAATTTTCCTGGGAAGCACGTCGGCAGGGAGCGGTCTCGAAATTTATCATACATGAAGAAGGAGGGAAAGAATACCGCCTAAGGGCCGGGGAAGAGAGGAAAAATCCCTCATTGCGAGGGAATCGCAATTCAAGGAAAAATAGAGGCCTGGGGTGCGATGAGGAAGAGAAAAGGACCTGCTCGGAACGGACACACCAGTGGGCCCGCCGTGTTATCGCATAAGAAGAGACCCCAGAAAAAACTTTACTAGGTCTGGAAATATCGGGTACTCTGAAAAATGGGAGGAGACGCCGGAACACCCCAACTCGACGTTTGAAAGGCCGCTCATCAACGGGGGCTCGATAAAAACGAAGAGGGGGGGAGTCTTCCATGTAGAGAGGGGACTGACACAGGGATTCCTCGGGATTCAGGAGTCACACAATTCCAAGGGGATGCGCACCTGGGGGCGCTTACCTTATGGCTACTAATGGGGAGCGGCGGCCGTGGGAAGGTTGGAAAAAGCTTGGCCTCCCAGAGGGAGACCGCAGGGGAGACCCGTGATCGGAACACTTATAGCACAACAAATTTTTACACGAGGTCGTGAGTCAGCCAGGACCCATGGGCCTCTTATGGGTCTGGTGAAATTCCGCGAAGAGAAGTTCTTTCGGACGAAGTCTGTCTTCTAGGCAAGGGGTAGGGTCCATAGTGCAGTCCTTAAGAACCGGCTTTCAAGGGTGAATAGTCAGCTTTTGAACCAGGAGGTTGACGCTGGGGAAGTCCTAGACCTTAGTGTGCTCGGGGCCGACTATAAAAGCAAACCGAAGACGAAGGAAACTTGATTCATCCCAAGAAGAAATAGCCGTGGTGTAAAAAGAAAGGCTCAAAGGTGGACTCTCAGAGAAAACCACCCATCTTCCGGCGCTGTCTTTACCTTCAGACCGATCCCGCTTACTAGAAGTGGGGTTATCAGAGAGATGGGGCCCTAAAAAGGAATCCACACTACGCGGTCTTGAAACCTGGGGAAAAGTCCGCTAGAGGGAAGGGTC
>Ga0179593_1621591_pt1 | contig 22499 bp, 32 predicted proteins | sample CZODoug2_1_08_16_FD_185931 | JGI IMG/M metagenome (GOLD analysis project Ga0179593, IMG submission 185931) | Vadose zone soil fungal communities from Angelo Coast Range Reserve, California, USA - CZODoug2_1_08_16fungal (PacBio error correction) | ecosystem: Environmental > Terrestrial > Soil >...
AGGGGGACGGATCTTCGATCAAGGGAAGGGTTGCGATCCTACTGAAAAAGAAGATGGACCGCGCAACATTGAAGGGAGACTACGCGCGAACAGTTTTTCAGATCCAGAAAGGAAAATTCGCAACAGAATGGAGGGAATAGACTATCGAGCTACCTAAGGAAGGGTCGAAATATCTCTTCTCGCAAGAAAAGACTTTCACAACCTTCCGCGAAAATCGAGGTCCACTAATGAGAAGACGCTGCTGTCGCCTATGAAAGGGCTTTTAATCCTCCTGAGAAGAAAGGGGGGAGACAAAAATTTAATTTGCGGAAAAAGGCAGCGAATATAAAGGGGCAAGTCTGCATGACCAGCAAGGGGGAATGAGCGCGCAAAATTTCCCAAGATTCTTGGGGCAAGGAAAAAAACGAACCGCCCCGCATTAAAATTTTCGAGAAAGGAACGAACGGGAGGGTGGTCTATATGGTGAAAAGAGAGAAGGAAAGAACACAAGCTGCTGAACTAAACAGGAAGGAAAATCCCATGGACGCTAAAAGAAAAGAAGAAGTTTTTCCGTAGGGGGGAAAAGAAGCCGGACGCAAGCGCTAATTTAAAGGGATCTCCTCGACCGAAGGGGCGGAAGCGCCGGTGTCCCAGATAAAAAAGAAGAAGAAATCACAACTGGAGGGAAAAAAAGGACCTTGCGCCTCAAGCTAAAGCAAAAAGAGCATCAAACAAGCGGTTTGAAAAAAGTCGACGATTGAAAGGAGATAAGACCGCCACAGGATTCAAAAAAAAGAAAAATTTCTCCGCATTAAAAAAAAGTTGAAGAAAAGCCGTTTTTGTCGTCCTGCAGGGAAAGAGCTCGTCTGGGGGAAAAGACACTTAATTTCAGCAAAAACAGATACCCGCACCATCAAAAAAAAAAACGCAGTCCAGCAAAGGCCCTTCGTGTACCGAAGAAGGAAGAAGCCTCATTCCATGGGAAAAAAAAGGAAACGTGCACTCCACCTAGTCAAAGAAGAAATAAATATGAAACGTCGCCAGCGAAAAAGGGAATTCCGGCCCCACTCGATGCAAAAGAAAAAAGAAGGCGTCATTCCCTTGCTCATCCTTTAAACGAAAGCAAGCTTGATTTTTCGAGAAAGGGGGGGGGCCGTCTAACCCGCCCCTCCGAGAGAAGAAAGACACCGCTCCGTAAGTGTCTAGAAACCGTCCGGGGGTCAAAGGGGCCCGGAAGTTGTGGTAGTGGGAAAGTTTCCATTCCCTGAAAGGGCGTTCCCGTCTGTGGATAGGAAGGAGGCTCGCGCCAGCGCTCGGGTCACAGGAAACGCATATAGTCCGCAAGCTGCGAGAAGAAATGCCAACCCTCCACTTCTGGGAAAAGGGGGTGTTCTTTGTTACCGCACAAAAGGGGAAAAAACACGACCTGACTGTCCCAAACGTGAGAAAAAGTAAACGAAGTCGAAGCTTTTAAAAAAAGTGCACTTGATTGCTTCCGGCAGAGTCTAAACCTTAAGGGAGGGGGCGGAAAACGCTTTCTGAAAAGTCTCAAAGGAGAAAGGGGGTGAGTGGGTGTTGCGTTCAAGAGACCGTCTTTGTCCAGCAAGAGAAGGGGGGGGTCTCTTACTCTCGCACCGACCCGAGCGGGGAAAAATGCATCACGCTCATCCAAAGAAGTCGCCTTCCTTCAAAAAAGTAGCCCACCTAATCATCAGGGAGGAAAAACCGTAACTTCGCCAAAGAAAGAGGTCCAGCGGTCTCCACCGCTCTTCAAAATTTCCCTGAGCACTTCCATGGGAAATCGTGTGCCTTCAGCAGGAAGAAAGATACGGCAAGGAAAAAGCGAACGCAAAAAAAAGGGACCGCTCCAATCGATTCGGAAAAAGGAAAAGGACTGCCGTTCCTCCAGAGAAAAAAGAGGTGACCAGAGACTCATAGAAGAAAAGACGAGAGTTGATTTGCGGGAAGTACAGGCCGCTTCGCGAAGAAATGGGTGGATAAAACCATTCCATGCGAAAAGGAGCATCAGCAACCTCTAAAAAAACTTCTTAGGGGGAAGGAGTCATGAGACCGAGGAGGGAAGGAGGGGGGGGACACAGTTCCATCTTTCAAGGGTCTGCGCCGAGAAGGGTTGCTGCTGGAGAATGTCTTTAGTGGAGTGAGAGTGGTCACGCCGCAGGGGGATCGCGGGGGCGCCGCAGCAGGGGAAAGACGAATCTATTCGGCGCGGGGGGGGGGAGAAGGACGCGTTCCGCGGTCATTTGCAAGGGGAGCTTCGTGCTAAGGAGAGCAGCGCCAATGGCTTTATACTTCAGAGAGGAAGTTTGAATATCGGTTCTACCACGCTGGGGGAGGGAGGGGACGGTGGTGTAAGACGATCTCAAAGAGGAGGGTTCTCACTTGAGGGAAAGGGGGAAGAGAAGTGATTTTATAAAACGTTATGAGGACACATCTCTCATGAGGGGGAAGACGAATCAAAAACGTTTCGCAGGATGGAACTCACCAATCACACAAAGGAAAGAGAAGAAGGTTCGCGGTGGGATGAAGAAGAACTTACTGGGGGGGCAACTCACAGAAGAGGAAATCCCTTCTAAGGGGACCTGGCGTCGGCGGTGACGAAGAGGAGTGGGTCGGCCGCTCAGTAACCAATAACAAAACTCAACGCAAAAAGAGGGTTTGTAATCTCGCCGGAGGAGGAAGGAAAAAAAAAAGGGGAGATCGCGGACAAACGAAAACGCGTTTCTCGGAGGGAAGTTCCTATCCACAGGGAATCAATTTAAGGGGGGGAGAGGCGAAATTTTTCAGACCAAAAGCCGATTACTTTGAAAAGTAAAAGGAGTCGCCAATCATCGAAGGAGGGGCTTTTCTGGAAGACGAGAGGGGGAGGGGTGTTCGACGGAAAAAGAAAGATTTCCTACAAAAGGAGGGCCCTGCCTGCGAGAAGCTGCGGAGGCTTAAGGGGAAGCGGGGCCATCGCGTGGTGGCTGGGAATTACAACAACTACAAGAGAATCAGCAGATGGATTTTTACGCGTTGAAAGAGGGGGAAGCAACGGAGGGCGCGTCCGTGGAGCAAGGGACTCTGAGGCGGGAACAAGAGAAACCGACTGGAAAAGGGGGAGGGACTGCGCGTCTTTTGGGGGGGGCGGTGCAGTCATCAAAGGGGGGAGGGGGACGCGCATTCCACTTTTGGGGGCAGGAAAAAAGTCTGAAGAAGAGATTCCTGGCGGAGCCGAAAGTGCGTATTCAACTACGATGCAGGGAAAAAGAAAGGAGCAGAGGATACCTGTGGCTTTCCTGAGATCGGGGGGGGGAGAAAAAAGGAGTCACTCTCTGTTTCCGTGGGGAAAAAATTTGATTATGCGCCAGAGGGAGCAGGTCCACCGCGGGGAAACAAAAGGGATTTCTTCTTATCTGGGAAAAGAAAAATGGGAAAAAGGGGACGCTTCGCGTTTGCTTGAGGGGAAGAAAAAAAATTTCGGCGGCTTGCGCGTGTCCGGAAAGTAAAGACGGGCCACCAGAAAGCTTCCTTTTCAGAGTAGGGCCGCTGGCGACTTCCTGGAAAGTCAAGGGAGGGGGGGCCGTGCGATCGGTAACCAGCTAAGAAGGGGAGAAAAGGTTTCGTCGGAATCGACAGAAAAGGGGGAGGGGGGGAGTTCCTGCGGCGGTCAGGGGGATGTCAGAAAGGAAAAAGACTCTTTTACATTGGGGGGAGAAAAAAACCAGGCCGCCAAGAATCGGGGAAAAGGAAAAAAGGCGGGGATTTCCTGTCCATCTTCTCGAGGGGGGGAAGAAAAATACATCAATATTAAAGGGGGTCGGTGGCGCCGAGTAAAGAGAAACCACGGAGTCATAGGCGAAGAAGGGAGAATCGTGACCGGGAGCTGGTGACGACCGTGAAGTCCTACGCGTTCCACAAAAAAAGGGTCCCGCGGCCCTCTTGAGGGGGGGAGGAGAGGGGGGTCTAGCCATTCAAGGGGTTGTCCGCGTTTCCTAGCTTATAGATAAGAAGAAGGGAAGGAACTGTTCGAGGTGTAGGGGGGGAGGCACTTGGTGCGCGGGAAAGAGGGAGAGCTTTCCATTCTTATCGAAAGGTGAAATCCGCCGGCAGATCTCTCTCAAAAAAAGAAGGGAAGATCTTTTTCGGATAGAAAAATGGTTGGCGATCCGACTGGAACCAGAAAGAGAAAAAGCCACAGTTCAGGCCAACTCAAAAATACCTCGAACAGGGGGGGTCAAGATGCTCGATCCCGCTAAAAGAGAACAGGCGAATGGCTCCGATAAAAAAAAAAGATCATCATCTGGCCGGAGAAGAAGAAGAAGAAGGAACGCGAGGATTAGGCTCCGGAAAAAAAAACAGGCCAATCGCGGTCCACATTTGAGAAAGGCGCCTATGACTCCGTGGCGAAAGCAGGGAAAGAAGAGCGCCACCTCACACAAATTTAGGGGAAAGGTCGCAAATGAAAAAGGAGGAAGAAGTCTGCATGACGCATCCTATGAGAGAGAAAAAATTCCAAGAGATTGCAGACTACTTAAAGAAAAGAAACCGCAGGAATGTTCGGTCAAAGAAAGATGAGGGCAGGGGAAGGATAAGATGATGCTGGTTACCGATAGAAAAAAATAAAAAAGTGAATTCTCCATCGGGAAGGAACGGAAAATGAAGCGTGGAAGGTGGTGAATTTCAGAGAACCGAAGAAGAAGGACTCAAATCCAGGAAGAAGAGTCTCAATATACACAAGCACAATCCCCGGAGGGGGAAAAAAACAGATCTCTCTCTTTCCAAGAAGGGAAAAGAGGGTCGATCTTACTTGCGAGGGGAGCTTATCTCCTCACAAACAGAATGCAACAACTACATCTCTAATTCCTCAAGACATCGATAAGAAGAGCGCCTGAGACGCAAGGAAAAAAAAAACGCATCGTCTGTTGAATAATCACCGGAGGGTCCTGCCGGCGCCGGAGAGGAGGGGGACGCTTCGCTCAAAAACGCGCGCTGATCCTACTTAGAAAAAAAAGCACCACCTCATCAAAAAATCCGGAAAGAGCCGTCCCGTCTTTGGAAAAAGAGTTTTCCCCCGCAAGAGAAGCCGACCACAACGAAGCCCCAGTAAGGGCACGAAGGAAGGGAACGCGTCAATAACATCTGAAACGGAGGAAAAGGTCGGGGGGGGGAAACGAGATGCAAAGCTTCTCAGTGCAAGAAAGCCCAGGCCATCATGAAAGACGATCGTGTGTCAGAAGGGAAAGTTTTCTTCGAAAAAAGGGAAAAAACCGCCCCAAAAAACCGACACTAAAAAGGGCCGATGATGGGCGAATCTCCAAAGGAATTTTCACGATGAGACGGGGGGGGGGAAAGTGCCGGTGGGAAAAAAAGGGAATTTCCATTCACTGGCAATTCAAGGGGAGTGCCCCGTCTTTTGATCGAAAAAAAAGAAAAGGAAAGACAAGAGCTTTGTCGTTACCTCCTATATACGACAGATGGAGAAAAAGGGGCTAATTCCCACCCGCCACAGGAGGAAAAAGGGGATTTGTTACCTGCAACGAGGCGGAAAAAGACACTCCCGACTTTCAATTCCCAGAAGAAGGTCGAAGCAAGGGGGGAAAAAAGAGTTTTTCCTGAGTTTCGAGAATTCGTTCTCTAACACGGAAGAGCCACTAAAAAAAAGTGGCTCCGTTAGGAAGGGGGAGGGGTGGTCGCAGCACCGAGGGGGGAAAAGGAAACTTTTTGTTCGTCTTACGCGAGAAAAAAAAAAAAAGATTGTCCGTCCATTCATCAAAGAGAAAGGGGGGAAGGAAGTCTTCTTTCATTCGCAAGAAAGCAACGTTCGATCGTCGCCAAGGGCGGCCACCAAAAAAAGGGAGCCACCGCGAGGAAAAGGGAAAAAAAAGGAAGAATTGGGCATGCAAGAAGGACAGCAATAGGGGGGAGGGGAGAGCGGGGTGGAAAGGGAGGAGTATAGACGTTAGAAAAAGAGAAAAGAAAGCCGAAGGCGGATGCCTGGGGGAAAATGGGAGAAAAAAGGAAAGCGAGATAAATGAAGGACCGGAGAGAGAAAGACACGGGAGGAGTAGCATGATAAGGATCTGGGGGGGAGTGCGGTTGGAGGAGGCGGTGGGTGAGGAAAAGGTTAAAGAGGGTAAGGAGTAAAAGAAGGTCACGGGAAGCGGAGAGGATGGTGGCGGGACTAGGGGAATAGGGGAAGCGAGGATAGTGAGAAGAGGACGGGGCAAGGCGAAAGAAAGGAGTGGGGGGAGACTGTTGAGTAGGGGAGAGAGGTGGATTGAGTGGGGGTGGGTTAAGTAACTGGAGGGCATTTCAGGCGTTAGGATGTAAGAGGTGGGGGAGAGAGTATGGGTAAAAGAGAGGGGGTTTGGAGAAGTGAGTTAGGAACCTGGAGTTCTTAAGGCAAAGAGGGAGGGGGAGGGTGAGTGAAGCGCAGCTAAACAGAAGGGGATGTTTCAATTTTGAGTTTCATCCAGCCGGTGATCCGTTTTTCTATACTTCACCTTCCAGCTTCACTCTTTGGGGGAAAGGAGGGAAGGATCTTCGTGCCCTCGAGAAGAAGGCCCCATACGATTTCTAAATCTTCGGGGAGGGGAAACATTGCCCTCCACTAAAGTACTATATTGAGGGAAACTCAACCTATACGAAAAAACGACTGAAAATACTTTCCCTGTGGGAGGGGGAAGAATACGTTGAAAAACTATCATCATCAATCTATAGAAAAAAAAAAAAAAAAAGGAAAGGGAGTAGAAAAATAGATCGATGCTGGAAAAGGGAAAACGATTCTTCATTCCGGGGGGGGTCCATCTTTTCATTTCCGAAATGGGTATAGTTGCGTTCTTGTCCATCACAAGGAGGCATATGATTCTCTGGTCAAAAGACCTCAAGGGTACATCGGGGCACCGTCCAAGGAACTCGACTCTATTCGGCGCAAAACCGCGGTGACGCGGCAAAGGATCTCCACAAGTCGAGGGAGGAAAAAAAAAGGATGATTTCCAGCAGACAAGGGCGGCAGGAAAAAAGGAAGAAAAGGGGGGACATTTTGTGATATCGGTTGCGAAGAAAGAAAAAGAACGTGACTGTGGTTAAACGAATCAGAAAAAGGGGAGGAGAACGCGGGTGCCGCATGACATCCGGAAAAGAGGTGATTGCATGGGCTAACTCGGGTTGAAAAGGGTAGGTTGTTTCTGATCTTAGAAGAGCGGCTGGCAAAGACTTTCAGGGAAAAAGAAAAAGAACCATATCTTTTCTCTGGGGGGAGAAAAAGTAGGACTAGAAAGGTTTCGGGGGAAGAAAGTAATTGGTTGACAAACAAAAGACCCACGAAGGCTGTCTTTCACGCTTCGCAACGCTTAGGAAAATGGCGTCCTGGCAGTTATTGAAAAGGAAGAAGGGGGCACTCCACTTCTGAAAGGGAGGAAAGAAAAAACGTCAACTTCCGTACAGGGAGGGCTAGGATTCGGCTCGGATTTCGATATTGCTTACAAACAAATCGATGGGAGAGAGAAGAAAAGTTATTTGCCTATCAAAAAAATTTTGCCGAAGGAAGGCGAAATTCCTGCAGAAAAACAACGAAGGTTCTCTTGGGGAAAGGGAAGTTTTTGGCAGAAGGGAATCATCTTAGGGGGGGGGCTTGGTTTATTTCTCCTTCTTGCTTGGGGGTTTGTTCAGAACATTCTACCCCAGCATCAAAGAGGTTGTCCTTCGAACCCTCTCTTGTAAGGGGGGAGGGGGGAAGGCCCGTTGAAAAGTCTTCTTCTGCAAGGCATCCTCTTTGGGGAAGTTTCATTTATTCGGGAGGACTTGATACCAAACGGCCCCTCCTCAGGAGACGTTTTCATTTGAGGGGGAAAAGGGGAATAGGGAGGTAGGGCCCTGGGAAGCGTGGGAAGGGATATGGAGAAAAAAGAGCCTTGGAAAAAAAGTATTCTGAAAAAGGTGACGTATTTAAGGGGAGAAAGAAGTTTTTTGATGAGGGCGGGGGAGGAGCAGCCGGGAAAAGCACTTACTTTTGCGCGAAAAGAAGAAAAGAGGAAAATGGCGGCGCCCAGGAAAAAAAGGGGGGGGGCCGGGGCGGAAAAACGAAAGAGCGGCTCAACTTTGGTAAGGGCGCTCAGTAGGAGAAGGAAAAGGGGCTGCCGTACTCTGAGGAGGAGGAACATCTTCTACGAAAGGGAGTTGTTATTGCAAGAAAGGGGGGGAAAAGTGAGGAAAGGATTTCCTCTTTGGATGCGAAACCCAGCCGAACATCATCGGGTCTTAGCTTGACCGCGCGCGAGGAAGGGGGGGGGAAGGGGCTCTTGGAAAAGGGGAAGGAGCGGAGACGCGCTGATGGTCTGGGGAGGGGGCGTCGGCTTTGCGGCGCCCTGACCTAAAAAGAGGAGCCAAGCTTCATTTCAGAAAAAAGGAATTTGCCGCCCTGAGAAAAAGTAAAACGGGGGAGTGACAGAGGGGAACGTTCGGTGCTATCGGTACCAAGAGTATTAGTCATAAAAAAGAAAGGCCCGGAATCGAACCTAGAGAAGAACATTTCCTCCTTCGGGGAAAGTCCGACGTAGTGGAAAAAAAAAAAAAAGAAAGGGGGGCGCGTCAAAGAAAAAAAGACGAACAGAATCGGCATGGAATTCAGAGGGGGACGGGGGAATATTAAGTTCATTTCGCGCAAGAAGGGGGTTCGTGGAGGGGAAGTAGGATTACCATCACACTGTACTATTCTACCATCAAGTGGAGCTGATTTTCTTTCTTGGGAAAAGGGGGGAAAGTCCTCGGGAAACATGCTTGACTCGAGGGGGGGGGGGAAAAGCCGGCCATCTTTATTATGGAGAAGGGGGATTATCCAGGAGGGAGGGGGGTCCCCTCTTTTCGAGGTCGAAATCTTTAAACCTTTTCAGGGGGGGGGGTGAGTTGGCCTGCACGGGGGGGGGAGAGGCGGTCTTTTTTTCGAGATGGAAAATAGGATCGCCAAAACATGAGGGAAATCTCCTCTCAAAATCTCTCACCAACACCAACGGAGATCTTTTTCTGATCGAATGGAAAAAAAAAGGGGGGGAAACGAACTGGACTCTTAAAAAAAAAAGCCCGACGCACAATTCAGTCCAACTCAAACACCCACGAAAGGAGGGGGAAGGCGCACGATCCCGCGAACAGCGAAAGGAGAAACGAAATGTCTCGTAAAAGAAAAAAGCATCAAAGGTCCCGACGGGAGATTCTTTCGCGCTCAGGGAGGACTTGCCAACCGCTCGTCAACCATCATAAAGGGAAGGGAGAGACACGATGCTGGGCCTATTACTCCTTTGGGAAAGGCGAACTCTGCGCCACCTAACCAAAATGGTGGGGGTCTGCTACAATTCATCGGAGAAAGAGGGGGAGAAGAGGGAACATGGAAGATTCTTGCCCGGGGATGGGGAGAAGGAAAAAAAAATGTCCAATATTCTTGGAAAAAAAAAAAAATTAACCGCCGCATGAAGGGGAAGAAGGAAGAAGGCCGACTAACTGTGTTTGGGATCTAAAGAGAAAAAAGGGAAACAAAAGAAAGGAAAATCATCTGAAAAAATGAAGGAGGACCAGCGCCAATTACATCCCATGGGGAAGGACTTGTCTAAGACGTGGTGGGGGAAGAGGAAAAAGAAACGAGACGGCCTCAAATCCTCCGAAGGGGGGGAAGAACGTCCCAACCTTCGTAACTCAGGGGAAAAAGGAGCGCTTTCCAGTAAAGAAAAGACTTTCTTTTCTAGGAGGGGGAAAAAAGAAAATTCAACTATCTAAAAGAGGAGGTAAAAAAAGTCTTCCGTCTAACCGAACAAAGGGAGGGAACCTGCAAAGACATCTATTCAAGAAAAAATTCCTCCTTCTAGAAGAAAAACACTGCATCGTCTTGATCAGAAAGAGAGTTTTTTCTTCAGGGCGACGCCAGGAAATCTAGAGTAGGGAGGGGGTCGCTTCGGCAAAAAAGGGACGCGAGCGCATAACTCCCTAGGGCCACTCCCACCTCATCAAAAAAAAAGAGCCAGCAACTTACCTGAAGAAAGGTAAACGCATAAGAGGGGAAAAGCCTCATAGCAATTCGAAAAGAAAAGCTCACTTTCACGCATCCCTCTTCAAAAGGATATTAAACAGTAGGAAAAGGTACGTTGTTTAATTCCGGAAAAAAAGGGGCAAAGCTCCAGACATCCGCAGGCGGAAGAAAAAACAGCTCATTTCAGATAGGGGGAAAAGCCGTGATGTTTTCGAAAGGGGAAGAGAACCCGCCCCGCAGAACAGCACCCCCATAAAGCAAAATCCGATGATTGGAGAAGAACAAACGTCCGGAATTTTCGAAAGAAGAAGGTGTGGTAGGGAAAAGGTCCAGCCTTTCCAGAAAAAGGCAAAATGATGTTCCAGAGGATCGGAAACCTCACTTGGATCGCGAAAAGAGATTGTTCGTGTCCGCAGGAGGGAAAAGAAAAAAAGGCCACGAGCCGAAATTCCGGAGGAGAAAAACGGGCAGCCGGACGGGAATTGGGTGGAAAGGGTTACCTGCAGCCGAGGGAAGAACGGACTGTATGAAGAGGAGGGAAACGAAGTCAAAGGGGGAAAAAAAGACAGAGTTTGCGTTATGTCTCCGGAAATTGCATTCAAGGCCGCTACCGGGGGAGAACCGGCTTGCAAAGAAAAGGACCAACGATCCAAAGTGTATTGGGGGGGAGTGTCCATCACCGAGAAAACAAGAGAAAAGTTTTGGGGGGAAAAGTCTGACGCTCGCAACTCACCCTGAGAGGGGGGGGGAGAAAAGAGAGTGCAATCCAACTCCACTTGAGGGGGGAAAGAGTCATTCGTCTAACGAAGAAACGAATCATCGTCTGAGAGGGGAGAGAAGCATCCACCGTAACCGGGAGAAGAAGCGTCCGCGTTTCGCCACCGAGCTCAAAATTTCCATGCCCTTATGAAAGAAAGAGCTGAAATCATGAAAAGAAGGGGCATTTTCTCCTAAGCAAGGGGGACGTCACCGAAAAGCCTAAGAAACCCGGAATTCGTAGGGAAAGAACTTGAAGAAAGTGTACGAAAAAATCTCGGAGGGACCAGAGGAAAAGATGGCCCTCCACTAAAGACGGATTGAAGTGAGGCACCGCACATACCGTCCTCTCAAAAAAGTGGAACTGTGCATCAAAAAAAAAAAAGAAAAATCGGGGAACGCACTAGCAGCATATCGCAAAGGCAAACAACACGGGAGGAGGAGCCAAAATCTCATGCGGAACTCTTTCGTTTCCCCGAGGATAAGGGAAAGGGGGTTCCACATTTCACCAGAGGGGGTCACGTGCGGGCGAAGAAGGGGAGGCGTCGCAATCACCCCCGTCGGGGGGGGCATATGATCGCTGGGAAAAAATTTTTTCGTAAACGGAGCACGGCCTCCGCGGCCGAAAAGGCACCGGCTCGTCACCTCGCGGCGTTCGCTGCATTTGCCGTAGAAGGAGGCGGCGTAAAGTCCCACGACAAGAGGAAGGGGAAAGACGTGGCGTTCATTCCCTTCAGAATTTCAGGACAGGGGAAAGAAAAAGGAAGGGACGCGCGGTTGCGTTTGAGGGGGGGGAAGACGATCCGAACATTATTCTTTGGGGAAGAAGGACCGATAAAAAAGAAGGGGAGTTGGCTTCAAAGGGGAAAAGAAAAGCGGGCTCAGGGGGGCGAGCGTAAGACTATCACAAAGGGGAAAAAATGGCAAAGACTTTGAGGGAAAAAAAAAATGATCGTGATGACGGGGGGAGCGAGTTTTCGGAGGAGCATTCAGATTTTCTGAAAAGTGGACTTTTGGTTGGATTCTGACAGCAAAACCTTTCTTTGAAAAAGAGGAATGCTTTCATTAAGGTAACTGGCTTCCTTTCATGAAGGGGGGTCTTCCTCTCGAAGAGGAAGAAAGAAACAAACGTTCAACGTCATGAAAGAAATTGGATTCGACCAAGGAGGGGGAGGAGGCAGCTTTCGAGATCGGAAAAAACTGATGTCGCTAGCGAGAGGGGGTACACCTACTTAACGGGCAGGGAAAGGGATGAATTGGGGGAAAAGCGGTTCCTTCACTAACTCACAAAAACTTAAAAGGTCCTGGTATAAATTCATTACGGGGGTAGGAGGGATCGATCTTGCGTTCGGGAGGGGGGAAAGTATTATTGGAGGGGGGACTGGCAAAGGGAATAACAAATATGAAGGCGACCGCACTATCGGGGGGGGGGGGGGATGCTCAAGTAATTACATGCAGTGGAGTGGAAGCTTTGCAAGAGGGGGGGGAAGTAAAAAACGAAAAGAAGCTGGAAGGGGTGTCATATTTCTTTTAAAAGGAAGGGTTGTTTGTCGTAAAGGACTCGTATCCCAAAAAGGGAGGGACAATTTTTTGTAGCGGAGAGCGAAGTATTCCTTTACAGGGGGAGTTAATTGGGGACTAGGACTTTTTTATTGGGAAGGGGGGAGCATTCGTTATCCCGGGCGGAAAAACTTACCTTTTCGGGAAAGAAAAAAAAGCGAGAGAGCTTCCGGAAGGGACCGGCAGGACGAACCCCCTGAGAGTATTCCAAGAAGGGAAAAATTTTTTGGAGGGAGGAGGGAGAAGGAGGCCTTCCTGTGGCGAAAGGGGGAGGCGGTGGGCCGGGGACGCTCACGAAGGCGTTTCGTTTGGAGGGGATCAAGCCCTCCGGGGGGAGGGGGCTCAGCTTTCGCGAGGGGGGAACAACTTTCAACAAGGGGAAAGAAATGGGAGTTTCTTATCTGGACAAAGGATCAGAAACCGGCGCCGGAAGAAGGGGGGCAGTGGGGGAGGCGAAAGGGAAATTTCGGGGGAGAAGGAAAGAGTCCGGTTCGGCTCCCCAGGAGGTCTGAAAAAGTCATTTTCGCAGGGGAAGGGAATGTATTTGCCGGAGTCACTTTTTAGGGAGGGGGGGGAAAGGTGCGAGCGTAACATCACATGCAGAAAAAGAAGAGGTCCAGGCAATCGACATCATCGGAAAGGAAAGTTCCTTCGGCGGGGGGAGGGGGGGAGAATATGGCCAAGACTCTTGGACGGGGGAGAAAGGGGAAGCCAAGCCGAAGAATCGAAAAGACAAGACTTGCGATTCCTTTCATATTCGAAGAACAGCATCATCAAATGAAAAGGGGGGGAGGAACGAAGTCGACGTCTGCTGCAAAAGAAAAAAAAGAAAACAGAGGGAGAGAAAGATCGTTGAAAAACAGGGGGCTGCTGGTTTTACGAGCCGGGGGGGAGGGGAAGAGGAGCGAAGCGATATGGTCTCGAGCTTGAAAAAAAGGGAGTAGCTGATAGTGGAAGAAGGGTTGTAGCGAATGTCGCTGGGAGGAGGGGATCCTTGAAAACCTGTTCTAGGTAGGGGGGGGGGAATGGCCCACTTGTGCCGCACAAGGCGGGCGTGTTTCGCGAAGGAAATCGCCAACCATGGCCTTGAAGAAGACGGTCTCTCTCAACAAAAAACAAAGGAAAGGAGGGTAGTTTTCGTACGTCTAGGGGGGAAGAAGGCCATGTTGGAGGAAGGGAAGAAGAGCGAAACCCGCCCTCCGATGAGAGAGAAAGGGAATGAAACATCAAACACCTACCTCAGAAGGGAAGAGGTCGGATCCCCGCGACAAGCAATTAAGAGAAAGAGAATGGCTCGATAACAGAGAAGGGGGAGAGAAAATCATCAATTCTGGCCTCGAATTCAGGCGGGGGGGAGAAGGAGCGATGTCTTTCACAACCGAGAGGGGAAAGGCAGCCACATCGCGGGCAATACATGGAAAAATGCTTGTCGCCTTGAGAAGAGGGAGGGGAAGATCGTAACTCGTCTCCACCTCACAAAAAAGGGAGGGAGGAGAGAGAAAGTCCAGCGCTAATTGAAGGAGGGAAAAATACCCGATTCTTTTCGGTTTATGTCCGAGAAGAGGAAAAAAAGAGTCTTGTCACTACGTCAAAAAGGAAACAGCCGCAGGAAATTTCGTAAAGAAGGAAAGTCACGTACAACGGATTTGATCTAGGAAAGAATAGAAAGAAGGAATTTTGAACGGAGTCGCAGCGCAAAGGGGAGAAGGGAAAATTAAGCTTTGCGAAGAGGGGGGAAATTTCATTTGCTCCCGAAGAAGGGAGAGAAAAAGAGAGTTACAGCGCTGACTCCCACCGAAAGAGGCGGAAGCGCCTGTTCACAGAAGAAGCAAGAAGACTCACACTGCTGGGAAGAAGGGGACCTTTGAAAAGAAAAGAGAACTAGCGAGCTCAAGAGCAGGCTTGGAAAATCAACGAAAAAGCGACGATTTCCGAAAAGAAGAGCAGGCGCCCCTGGAGGAAGAAAGAGGAAAGAAAAATATGCCAAGAGAAGGGGGATAAGCACCTGCCTTTGGGAGAAGGGAGCCCGCCATGAATAGAGAGGAGAGAGTCTCGAAAAGGAAGAGCCGGCTGATCCGCCTGAAAAAAAAAAAAACGCATCACAAAAATGCCTCGAAGGAAAGAAACTTACCTTCCTTAAGGAGGAAATTCGCCTAGGGGAAAAGAAATATCAATTGCCCAAGTACGCCGAGAGAAATGAACTCCATCCCCTTGAAAGAAGAGGGGGAAAGAAACTTCCGCCATCTTATTAGGGGAGGGGATTCCCCGAACCATTGAGAAAAAAGAGGCAATGAAACTAGTCGTAAGGAATGTCCTCATCATTTACCAAAGAGAAGAGGAGGAAGCAATCTGTAGGGGGAGGAGGGGTCCCATCTAACCCTCCAAGAAGAAAGGGAGAAGCATAAAGAACACGCAGGGATGGAGGGAGACCAACCCCGTCGCGGAATTTTCCAAGAAGGATACAAGTGTGTTTTAGGAAGGTCGCTTGCAGAAGGAAATGCCAGCCCGTGGAGGAAAGGAGGGGGAGCGTAAATCCTTTTCTCGAGAAAAAAAGTTGGTCGTGTCAGAGAGAAAGGAAAGAAGGAAGAATTCCGCTACTCCAAAAAGAAAAAAAAAAGTGCATTGGTCTGGACATTCCGCCGCCGGAAAAAACTCCTGACTTTCACGGGAAAAGAAGGAAAAAGTCGCAAAAAGTGAACAAGCAAAGCCAGGTTGAAAAAGTGCCTCCTTCAAAAGGAGTGGTTCTCAACAGGCCCTGAAAAAGGGGACCTTCCGGGACCTCCGTCGCCACGATCGGGGGGGGCTGTGAAAAAAAATTCATTGGACACGAAACGTTTTTACTCTGAAAAAAAAGAACCTGCGCTCGGGAGTAAAAGAGAAGAGGGGAATCAATCCACTCGAAAAAAACGTCTTCAGGAAAAGCACACCGTTAGAAAACCGAACTCATCGTCGGACACACCCCCCGGAAAGGGGGAGGGAACCTGGGGCAGAAAAAAAAAAAGTGGCGACCACCTGCTCGAAAAGAAAAGGTCCCTCGGCAAAGGGCGGAAGCGGGAATCATGATCTTTCGTTTTGAAGGGGAAAGGAATCGACCTTTTTGAGATAGAGGGGACACCTGCCGAGAAAGCACGAGGGGGGACAGCTCCGAATATATTCGTAGGAATATCCGGGGAAGTGCCTGAAAGTACTAAAATGGAGTTCTGGAGAAGGTCATATTCCCCACTAAAGACGAGAGGGGAAGGGAACGCAACTATACAGGAAGAGACCTGAAAAGTACTGGTGATCAAACCATTAATTCAGGAGGGGAAACGACAGCATCCAGAGAGAAAAAAAAAACAAAACAACTGAGTATGATTACAAGAGGAGGAGAAAAGTCTTGTCCAGGATGCTTACCAGGGAGTCCACATTTCCAGTATGGGAGGAGCGATCCGAGGGGAAGGGGAAAAAGGGAATCACTAGAGGCATTAGGGAGGGAGTATGAGTCTAAGGGGAAAGGAAGAGGTTTCTTACATCGCTTTCAGGGGAAAGGGGAAACTGTTCACTACTAATCAAGAAAAAAGGCAAAACCAGGGGAGATGAGCGGCAGTTTCCGGAGAGAAAAAAAGAGGGCGGAATTCACAAAACAGAGAAGAGGGAAGGAGTGGACCTGCCCTCTCTCGGTTGCCGGGGAAAGGGGGGGGGGGGAGGGAAGAGACGCGGCTGTGGCCTCCGGGAAAGAGCCGAACGATGAGGAGGATAGAGGGTTTTCGCAAAAGACGTGAGAGTGGAGTTGGATGCAAAAAGGAAAAGAAAAAACATCGCTCAGGGCGGGGAGAAAAAGAAAAAAACGTTTTACAGGCGGGGCAAAGATGGCACGACAAAAAAAAGGGCGGTGAAAGGGGGGGGGAGGACACGACGGGGGGAGCGGAAGGTTTGCCGAACTTATTGAGGGGTAGCCCAAACTCACACCTCTTTCTTTGCGGGGGGAAAATCGTGAATTCAGGGGAAAATGGCTTCCGCATGTCAGGAAAGGAGGTCCGGCTGCTCATCGTGCTGCAGGGAAAGGCACGGCATTACAAGGGGGGGGAGGGGAGTTAGCCTGAATTCGTCTAGCAGCTGGGAGGGGAAAAGGGAACAGCCAAAACTCATTTCCAGACGAAAAGTGATTTCCGATCCACCTACTGGAAGAATGCATTTAATGAGGGGAATTTCCTTCACTAAAAACCACAGGAGGTTATCGTGAATTGGAAAGGGGTTGTGAGGAGGGAAAAAAGAAGAGGCGCGGGTCTTTATTGTATTGCGAAGAGGGGAGTTGACGACTGGCACGGCGAAAGAAAGAAAAGGCGGGACCCAAAGGAGAAGGATGCTCACTGTAATGAAAGGGGGGAAGGAGGAATGCCTGTACGTTTGCATCGCTTGGGGGCAGGAGGGGAAAGGACAAGACAGCTTTCTACTGTGCATGAGTTGAACAGGAAGGACTAGGGATGTCTGTGAAAGAAGGGGGGTGGCCGCATTTATATGAGGAGGGGGGAGAAGGAAGGATGCGTACCCGAACCGGGGAAAGAAGGATCGGACGGAGGGGAGAGTTTTTTTGATGAGGTGGAACAGTAGGATCAGCTCGCACGAGAAAAAAGGAGAGACGCACACGACAAAAAAAAAAGTCCTTTCTTCTCCCGGAAAGCCGGTGTTATTCCCAAGAAGAGAAATTTTTTTCTGTGCCCGGGGGAAGAGGGGGGGGAGTTGGAGGGAATAGATAGATGCAGTTGGCGTAAATCGGTCACGAGAGGGGGGGTGGGAATTTCCACCAAGCCAGTCCTTGTTTGAGGAGAGAAAGAGTGCGACCTTTGGAAAAGAGCTCGACAATCAGCGTTTGGAGGTAGGGGAGGGACCGTCGCTCTAGAGGGGAACGGGAGAAACCGGGGTGCTTGGCTGCCGCGAAAAAGGGAAAGTTGTCGGCGCTGGGAAAGGCTTCGGCGCCCCTGAAAGAAGAAAAAAGGGGGGGGGTTTTAGGAGGAAAGCTTCATGTTCGGCGTGAAGGGGGAAGTTTCCGCGGCTACGAACGTTTGTAGTTCAGCGATGGGAACAGAAGAGGTACAAGCTCATATTAGCGAAACGAAGGAGGAAAGGACAGTCATCTTGCCGAACATTTCCGCGGGAAGGAGCAGACGTAGTTACAGAATAGGGGGGGGGGCGCGCGCCATCCATAAAGGGAAAAGACGGCAATTGTTCATCAGAAGAGGGGAACTGGCCATAATGCTCGCGAATCGACCCAGACAAGTAATTGGGTTGTTCTGTTGAGAAGAAAAAGGGGGTTCAGCACAACGGATCATAAGAACAAAAAGGGGGGAGGGGTGACCGCGAGGGGGGGAGGGGAGAGGAGAAAGTTTTTGCGGACCTCGGCTTTCCAGCCAATAAGAGAGCGCGATATTTCCGCAAAAAAAAGGGGAGTAGCTCTATAGTGGAAGACCGAAGGAGCTGGTTGGTCTGCTCTGTGGAAGCGGATCTATAATAGAAAAGGGGGGAGGTGGTTTTTGATTTGGGAAGGAAAAGGGGAAAAGGTCGTCGTTTCTTTTTCTCTAAGGTAGAGAGACCAACAAGTCATAAAAGAGGGGGAGCAAAAAAACGATCAAAAAAAATAAAAAAAGAATTATAGAAAAGAGGAGGAGGAAAGAGATCCTATCTTGTGGAGAGAGAAATATTTCACTTCCATTGGGAGGAAAGACTGGCCAAGCGGGCAAAACTCCCGAGAGGGAACAAAAGTCGCCAACTCAAAACCACAGAAAACAGGGAGAAGATTCTCGATCCCTCGAAAAGCGGAAAAGGAACATAGAATGGCTCTAAATAAACTAAAAGAAAGATAATCAAGTGGACGAGAAATCTCTGAGAAGAGAGGGAACCTATGACTTTCACAAACAGAAAAAGCAGCCAATCGGGTCCAACGAAGGGAGAGAAAAAAGGAAAGAATGACTCCTTATTGTTGGGGGGTTTGTGCTTGGAAGGAAGAAAAACGCGAGGGACACCGACAAATTTAGGGCTGAAGGGGGGGGTCAAGAAAGCGAATATGTTCCATGAATCTAAGTCATGAAAGAAGAAAAAACTGTATTTCTCTCTCCCAAAGTAAGAGGGGAAGGGAAGGAATCACCGAACAAGCCTGAAGAATTTCAGGAGCGATGACCGACGACTGATTTTGAGAGAAAGAAGAATGATCGCACCAAAAGGAAATGCGAGGGAAAGAAAGGGACAGCCATCTTCAAATTACCTCAACAGAAAAAAAAATGAAGCTCCGAGGGGGGTGCCGTCTTTCAGTGCCTCAAAAAAAGGGGGGGGGGAAGGAAGAAGCCGCCTAAATTTAAGGCGTCCTCGCCCGGGGGGACAGAAGGAGGGAAGCTAAGGGGCAACAGTCTGAGATAAGCTAATAACCACAACGAGAGGGGAGGGGGGACCTTCTAGGGGAAAAATGATCTCCTCATCAAAAAAAGGGGGGAAAAAAGCAAACGAAATCGTCTAACCTCAAGACCTCGGAGAAAAAAGGGAAATTCCTCCTTCTCTTAAGGAAAGAAAAAGGCTACCCGCATCGTGTCAGTGGGGGAGGAGGAGTTTTGTCGTCCGACCTGGAAAAAAGGAATCTCTCTTCAGCTGGGGGAGAGAAAAAAAGTAAGTTCGCGAGGAGGAAAAAACCCCTCCCCCCTCAAGAGATGCCAGACACACGTACCGTCAGGAAAAGGGGAGAAAATAATCCTCGCTCTTTTCAACAGAGGAGGCAGCCACACTACTCGGAGGAAACAGAACGATTCAAGCGAAAAATAAGGGAAACGTCGCAAGCTTCTTAGGGAAGGGATTACAGGCACCACTCGTCTAAAGAGGAGAGAGGCAATGCATCCTCAGTGCTACGGAAGGGAGACACGACAAATGGGTCCAGGATCTGGGGGGCCGCCTTCAATCTTGATGGGGGGGGGGGGGGCCAGTCGAACCCGCCCTCCGGCGGAGAAAATACAGGAACCTCGCCAGATGGATTTTCGAAGGGGGGGGGGTGTCGGTCTCCCAAAGAAGAACAAGATAATCCTTGAAAGGGGTGGGGGGGGGCCTGGAGGAAATTTTCACAGCACTTAAAAAGGGTCCCTTCAGGGGGGAGGGGATATCTCGAGGAAAAGATTGGTCTTTTTCACGCAGACCAGGGAGCGAAGAAAAATCCTCTAAAAAAAGCGTTCCGGCTTTTCCGTGGGGGAGGGGGGGGACCTGAAATCCGCTGAGAGGAGAACAGAAAGGGGGGGTAAATGCCCGTCACTCGATGGAGAAGTCGAATCTTTAACATCAAAAATTTTGCTTTAGTGGGGAAAAAAAATTCAGGGAGTCGAAACCGTAAGAGAAGCTCAACCGTGGCTCCTGAGAAAGGACCAGGGGTGTGATTTGGATTGGACAAAGAACGTCTTTGCCAGCCGAGGAGTCGTCTTAACGAGAGAAAAGGGGAAAAGAGATGTGCGTTTCCCCATTCATCACGAGGAATCACTTAGCCTTCTACAGTAATCCGCCGGTATCCCCCGAGAGCGGAGGAGAGAAAACACCGTACTGAGGGAACAGCCGAAAGAAGCCACCGGGAGAAAAGGAAGAGACACATGCCCTTCTTCTTCAGGGCATGAAAGGCGCCATGGGCAGATGGAAAGGAAAGGAGATGAGGGGCAAAGGTTCTCCCGCTCTCCTTTTTGAGAAGAGAAAAGCGAACGCGTCACGAAGTTTTAGCTCCTAATAGAAGGGGAGGACGATTCGTAAATGGGAATGACATCGATGTACGAACCAATCGGAGGGGAGGGGAAAGAGACATTTCCCGCCCCCTCAACCTAAGAGGGAGAAAAGCCCAAAGGAGGACCAGCGGAGAGAAAAATTGAAATGGTAAAGGGAATCAACACAGGAATTCCTAATCAGTGGAAAAAAAGGAAGAAAGAGATCTCAACCAAACACAAAGGAGGAAGAGGATGCTGATTCTATTCCTTTTCACGATTATGGGAAGGAAAAGGAAAGTTGTCCATCTTGTCTTCTGAGAAAAAAGGAATGTATAGTTTCTGCTGTCGCAATCACTCTCGGAGGGAGGGGAGAATTCTTGAGGGGGAAAAAATGGAAAAAAGATTTTTTCTTACAAAAGGAGGGAGAAAGGGGGGGGCCGACGAACTATGAGGGCGCGAAAAAAGGTCGCGGCATTTGCAGAAAAAGCGAAAGTCACACGACCATCAGAGGAAAGCCATGGGGGAAGGAAGGCTTGGAGGAGAGGGGCGACAGAGCGGCAGGGCGGTGGCCGCCGTTAAGGGGGTTCCGAAACTTGAGGAGGAGGGCTCCGTCTTATTTACAAGAGACGTCTATGTTAGTGGCAGCTTTATTCAGAGAAAACATCCGCAGGTTTCTGGTAGGGGGGAAAAGGGACGACTCAACCACGTTTCAGGAAAGGGGAAAATGGTACCAACCAATCAAAAAAGGAGAGGTGGCGACGGTAGCACTACTGGGAGCGGGGAGGAGTTTCTAAGAAAGAGGGGAAGCACTCAATCAGGGTCTTTCGGGAAAGGGAATGCTTTACGACTTGGCAAGGGAAGGGGAAGTGGGGTCAGGGGAAGGAGAAAGGAATATAGACAAAAACCGTCAAACTGAAAAGAAAGGAAAGGGGGAGGGGGAAGCCCAGAATGAATTCTTCTATGCATCTGGAAGGGGAAAAGACGCAGCTCTTATGAAAGGGGGAGGAAAGGAAGACACACCGCGTTAAGGGGGGTGCCTTTCCTTAGGGGAGAGGAAATGGAAGGGGAAGACTAAAAACCTCCAACTTAACTGAGGATTTACAAAGTACTGTTTCTCCCAAGAAGAACGGGGCTTTAAATGTTTATTTGTCTACGAGGGAAAGACAGGGACCTGTCAACAGCTCAGAAAAAAAATAGGGAGGGAAGAAGGGAGGAGAAAAAGATGTTTCACTTCTTCCAGGGGGGAAGAAGGAGGATGCTTGATGAAGCAATTCTGCGTGGTTCTGTAAGGGAAAAAAAGAATACTCTGGCGCCGTTTCAGAGGGGTGGAAAAGGGCGGGATTTCTGCAAAGGGGAGAAATTTTTACGGGAGTCCGTGGAACATAAATCGGTACACGCTTTACGGGAAGGGATTTCTGAAGAGGGGGAAGGGGAATTTTTGTTAGGTGTGCTGGTATTCATTAGGGAGGAAACTCGCACTTACGTTTTTGCGCGGAAGAGAAAACGAAGATCTATTCGGGGGGGAGAGAGACAAAAAAAGGCCGGGGGGTGAAGAAGACTATGCGGATAAATTTGGGGAGAAGGGGGGAGCGGCATGCTTAATTACAGGGGAGGGGGAAGGAGATGGTAGTTTGCGACTCGAAAATGTTCTTTTCTTCCAAGAAAGGGTTGATGAAGACAGGAAAAGGGAAGGACCGGTGTACGCTAGGGGGGAAAGGGAAGAAAGACAAAGCATCTTGAGGAGCTGGCCCGCGAGAGGAAAGGAGTGGTGTTTGGGCAAAAAGCCTTCGCCTGTTCGGGGAAGGAGGGGAACCGCTTCCGGAAATTTTCAGAGGGGCCGCTTCGTCGAAAAAAAGAAAGGGGGAAAAATCTTCGCCAAGCCTCATTGGAGCTAAAGGGAGTGGGTCCGCTGGCGACTTCACTTTGGGGGGAAGGAGAGGTTAGGGGGAGGAAGCTTAACATCTCATAAAGAAATCAGTCGTCCTTATCGCCCTCATAGGGAAAAGGAGGGGACGGTTCTGTGTATGCCGGGAGGGGCCAAGACTTGGGGGAACCACATTTGGGCACGAAAAAGGGGCCGAATAATCCGCATTTTCATGAGACGGGGAAGGAAGGGTCGCGCTGAATTTCTCTGACCAAGAAGAAAGGGGGGGGAGGTTGCTCCTAGTTTCTACTCGGAGGAAAAGAAACGGAGGAAGAAACGCCAAGTCTTTGAGGAAGGAGGGGAACCGCTATTTGATCTGGGGGAACCGGTTGTGACTTCCAGAGGGGAAAACAGCTGCGCACGCGAGAAAAAGGGGGAGACAAGCTTAAGGATTGGTCTGTAGCGATCGAGCCATTCCGCTGTTCCTCGAATTGACAGGGAGGAAAGGAGAAGCTTGAACCCTGTTCTGAGGGAAGGGGGGGGTTGGGCCGGCACTTTTTCGCGAAGGCGGGGTTCTAGTCCGACGGACAACCATGGCCCTTGGAAAAAAAAAGGGGAGCAGAAAACG
>Ga0179593_1455287_pt1 | contig 22493 bp, 23 predicted proteins | sample CZODoug2_1_08_16_FD_185931 | JGI IMG/M metagenome (GOLD analysis project Ga0179593, IMG submission 185931) | Vadose zone soil fungal communities from Angelo Coast Range Reserve, California, USA - CZODoug2_1_08_16fungal (PacBio error correction) | ecosystem: Environmental > Terrestrial > Soil >...
AAATTCAATCCAGCGATAGGAAAAAGGGCGCAACGACCGATAAAAGGATTCGTCATAAAGCCAGGGGAAGCAGACTATAGGGCGGATGAGAAAAAGAATGAATTGCGGGCATGCCGACGTGCAAGAATCTACAAAGACGGTTCCTCACCGACAAAGTAGAAATCCTTAACTTTCCAAATCTGGAGTACGCGATCCTGTCCACATCGACCGTCGAACCAAGGGGAAAAAAGGATAAGACCCACCCCTCAAAAAGGGATCACAAGTCAACCTCGCTAAAGAACGGAGTGAAATGTTCCGAAGGCGTGATTCTCCAACACGCGGTCACTGAGTACCTTCCTTGGAAAAAGAGGAGGAAAAAATCGGTAAAGTGGGGAAGGGGGAATAACAGATGTCCTGGTTACCCCTCCTCCGCAAACGCCTTAACTAAAGAAAGGAGAAAAAGCAAAAGCAGGAAATCATTGCGCAGCCTAAGGCTTGTGAGGAGCGGAACGATGAATGGGAAGATAGGGCAGGCCAGCTGCTCTTTCGCGAGAAAATCTGGTTTCTGCAGCATCAACACATCTCTCCGCCCGGCGAAAGGAGGGAAAAGGGTGGAACTCAAAAAAAACCAAGAAAGGTGGATCCTCAAACGAACGAAGGTCGGTCGTCACCAAATCCTGAGGGGGAAGCAAATGGAACGCGAGAGGGGAGACAGAATTCAGCTCCGTCCCAGAAACCTCCACACTCGTAAACCCAATCAAATCAGTCAAGGGCCGCTTCAGATAAAGGAATGCCAGTGGAAAACGGGGGGTCAGTGGCACATTATCAAACCAACTTTAGAACGAGTCTAACCCACTCTAGTAACCTGCAGGGAGTTGGGGAGGGCGGGGTGGAGACAAACCACTCGACACGCCGGCCTATCTAAGACTATTTCAACCACATACGCCACCCCACTGTCTTTAATACCGATCCGATTTAAAGCGAGCGTGTGGAGGGAAGAACCTTGGCATGAAGGAAACAGTTTTTGAAATCTCCGTTAGCTTGTGAGGGGCCTGAGCTGACCCAAAATGGGCGCAACCCAGCAAGTAACCCCATTCAGGGAAGGTTTGCGGTGAGAAAAGCGAAAGAAACCGCCGACACCCATTCTTAGGAACTGAAGCCGCCGGAAAAAACAACCTATGGCTCATATAAGCGAATTGGACTAGGGTGAAGGGGGGGCAAGCGGCATCATCAAACCCGGTCGGGAGGGTCAAGGAGCAAAACAGAGATCAAAAGAAATAAAACGGATACTACACCTGAATCTGGAAAAAAGGGGTCCACGCATGAAGCAACAAAAGCGGGGAGAGGCGGCGGGGTCAAAGGCTCTCAGTAAGGAGGTTGTAAAAATCTGGGGGCCGAGTGGGGCGTGCCCTTGAAATACGGGAGGAACATCAAGCGCGGGAAGGGCAGGGTGCCGCGGCCGAACAGTTCGGCTTCTCCATATATTTAGTGGTGACCAGTTGAAGAAGGAAGGGGGATGAAAGTCATGTGGCATCTCCATGAAATTCCAACGGCCCGGAAAATCCGGTGTCGAAGGGGAGCGGAACGCGACCCGGGTGGAGAGAGGAGGTGTAGGATCGAGGAAAGTGGATGTACCGGGGACCTGTACTGGAAACCAACCTAGGAAAAAGCGACGGAACCTGAAGCCCGAGAGTGTGGTTTGCACTTATGAAGCTGCGAAAAAAAACGGGGAACGTTGAGGGGGGAACCAGGTCGACACCGAAACTAAAACAAATGGAGTACTGTGGCGTGCAGGGACGTATGAAAGAAAAAGAGGACGGTTGTGGCGGACTGGAAGCCGGAAAGTGGGGGAACGGGGGGGGGGGGGGAGGCGGCGTGTTCTCTAGATCATCTGTTTGGGTGTACCTTGAAGTTGAGCATCTGGGGGGTGCGTGCAGCGGTCGTAGAGGTTGGTGGAAAAAAAGTTCGGGCAGCACCGAGGTGCAAGAAAGGGAGGAACCGGAAAGGAAAGGGGGAGGGAACAAAGAATAACAACATAACCAAGCACGGCGGGGAAAGGGGGCAGTACGTGGGGGGTCAGCAGCGATCTTGACTGGGTAACCGAGGGGAAGGAGCAGCGCCATAAAAAAAAAAGCCAAGAAAGGGGGGAGAACGATTTGTTTTCCGAAAACCGAAGGGAACAAAAAAACGGGCGCCGAGTTCTGGGGATAAGGCGTCCAGCACGTGAAAAATGGAACGGAGATGGTTAGGAAGAAAAAATCAACAGAAGGAATAGGTGAACTTAAAGGGAAGAAAAATGACGGGCGAAGGAGAAACCGATGAACCACACCAGGAGGAAACAGGATAGGGGGACAACAAAAGAAGGGGGGAAAAACTCACTCTAAAAAAAAGTATAGGTCCGACTTCGGTACCGAACCTGAAAAGAGGGGAAAACGCACTATTACTAAGTATAAAAGGGCAACTAAGTCGTTTGTAAGATGGAAAAGAATGGAAAAACTTAAACGCGATCGGGGTCGCGTTGTCAAAGGTCAAGAGGTTTGTGACCAATGACGAACTAGTGGAGAGATTTAGGGACGCTGGGGTGGGGGACGAAATGAAATTGCATGACGAATTTGGTATTTGCGAAAACAAACGACCGCTTTTCAACCGCACCCCCGTTTCGACAAAACAGGTTTACCAGTCTAATTTCTTGGAAGAACCAAGCACCGTCACAGGGGGGAGAAGGGAACAGGGGGGCGATGCGACGCCAGGGGAAAGGACTCCAATGAAGACATAAATGTCATCGTTGGTCGGGCGTACCCGCCATATACAAAAGGCCCGCAGGGCCTGAAAAAGAGAAGAAAAGAATCATATAAAGAATTAAACCCGCAGACATAGCAAAGACTCGGACTGCAATCAAACGTGTGCGGCGATAGGGAGAAAGCCTCCAAGAAAGGCGGGAATTGAGGGAAAAACGCATGAAGGATACGTTCATCGGGCAAAGCACATCGGCATACAAAGTAAGACCGACCCCGGGAATCTTGCGCGGTTTTTCGAAAAAAAACATCCTGAAGGCCCAAGCCAAAAGCGCGAGAGGAAGGGAGGAGGAAATCCCTCAGACTCCCCGATCTTTCGGGTACGGGTGTAAGAAAAGGGCTGGGAAGAGGGAGAAATCCCACGACGACATGAGGGGGAAAAAAGGCGTCCAACGGGACCAGTCACCGGGTGAACGATGGATCAATTCATGATGCCCAGAAACGACTCTAAAAAATCACAAAAAACAAAGATATAGAGGCGAACGTGGGCGGCAGACTGCTCAAATCAGGCCGTGGGGTGACGTCCATGTGGAAAAGATGTCGGGACGGGAATTGCTCCGCTTTTGAAGCGTGAGAAAGAGAAGGTAACCCGAAGAATCGTGAGGGAGGTAAGTTTTGCAAGAACTCCCGAGATCGCTGAAGAGGATCACGTCCTCAGCAGGTTAGAAAACCGCCGAAGTCCGGGGTCGTCTTCTCGTTGAGCCGGGGATGTCGCCCAAAGAAAAGGACCGGGCATCGGCAAAGAACGTCCAAAGTAAGAGATCAAGACAAATCACGTCTCGAAAATAAGCCTCAAAGCCGCAAGGGACAGCTTCCTGTCCCGCCTATATGTTTGGAGAGGGATCCGCGGGTTTAAGAGTTGGGGGAAAAAAGGAAACTGAAGGGCGCGGGTAACAGAAAGAGTCCAGATGGTCGGTCAGAAAAGCTGTAAAAGCCTGTGACGGGCCACGACGGTGAAGGAGGAATAGGGGAGGGGGAAGAACAACGAGTGCAGTGCTTGTCGTCAAAAAGCAAAAGGAAAACGGGTTGGTTTGGACACCATGTTTTAGTCAGGGCCGGAAAGGGAGGTCTGCGGGAGGCAAACATCGAAAAACTTTGACGGAAAAAAAGGGGAAGAAATAAAAACGCACCAAACTCTCCAAAAATGAATACAACTTCGTCAACATTCAAACAATCTCGCCTGAAACACGCGAACGGGAAGAGGGAGGGGACCAGGGGTCAATGCGGGAAAAAGGGGAAGAGAACCGGGGGCCCAGAACGAAGGACGAGGGGACGAAAGACAAATTCAGTCTCGCCGCGGGGACAATTCCGGGGGTGAGAGGAGTTGTTAAAGGCGGAGATGGGTCCACCTGTGTTCCTACTGGGTGGGGAACAGGGGAGAAGGAGGGACATGGGAGTGGCGCCCGGTCCATGACGGTCAAAGCGGGGGAAGAAATTGGGGGTTTCCCTCCAAACTCTCAGGACAGGGCCACTTGCGGGACGCCTAAGGGAAGAGGCAAACATTGGTGTAAGGAGAAAACAAGAGGCAAAGAGATGGACGAGGGTCTTGCAGCCAACGCGTTGATACCGGTACATCAAGAACGAAGGAAAAAAAAAAATCGCAAAAAAAAAAGACAGTGGAGTGGTGTGGTTTCTAGGCGTGGCACGAACTTCTGAAGGCGCAGGTAGGCAACCGCCGGTGACGCCCGAAAAGGGGGGGGAAAAAAACAAAGAGGCCCCGCTTAGAAAAGAAACCCCAATAAACGTTCAGGGAAAAAAAGGAAGATCGAGAATCCGCCCTAAACTGGAAATACGGAAACAAAGGTAGGAAAGTCCAGCCAAAACACCGACAATCCGGAAACAACCTGCACGCCACGCGGGGCCAACGCCCCAAGGGAAAGGGCGGGGCGAGTAAACCCTTGTGGACACCACCCTGACCGGTGACCCAAAAAGAGCAGATAAGAAAAAAGTAGCCCTCGGGTAGGGATCGGTCGTTTTCAACCAGGCGAGGGGGGGGGCCACCGACACGCTCAGAGGGTCAACGAGGACAAAACGCTTAGTCTAACCAGCTGAATGGTTAGAGAGAAAGGAAAAACAAGCCCTACTGGGACTTGAGGAGAGCAGTTTCCTTGACCCACCCGGCAAACAGAAGTCACTCAAACACGCTTCAACCTTTAACCGATAGATGGGAGAAAGCAAAAATCTACAGAATTAAAAGAGCATCGAAAGGGAGCTCTCACAAACTTGTCTAAAAAGAATGCAACCCTCAGAATCAGGCGGGCGGCTAAAAAAAAGAATAAAAAAACCACCTCCTCCGACATCAGCGGGTTAGGGCTTGAGCTGGCAATTTTGGGTCCCTACACCGGACGGTGGTAATCAGGTTTTTCAACCGGGTCCTTGTACTCACCGAGCCAGAAATAAGGATAACGGTGATTTCGGGAGGTCCGCCAACAGAAGGGGTCCAACATGGACATGCCATCGGTCCTTCTGAACATAAATGGACCCTAGGGTGTGTGCCACGGCCGGGGGCTACCCTGGGGGGGGGGCTGGGGGGGTCAAAGAAACCTGTCCCATTGGCTTCTGCTGGGGTCGTCAAGAGTTGTCTCGGGGCAAAACTAGTGCGGTAACCGCTAAAGGGCGGAACTTACAGGAGGACAAACACTGTTGCCAAAGGGAAAAGGGGGGAATTCACGTACCCCGGACCGAACCAAAAATAGATTATATTACATGAAACTTTGGGAAAAAAAGGTGAGAAATTTTTTTTTTGAAGGCAGTAGAGAGGGGAATGGATATCGGGGCGCGTGGGTGGGGGACGGGGGTCAACAAAGGCCCCGACAACTCATCATTCCCGAAGAGATTTTTCGCGAATTACGTCTGGCGGACCATCGCCGTTTTCGAAAAAATGGAAAATTAAATTTAAGGGAGCAATGCAAGAGTCTTCAGCGGGTAGGGCGGAAAAAGGCCGATGACGGCTTTCCACGACTTATCTCGGGAAAACTACAAGAGGTCTGGAAAAAAGGCTGGGAGGGAAGAAACGACCGTGCATGCGAGAGGATGACATCAAGTGGTGGGGAGATCCAGCGCCCACGGTTCCAGGAGTTCGCCTGTGAAGTCTGCAAGGGTTTCCGAATGAGGGGAATAGCTTCAAACCCAGAGGAAAAAGGGCGGAACAGCAGAGCTTGCCGTTCGGGTATACCGACCCCGACTACGGGCGAATGGTCCCAGGGAGAGGGAAAAAGCGGGACGGCCTGTCAGCAAGGGTCAACGGGGTTGAAAGGAAGGGGGCTTTCCGATCACGTCAAAGGGGTCGAACGAGGGTTGAAATTAACAGCGGGAACTTAAAAAGAATCATGCGCATCTTGACATTACGGGAGACCGTGTGAAAATTCGCGTGAGAGAGAAGCACCTGTCGGCAAGACAAAAACGATGGGGAGCGAGGGCTTGGGGGGAGAGGGCGTTAATCCGCACCGGGGGGAAGGGAAGTCAGTATTTTGCCGACTAGCACGAGGAGCATAAAACAATTACATTGGTGGAAACGATCAGGATGAGAAAAAGGGGACGGGAGAACGGAAGAGTAGGGTAGAGAGACGTCAAGAAATCGCCAAAGGCGGTTTGTCCTGCCGGGCGGTCCGATCGTTAGTTCCCATACTGTGGGAGGCAATAGAACTGCATAGAGGGAAGTGGGAGAAAGGGTAAGCTGAGCTGTAATTGCCACACTCACCAACAAGGGGGGGAAACAGAGGAAACATAAGCGCAGCTCAAGGACGTCAAAGATAAAAATCAAGCTAACTCACCCGGTTCACTGGCACCAGAGGCCGCGGCATCGGCCCCCTAATAATGGCGGAAGAACCGAAGGGATCGACCGGCGAAACAGAAGGGAAACGTGTCAGCCTGATAAGAAAATTGACGTTGCCGTTTAAAACAACATATCATGGGGGATGCACGTTCTGAACAAAAAGTCTCCGTTAAGGGACAATAACTGTGTGAGACAACGCAAACCCTTGCTAAAAGAAGCAGAGCGCAGAATCGCGGGTTAAAGTTCAGAAAAGAGGAGACGAAAAAAGGTGCAATGGGGAAACTTATTACCGTAAGGTCAAATCGAGAAAACTGAAATTGTAATTGGGGGGGGGGCCGCCCGATGTTGGAAATGTCACCCCTCGTACTACAAAATACCTATCTAAAGCCTCCTTCATCCAGACGGGGGACGATTACGACAAGACTGAAAAGCTTTCATAATCTCTGGTAATTAATTGCGCCGGCGAGAAAATTGTCGCAAGGGATGGCCGCAAAACAAAAAACCAGAGGAGCAGTCTGAAAGGTGTCAAATCAGAAATCTAAAAAATCAACAAACATCTCGAAGGGCAACGGCTCCTGGACATTGGGAGATGAATATAAACCACCCTGGCGGGAGGGAAATCCAAACCGAACGGCGTGCCAAGAAACCATCAAACCTGTTCTCAATCTTCATTGGGAAGCGTCAGCGAAGTCAAACATCCACCGCGCGGAATTCCCAAAGGAAAGGGCCAGGAGGAGGTACCACAGATTAGCTTCTGCAACGGCTTCGAGGGTCCATAGTCAAAAAAAAGAGGAGAAAGACAACCCAACAGGTCAACGGAGGTGTGTAGCGGGGTGCTACCGAAAAAAAGGAGAGCAAGCAAACGGGAAAAGAGGAATGTAAAAAACCACGAAACTACGTTTTACCACAAAGTCGGGTCTCAGATAACTCTTTGACGGGCGGCAGGAGTCAGGGAGGGGTCAAAGGGGCTGAAGACAACCGTAGGGCAAAGGATCGCAACCCTGTTCTTCGTGACAGAGGAAGCGAACCGAGAAATGGCGGAAAAAAAGACAGAATACAAAAAAAGGACGGGGGCTGGTGCAGAAAAGTCCGAAAGACGACACCATCGAAAGAATGTTAGTCCAGAGAACTGGAACTCTTGAGGGTAATCTGAAGAGCCGCGGTGGGAAAAGGGCCAATCGAAAAAGGAAAATCACCCGGGAGTATGAACCCTATGAGAACAAGTGGAACGGGGTTTGAACCGATCTACACCGAAATCAGGTGGGACCCAAGTCCAATAAAACAAGAATAAAACTCTGAAGATGGATGCGGGGTCCCAGGAGAGCCGGATAGGAGCCGACGGACTGAGGCCGAGGGTGTAAAGGGTTCCAAGTTGTAGTGAACACTAAACGGAGCAAGCGAGTGGAAAGTGTTGCCTCTCCAGGCAATGGTTCGCGAGACCAGAGAGTTAAGGTTGTCCCAGGTGGGAGAAGTCCAAGGGGTTGTACGTCCGGGTGCAGCGCCAAAGAATTTGAAGACACGTCCGTTCACACTTCGGAGGATTAGAAAGAGGGGAAGCCTGGGAGTAGTCGGTTGTCCTCGGAAGAAAGGTGTCTGTAAGGGGGAAAACCAACGGGGAAAACCAACGAGATGTAAGAAAAGGGAACTCCCCGCTCCCGGGTATTGAATAGAAAGGAATGTTGGCAATCCACAGTCCGTTTTTCGGCAACCATTGAGACACAGCACCCCGCAAAAAGGGGAGGTGGGACGGGGTGCGTTTCAGGTGGTAAAGGGTACCTCGAAGCGTCCTGCACCTTTTGGAAGTGGAAAGGGGGGGGGTCGGCGGGCTCGATGATCACGTTGGGCACAGGAAAAAAGTGTGGGGTCCTATGGTGTGCAGGCAGGACGGTTAATAGACCCAGGGGGGAAAAAAAATTTGAAAGGTCAGACAAAAGGCGGGTTTGAAAGGAAGGGCCCCCTTTGTCGTGGACAAAACAGACTAACCATAACAAACCACGGCGGAGGTAGGAAGACGGTGTTCCAGCCGAGCTTAGGGGGGGTAAGGGGAGAATGGAGTTGGACCCTCCGGCCAGCGCCATCTACAGGCAACTATGTTTTTGGAGACGACCGTCACCTCCTACACCCAGGTGAATAGGGTGCCTGGCAGTAGGCAGTAAGCAAGAAGAGGCGGTGGAGGGAAAGCACAAAAAATAAAAACTAACTTGCACTCGCCTTGAAGGAAAAATCCGATGCAGAAAGGAGATGAACCCAAATATGGACACCTATAGGTGAAAGCGCAATCCCGGGACTGACACACGCACGCTCCAAAAGGGAAGAGGAAAGACGAAGGGATAAGATCAAAGGGAGTACTCCGTAAAGGAAAATAGGGGGAGAGGGTTCGAAAGAATTAAGCAGTGAAAGGAACGGAGAGTAGCGTTGGTGTACCGGAAAGCGAGGTTGCAAGACAAGGAGGGGAGGAAGAAAGAGGGAAATTTCTTTGTGGCGCAAGGCAGGGAAGAAAAAAACGTTGGCGAGTTGTGCAGAACCAAAAAGAGGGGACGGCGAAAAACACCGAAAGTGTCCAAAAGGGGAAAAGGTTAGACCCAACACGGAGAAATGAACCGAAGAGCAGAAACCATTTCACGGGTGCCGTAAGGCCCGCTCATACACTTGTCATCATGTTTTCACGGGGGAAAAAACCATAAAACTGTGACCCAAAAGGGGCTGACCAGGAGAAGAGCTCATCTCCAAACGTCAACCCTCTCTCCATCCGCAAAAGAGAGAAAGGAAGCGGGGGGCACGTGGGGCGCTGGTTAATAGACGAGGCTAACTATTTCTTCGGATGGTCGAGGACGCGCACAGCTTGGACCCTGAACGGAAGAGGCGACGAAAAAAATCCGAGAAAACCCACGGCCTTCGTGAGTGTGCAAAGAATCAAGGAAAAAAGTCCCAAAAATCGCGGGGCGCGGTAGGGGAGAGAAAGAGACAAATCGATATCGGGTTACGCGAGGAGCTCACAGCTGGAAAAAAAATCCGCAAGACAGTGGAGAAAAAGGGGAGCCCGAGGCCATCAAAGTTGACTGCCCCTCCGAAACACATGGAAAAGGAGGACTATAGAGATTCATGAGTGTAGGTGAACTGAACTGCTTAAAAACATACTGGGAAGGATAGCGACCCAGGTGCATACATGTGTCAAGAAAAGGGGAAAATGAAGGAGGTTGAAAGATCCCATAGAGAAGAGCACAGAGCCTATCCGCTCCGGCTCATAGAGAGGTAGAGAGGGCAGTCCCGGAGCGGGTCACGAAAAAGAAGGAGGAATCAGTCCGGTCCCTTAACGGGGAAAAAAATGAGGGTTCGCCCAGGAGAAAGGGCCAAAAGCGGAGTCAAAGGCGACGTCCCTCGAGTCCTGAAAGAAGAACGAAAGACGGCTTCAGAAGAAACGCGCAGCACGTAAAATGACAGGTCCTCGAGCTTGTCAAAGGGCGAGAATGGTGAGAAGCTTTGAACGGAGAGGGGTTAGGCCCGGGGCCGACCGTTTGGATGAGGTCGGTACGCCGAAAAACGAACTGACCTGCGGGAGGAAGGCCATCGAAACGTGAAAGGGGGAGGAGGGGTCGGGAGGGTGAGCGCCCCGGGGAAGGGTGGCTGGTCACCAAAATGCGCGCAGGACTGTTTGGCGAAAAATTGTGGTGCAAGGAACTAATTCATGGCCGTGTGCGAAAGAGAAACATTTTGGGGCGGAAAGGAACCATTTCGCCACATAATCCTAAAAGGCGACTGCCGCGTCGGGGAATGGGTGGCACCCCCAAACCCCCAAAACCCTTCTGTGCAAAAGAGGAACGGAGCGGGTGACGGTGGAAAAGGCTTAGAGATAGAAAAAAGGAGTTTAAGGGAAGAAGGGAGAAGTGAAGGGACGATTTTCAGGCTCGGAAGATCCCGGGGAGAGCCTCAAAAGAAAGTGATTGAATGGCAGGCCGGGTCTTGTTTGTCTCTTGCACCTGAATCGGTTTTTCAACGGGTTTTGTGCAAAGGTGGTCTCCTTAGAAGCGAGAGGCGACAAAGGTCAACGGGAAGAGAGGTCTACTCTTAATTTTTTCTGTTCAGGCAAGACGGCCAGTGACCACGTCTGGCGACTACTGAAAGACAAAAGAGGGAGACAACCTGGGTGTCGGCGGTAAAGTCGAGGAGAAAACACTCGCCGGAAGGGCAAAGGGTGGGCGCTGTGAAAGCAAAACGCGTTTGATATCCCGTACAAAGGGAATCGCGGCAAAACATAAGCATCCTCAACTCAAAACTCCGGGGAGGGGGGGGGGGTTCATTCTGGAAGTGGCAAGAACGTCAAAAAAAAAGGGGATGGCAAGGGAGCCGGTGCTGAAAGAAAGGGGAAAACAACTAAATACTAACACGCCAACCATATGAGAACCCCGTTTGACAGTTAACCCAAAATGATCAATAGAGGAAAAACCCTAACAATTGCAAGAACGTCCACAGAAAAAAAAAAGCCAACACCAGGAAGATACCGTCGAACTGCACTCAAAAGGGTCAAAGACAAGGTCAAAATCGGGGTGGCGGGCTCGAAGGGGCACCGAAAAGGGAAACCGGTGGGAACAAGGAAAAGAATCTAACTTAAAACTCTCTCAGATCGGAATGTTAGGGGGAAACAGAGAAGTTGTGGCCCCACCGTCCAGGGAAAAAACGACCCCAGACACCTAGGACTATGACGACACACCTACTACTTCTACACCCACAGAGGAGGGAAAAAAAAAAGGAGAACGGAAGAATTGCCAGAAGTTTCTCGATGTTTCCTTTCCTGGGAAAGGAGAGAAGAAAACATAAGAATCACCAGAAAAAAGGCAAATTTTGGTTATTGAGAAGCCGAAGGGGCGTCCGGAAGAGGAAGGAAGATACCGAAAGAGAGCTTCAGAAAGAGGTCTAAACCCGGCACCAACCTTCCTCCTACTTGAAAAGGGGAGAAAACCAAACGTAACTGCGAGCCCGGACCAAGCAAGCGAATAATCTGATGAGGCTTTAGGACGCGGAAAAGTGGGGAAAAACAGCCGATTTGTCGTGGGCGATCCGAATTAGCCCCAGGGAGAATCTGGCGAGGAAAACAGGGGGGGGAAATGGCTTTAAAGTGACGGCACCGGGAGGTCATTCGAGAAGAGCACCCCGGTCCCCGTACGGCGAAAAGAGGGGAAAATGGGGGTGGCGCCGGGTGGAGATGGTTTTATCCAAGCCCGGGTCTGGAAGGGGTGCGCCCAATGGGGCTCGCCCGCGGGGTTTTTCAAAGAAGACTACCCGGGGCGACTTGAAGCTGCACCCCAGAACGTTTCTCATAAGTGAATCCTCAAAGCGCCTAGCTCCCGACCAAATCGTCGGGAAAGAGGGAACCCCGTTGAATACTTGGAACTTGGGGAGCGAGGTAGGGGAAAACGAAGCGGATTGAGAGGGGGGGGGAGGCACACCCAAGAAAGAACAAAAAGCAGACATGGGAAAAAGACAAAGGGGATCCCTTTTAGCCACGTCGGGGACGACGGGACCAGCGAAGAAAACTTTGGATCACCCATTACCTTTTCTATGGAAGAGACGAAGGGAGGAGCAAGGGGATTCCTAGATGGGGGGGGAGTTGAGTTTGACAAGACAAGGTTCCACCCTAAGCTCTTGCCAAGATTGCATAATGCGGGGGATTCGAAAGGGGAAAGGGAGGGGGATCGGTGCACAGCCCGTCCATTTTTTAGGTAGAGCCGCGCCCACCTTGAAAAGGCGGGCAACGGGGCCGTCAGGAGGGGTGCTGGATAAGAATCTCAAAAAAAGTCGAAGACTCAAGCTGGGCCGTGTGGTCATCTAACCGCTGAACATACCGTGCGAAGGAAAAGGATAAAGAGTTTACGGCGGTTCGCATCGGAAACGATGTACTGGAATTAGGCTTTTTCCGAATCGCCGGAAAGGCCGGGGGGGCAGAGGGTTGTAAAGGGAACCTGACAGACCAATCCAAATCAGATGGCGAAAGGTGACAAGGACGGAAGCACGGGGACCAACGGCGAGGTTTAAGAAAAAGGAAAAAGGACACTCAAGTGGGGGGAAAGGAAGAAGCTAAAATGGGAGCCAGAAGGTGGATCCGAACACGTACTTGGTTTGGAAGGGAAAGCAATGTGGTTTGGGAAACTGAATCGACCGAGGATCAACCTGACAGAGGGGGAACCGGATAGAAACTACGCCATGAGGCCTGTGTTGAAAACTCGCGACTCTCTCGAATTCGGAACGGTTAGGGAAGGAGCCATCAGGGCGTGTCGAATAAACTCTGCGATCAGAGGGCATAAATGGGTGGAGAACAGAATCCTGAGGAGCGGACTTGAAAAGGTAAAAACTTATTGGGAAGAGATCGCAGACAACAACGATTGAGATATATAGAGGACAAGAAAGCAGAGAAAGACAACTCACGAGCAGGAATTCCTGCACTCAAAGGTCAATTTTCATCCGATAGCAAACCGGCGGGAAAAAAACCAAAAGAAGGGAGTCAGAAGGCGCCCTTCGACTTGGGAAGACGGATAACGGGGAAGAAAAGGAGGAAGGAGGAAGCGAGCCATTTGGGAAAAGCCGAGGTGAACGGTTCTGTACGCGTCGAGTCGGAAAAAAACGAAAAAAAGAAAGAACTATCACGGGTGGCGGAAGAACCAAAACCCTGGCTCTCCACTTGCGGTTTACCTTGGAAGAGAAAGAGATCCAACCGCTCAGGGGGGAACGTTATTACCGAAGAACAAAGATTACGCCACAAAAGTGGTAGGGTTGGGGGAAACGAGGTACCGTGGAAAAAAAACCTCGGAACGACGGACTGCTAGAGGAAAAGAAGAATCGAACCGAAAAATAATTAATAGGAAGAAGGGCCGTAACGCTTTGCAGGAAGGGATCGGGGGGTGAACTTCTCGGTTGTCAGTCGTTGAAAGCAAAGGCAGTGCCGATTCTAGTCTAAGTCGGTTCGAATTAGCAGCGAAAAGAAAATCGGAATCACCGGCCAAGGAGAGGCAATGCAACGCTCTTAGAGACACCAAAAAGGACGGGGGGAATACGCCCGCAATCCCAAGGTACCTTTCGAAGAAAGAATCGGGAACAAACTTTGCTCAGGAGATAAAGGTTGAAATGATCTGTTCCCATCACCTCAGAACCTGAAGCCCAAACAAAGAAAGCGGGCCCTTCAGAGCCACCGGACAGGTAGGACAAGGGCATCACAGGACGTGCCGAGATTTTCCCGCGTTTAGAAAAGCGAAAAAATGCAAATGCGGCTTCCCCCTGACTAAAGTTGGTATGCGGGACCAACGACAAGGACAAGACTAGAGGGGTAGGGAATACCTTTACAAAAAAGACAGGCAACCGGGTCAACGTCGGGTTAAGCGTAAATCGACGCGGGGGCGCGACTCAGCGTAGGGGTCACCTGGACGGCGACAACAGTGGGGGGGCAGTGGCAAAAAAGTTAGAACAGGGTAGAGGGCGTTGGGGATGAACGCTGAAGCTCCAGGGATGTCCCCAAACAGAAAGAAAACCCCATGCAGGGGCAGGGCGGGGGGAAAAAAACCACATCACAGCCTACCCCCAATAGGAAGGGGAATCTACTAGCAATAAGCTTGGAGAATAGGACCTAAAGGGAAAATCGGGTGAAAAAAAGACATAAAAAAAGTCGGGATAGGGCTCGGCCCGACGGTTTAAGCACGGCCGAAGGGAGAACAACAATCGTAAAGGGTAAAAAAAAGAAACCCATCAAACCTCACGTTCCTTCTCTCCTTACTGGGAGCCGAGTCGGAGCCGGGGGAGTGGGGCAGCCCGGTTGAACGGGGAGCCCATCTTAAGAAGCGACGGCCATAGGGAAGGTGGATCTTAAAAAGGCTCCAGTTGACTTAGCCAGAAGTGTGTTTGAAAGGGAAAGGAAGCCTGGGGGGGATGAACTTCCGGGGGCAGCTACAAGGAATGTTGAAGGCACGGCCGGTGGCAGGAAGAGGGGCGCCGAAGAAGCGAAGTCTGTTTGAAAGGGATGAGGTGGGCCCAGTCGTCTTAAAAGGGTCCCCCACCTGTCCGTGACCCTGAGGGGGGGAAAAACGAAGGCGGAAAAAAGACTATCAAGAGAAAGAGGGGGTGGGGCTGTAGAGATCTTTGCTTCCAAGCTTCTCTGGGGAAACAAGGAGAAAAAACCCAAACCGTCCGAAATTGCCGTTGGGACGGATCAGTTGGTAAAGGTACCTAAACGATGAGGGGGGGCGGGAAGGGGACTCATTGTGACTTATTGGGGGTACGTGGGTGTAAAGGAGGCGGTCTCGAGGAAAATCGGGGTGACCGTAAAACCTTTTGAGCATCGTTGTGGGTGAGGGTGAAAGCGGGGTAGTCTAGGGGGTTTTTGGCCCAGGGGACAAAAAAAATGCTTTTGAAGGCGAACCGGCCGGACGTTCGTGCCCCATATGCCATACCCCCAAGGCGGGGGAAAGCGGACGTTTTTCTGGGAACCGAGCTGCTTTAAGATCAAAAGTTGGTGCCGTCGCCGCGCCACCCATGCCAGGGGACGATGTTTGGGGCAGCGCCATCGAGTACTAACGGTTGCGAGGGGGGAGTGACTGGAAGAGAGGAAAAAAACGTTGACCGGGCCAAAGGAGGGAGTAACATAAAAACCTACTCAAGGGGGGCAGAACAACCGAGAAGGAACTTGAAAAACAAAGTAGAACGGGGTAGGGGCCAAAATCCCTGAAAGAAACGACAACTACGAACGGAGCGGGTCACCGACTAGGGGGAACAAGCAAGAAAGCGTGGGAGGTCACGAGGGCACCTGTCCTTGTTTTTACGATAGTAAGCAGTGAAAGTGACAACGCCTCGTTCTCTGTGGGGACCTGCAATCGGGGGGTTGGGAAACAAATGCAGACTCGGGCGTCAGAGGGTCGGAGTTGTGTCAAGGAGTTCCTAACGGGGGGGGGTCGTGTTGCGCAAAAAGCCAGAAACCTTTGAAGGAACACCGAAAAAAAAGGGCAAGTTCAGAGGGGGAGGAAGGTCAGGTGCCAAAAGCCGACGCGGTGCTCCTAAAAAAAGAGAATTAAGGACTCCTTCGGCCGTAGGGAACTCTAAACCATCCGGCAAGGGTTTCGGAATACAACAAAGAAAGAACATGGACAAGGTGATAAAAGGAATCAAGGAGAAACGCATGGAACCCGAGCAAAAGGGAAAGAAGCTCAAGAACGTCAAAAAAATTTCCCTGTGAGAACGGATGATCAAAAATCCTCGCCAGGGGAAAAAGGAAATATCGAGTACGGAAGAGGCGGAACTGCCGTCAAACCATCATCGCCAAAAGAGAAAAACCGACCCCGGATCTTCCGGGTGTGTCGAACCGAAAAGAGAAAGCGCGACAGAGCGGAAGGCTGACGGGAGGAAGGAAAAGACTCTACTCCACGAGAAAAAGCGTGTACCGAAAAGGGGGGAATCACCGAGGGGGAACTGCTAAACAAAAACCCGCACCGGAAGAAAAGGGAGTAAAAAGGCCAAACAGGTGACGATGGTGAGATTCATTCGGAACGCAAGAACAGAGATCTCTCGCAACCACACGAATAGAAGAGGGAAATTCGTTTGGGGAGGGGGAAAGCTGCTCCCATCAGCACCGGGGGACGCCATGGTTCCTCAAAAAAGGCGTCGGCGGAAACTGGTGACAAACGCGTGAGCTCAATCCAAGGAAAACTAAGAGGGAGTGAGTCGTTCCTCCTCACCGAACACAAGAAGCGAGCAAACGGAAGAGGGTTCCGGGGAAATGCGGCGAAAAATCCTATGACCTGGTATGCCGATGAGCAGGTAAACGTCCAAGGCAACTCTCCGCGAGACTCCTCTCTCACAGGAAACCTCCGGAAACGGCGAGCAAAAGTCGAGAAGCCGCGGAAGCAAGGGGGCCATGAGCAAGTCAGAGCAACTTTTTGGAGGTTGCTCGCGGTTTGAGAGGGGGAAATGAGGTCTTGCTAGTGGAAGCCGGAGGTCCAATGGTGGTGAAGGAGGGGAAAAACAAAGTACGTCAGGTGAATTGTACAGGGCCAAGTCACGTCCTTGTGAATTAGAATCGGGCAAGAAACAGCGGTGCAATGGGGTCGCAACTAAATCGCGCAACTTTTTTGGCGACACAGGTGAGGAAAAAAAGAGTAAGGCGATCGACAACCGTCGCATGGAAATAGGGGGACGGACAAAAGAGCTAATACTAAATAAATGCAGGGGCTTTAGTCAGGGGACAACCTCGCTTGCATGTACACACGCGAAAGTCGGCGTCGGAAGGGTGTCAAAGCTTAAGAAGAGATTAACTGGCCAGGGGGGCGGGAACGAGGGGGACGCTACGATGAAGCTCTGAAGTAAAGTCGGGGAAGGATAGAGGAGCTTGGGTCGTATAACCAGGTGGGCGAGGTGAAAAACAGTGAGAAATTGGTGGGGGGGTTCAATCTTACGCCCTGAATCGGGAAACTTTAACCAAGAGAAAAGGGGAACAGTAGTGGAGGGAGGTTGGTCTGGGTTGCCTCAAACCGGCCTACCATGGGAAACTTCGGGGGGAAGGGAATAATCCAGCCAACCTCGAGGCAAAGATGGGGGTCGGTACAGGAGAGGGGGAAAAAAAGCTTTTCATGGGCCATTCTTTCTCTGCGGAACTGAAAAAAAGAAAGTTGGGATAAAATAAAACGGCTGCAAGAACAACGAAACAAGAAACAGCAACGCAACGGAAGGTTGAATTTGTCGGTGGAGTAGTGCGGGCACTAACTCCACTTAAGGGGGAGGGAGTACCGGAAAAAGCAGGGGCGGCCCAGAACTGGAACCAACTATGAAAACTCACGAAACAACCCACCCAGAATACAAGGCAAAAAAGCACAAAGATGGGACATCAAGGAAAAAGCCAAACCGACCAGTTCCAATACGGACAAAAAAGGCGGCAGACAAAACCACACCCGCCCTCGGTCATGGGGATCAAGGGAGAAAAAAGAAAAACTCCAAAATGAAAGCCCATTTTCGTCGGAGTTCGTTAGAAACCTGGTAACAGAGTCCCATGTGACTCACAATGAATCAGCAAGACGACACTACTCCCTCGGGCCTCGGGATGCTTGCGTTTCAACGAAAAAGAGTTGGGGGGGGGGGGAACCGTGAACTGCACCGTTCCAAACATTCGAAGCACCGCTAATTCTACAACAACGCTTTCGGTGGAAAGCCAAAGGCGACACACGGCCGGGAAGTGAAAACGTGCCGTGACAAATCAGGTCGAACGATTCAGAAAAAAGTGACAAATGGGGGAAAAAAAAAGAATTCGGGGAGCCCGAACCTGGCTACGAGAGAGTCCACAACATATGCCGCGCCCTGAGTAAGGGAAAAAAGCTGAAAAAGGCCCGCAAAAGACGGCCGATTTCGCGACACAGGCGAGAAGACCAAGCCGCTCAATTGATGAGGGGGGGGATGGAGCGGGTCCTGGGGGTCCTCCTCGGTTCGGGGAGGGTCTCACGGTGGACCGTGCCGGCCGGGGCTCGCCGTCGGAAAGCCAATATCAAGACAAGGGGTGATGGAAGTGCGGAAAAGTGAAACACAACCGGTAAGGAGAAGAAGAAAGCTTAAACAGGGCTTCGATAAATGCTGTCCGAATTTTGGCCGGCCGAACTGTGTGGGCTTGTTGAAAAAACCTTAAAACGGGGGGGGGACTGCTTGCTTGGTTGGCCAAGACAATTTGCGCAAGTCGCGCGGGGATGTCCACGCAAGAAAAGGAGAAAAATGCGACAAAATGGGCGCCAAGTGTTAAACCGAAGACAGGGAAGAGGGCCCTGCCCCACCTCGTCTGAATCTTACCGAATTTGGGACCGGGGAAGGGGTGGTCAAAGGCGACTCGGCCCTGCTTGCCGCGTGGGGGAGGGACGGCAAAAAGCCCGAACAACTCAGAATGTGCCGACGACTGGTTCGGAGTGGGAAAGGCAAAAGAGTTTACTAAGGAAAATCGGCCGTACAGACCTTTCATTACCTGGGATCGGGGGGCGCCAAAAACGAAACCGCTGCATGGAGTGGTTCCATTCCGCGGCGGGGGGGGGACTGTGGAGCTGGAATCTTTTTCAAACAATGAAATCGCTGCCTACCAGAATTTCCTGATCACTATTCTGGGCGGCGGAACGACGTGTCTGGGAAAAGGGTTCCAAGAAATGCCAGGTATAATCCGCCCGGGGCAAAGAGGCTTCGCCGGTCTGGCTCGATGGTTTAGAGCCTGCAAGAATCATGCCAAACCCGATGAGGAGACTAAATGGCTTGCGGTTGCATCAAAAATGGAGAAAAATCGACGCGAAATGCAAGACCGCATCGACAAGAGCTTTTCGAGCTTCAACGATGTAAGGAGTACGGGAATTTTTACTTCGAAGGGCCAAAGGGGCTGGCAAGTTTAACCCTGGAAACGACGGCCAAACCCTTTCGGTTGTCAAAATCGTTTGTAAAGTACGGTAATCCGGGGGCCAAACGGACAAGGGGTGGAGAGAAGAGCCCAAGGGAAGGACCACGTTTGAAAATGGGAGGGTACCAGTTTTTTGCGGTTGAAGCACAAGGACTGTTCCGTACGGGAAGGGGGGCCTACGAACGGAAAAAAATAACAGAGTGTGACATCAAAGGATTCGCTACGAAGCAACGGTGGGAACGGACTCTTAGGTCAAAAGCGACCGTCAATGCAATACAGGCGGTCCGAAGCCGAGGAGGACGAGTGCCCAGTGGAAAAAATGTTGACGAGATCCTGCTGAAAATCCGTACGGGGGCGCAGGTCCGTGCTCTGGATGGCTCGATCTAAAGAAAAATGATAGGGGGAAAAGAGGAAATCAGCAGGGGATCCTATCAGCAGGAAATCTCGTAAGAAAACAGGGACCTGTGGCACGAAGATCAGGCCATCGGCTTAGGTCCACGCCTGATGCGCAAAATGACGAGGTCTAATCTACCGCGTATACTTTCAAAGCGCCCTGCGTCTTTGAATCAGGGTGATAAAAAAAAAAAATTTAATTGCATGGAAGTCGCCTTCAGGCTGCCAATGAGACGGGTAGAAACCCGTCAACGGGTGAAAAGGATCCCACGAAGCAAGGGGATCACAAATAGACAGAAATATCTCAGGCTTGTAACGTGAAGAAGCGATCTTACAAAGCCGAAAAGGGGTTCAAGGAGGAAGGCCTGGGTCAAAGATCCACCTAAAGGGATGGGGTGGCAGGAAATTTTGGGTATGAACCCCTATAACCACGCCTTTGAGGCGACGAAAAGCGCCTTCCCAAGAAAATGACCGCGTGAAGGAGGCAGAAACAATCTTTCGATCTCGCGGGGATGAAATGACCGCTCATGTGAGAAAGCAGGGAGATGAACCGCAAGCAGAAAGCGCTGTCGCAGGAACTACTCGGGTGGAATTCTGCAGCATCGAACATCGAGGGCCCAGGGAAAACGAAAAGGTTTCGGGAGTCCCTACCACAACTGGCCGGGAATCATCCCGTCCAGCACGGTCGTCAAAAAGAAGAAACGCAAAAAGGAGGGACCGGACTCATTGCAAACGTCAAGAGAAAAAGGCACATCAGCACCTACACCCCGTATTGCCCACAGAAAGCAGGCCGGCGCGCCAAAGAACATTTAGAAAGGATTCCCGACGTTCGATGGGTACCTTGACCCTAGTGGAAGAAAAGCCCGAACCCAGCTAGGTCACGACCCTTCTTAATGTTCTTTCGGGTGAAGACCGGCACCAAGAGCAGAGGGAAGAGAAGCAGTCTAAGGGGAACAACGTCAGTCACCGTGTCAAACCTGGGGTCCGGTAAGAGAAAGTAGCAAAAAGGGGCGTCTAAGGGTATCCCCTTTGGGCGAGAAAAACAAAAAGGGTAAAGGGGGGTGCAGACGGGACCACCGGTAGCGGAGTGTGACCGAAAGCCGCAGGGAGATACCAAGGGGAGGGGACATCACACAGAAGTAAACCTTCCTGTTAAAGGGGGCGGTGGACAAGAACACACAGTCCCCGGCCGACACCAAAATACGGCACAGCATGGGTTGCCGCACGAAAAATCTTGATAGACTTGGGCCTAGTTAGGCCTTCAAAATACATCATAAACCAGGAGAGAATAGGGAACGGCCAAACGGGTCGAGCACTTCCTGAAAGGGGAAAATGCTCGACACCGAATAGGGGACCCAAAGGCCGCGGAATGCCGAACAAAAAAGCGGGGTCCATCTCCGGGGGGGTTTAAAAGGTGTGGACCTTGCCAGGGGAGAAGCGGTGCGCCCCCATACGAATCACAGAGGTCAAATCCGTCGTGTGCTCGTAAAAACGAAGCCAGGTTCCGGGATTCGGAAAGTAATTGGGTGGAACCCCAGCATGGGTTATGACTTCCTGGGGCAAGGGAATTTGACTGGAACGACTGTGGCACGTAGAGGTTTTGTCCGCCAGGGATCGGGAGAAAACCAGGGGGGATAATGGTGGGGTTCATCGGAGACCGGTTTCAATTGAAACAGCTTAAGGTGTCCACCAACTCGACGCAGGAAACGAACTCGGAACGAACATGGGAGTCTTTTGGGGGGGAATACTTGCGTCCAACCGGGACCGTGCCGGGTTGGCAAAAGAACGACCCCTCCTAAAGGGGAGGGGCTTGTGAGTCTTTCCTGACCTATAAAGAGGCGTTGGGCGGGAACTGGCCCTTGTTGAAGTCTTTAACTTGGTAAGGGTCGACTGCGTTTCTGAACATCTGGGGTGCACAATTGAAAAAGGGGACTGTGGTTGACTGGTGAGAGGGTTGTAGAGTTCCAAATGCAAAAAGGTTGCCAGTAAGGGAGCCCCGCACGTGACGTTTTATTGCCACGCCAAAAATTAACCAATACAAAACTTCGGTTTAGGTTCGGGTACGTTGTTGTTATTGCACTAGAATGGAATCTCAAAGAGGTGTTGGGGGCAGTCGGCGCCACGCATCCATGCATGGGGACATTTTTTCGCCAAAAGAGAAGGAAAAGACGACACCCGGTGCAACGGAGGATGAATATGCGGCCAAAGGGAACCTTTGCCTTATTCTGTGCGGAATAAACCCAACTCCCGCCACCGAATATAAACGCAGCAAGAAGTCCCGAAAGGATAAAATGCCTACTGACAAAAAACCCGTTAAAATGGGAAAAAACAAAACGGGGGGAAAGCGCAATAAGAAATACCAACCACGAGAAACACGATTCGGTCCCCGGACTCGGAAGCAGAGACAAGAATCGGGAAAAAAGGAGGCCGTATAACTGGGAAAAGAAGGAATATTGTTCCTCTTAAGCGGGAAATCAACGGAGAAGAGGGGAGGGGGGGGACAAGGAAAAAGATCGAATGAACAGCGGCAGAGATTCGGCTTATTCGCTTTGTGGAGACAAAGGGACTTTAAGAAAGGAAATGGTGGGGGGGCTGGGGCAGAAACCGAGGAGACCCTTCACCCCCGTTGCGAAAAAAAAGGTCAACGAGTGGACTTGCTGGGTGCGAAACCAGAAGGCCCGCGTGCGCAGGACACAGAGATGCAGGGACGCATGAAGAGCCCTCTATCAGCGAAAAATTTTTTCGTAAACGACCATCATCAAATGGACACAGACGGCCTGAACACGCAGGCAAGCTTCCAAGAACCACTCATTCACCCGCGAGAAATAAAAGAAAAAAAGCGAAGGAATGCAAAAATCAGACCAGATGCTCAGGCAGGAGGGGGGCAGGCGGGTGGCTGGAGTCGCGCGCTCCTATGTACAAGAGACAATCTCTGGCAAGGACCCTAGAATAAAGGGACCCCGGATTAACTTCGGGTGTTCGGAACGATACAAAAACTAAGAGGTCGTAGGGAAGAAGGTCTATGCAGACAACTCCACTTCCTTCAGCGATGGAGACACCAAAACGAGAAAAGAGAGAAATTCAGCCGAAAGTGTAATAACCCGTGATTCCGCGGCCATCACCGGGACGAGGGGAATCATTTCATCTCAAGGCCAACAAAAGA
>Ga0179593_1504237_pt1 | contig 22491 bp, 19 predicted proteins | sample CZODoug2_1_08_16_FD_185931 | JGI IMG/M metagenome (GOLD analysis project Ga0179593, IMG submission 185931) | Vadose zone soil fungal communities from Angelo Coast Range Reserve, California, USA - CZODoug2_1_08_16fungal (PacBio error correction) | ecosystem: Environmental > Terrestrial > Soil >...
GCCTGGCCGCCGTCAGGGTGGAAGGGGGGGGGACAAAGAGAACTTGGAGGCTGGGAAAGGGAAAAACGCGGGTGATAAGGACCCTCGGGCCGGCGGCACTACGTAAAGGAGTAGAGAAGGCGCCGGGGGGGACTGAGGGCCTCTGGGGTTGGGGGGGGGGATTCTGAGCACAAAGAAAAGCGGGGAACGCCAATGGACAGGAAGAACAGGACGGAAAAAAATCGCAGGCCGAGATAGTTGCGAAACCCGTTTCAAGAATCCAAAGAAAAGGGAAAACTCGGGAAACCCTCTTCACGGGGAGTCAAAAGAGGGGTCAGGGGTCAGGTGCTGGCACATTGTCCGTCATCCTCACTGGGGGCGCGGCAACCTTCGTTGGCGCTGGGGAGGAGGGAAGCTTTGGAGACTATCCATCAAATATCGGGGTCTCTTAGCGGGAATGAAACCTGAAAAATGTAGGAGGGAAGGGCTGAGTTTTTAAAAAAAAAAAAGTGTGGTGCATCAAAAAAAGGGGAAAGGGAAAAAAATTCCCCCCCCCCGTTCAAAAAAAAAAAGGGTCATGGGGGGTCCCCCCAAAAAAATTGGCCGCACCTCCCACCCAAATTCCAAAACGATAAAGGGGGGGAGGTAAATAAGGTCCAAACTGGGGGGGCCAAACTAAACCGGAGAGAGTTACATTTCCCCTTTTTATGGGGAGGAAAGCCTAGCATGGTGGGGGGCGGGGCGGAGAGATGGTTGGTCTGGAACTAAAAGAAGATGAAAAGCGGAACCTGTCGCAGGGGGGGTAGGGTAAAATCGCAGCGGACAGACCAGACGCTACTCGTCGGTTCTGCAAATAAACTAGCCCGGAGGGGGACGTGCCAATTTAGCAGTTAAACCTTACAAGGAAGGAAAAGGAGAAAAGGGGGCTGGGAAATTCGCAACAAAAGGGGGGTCTTGAATCTGATCGCTACTTGGGGAAAATCGAGCGGGTCGGGGTCATCATCGAGAAGGGGGGGAGGGGGCAGTGAGGGCAAGGGGGAAATGCAAACATAAAACCCACCAACTGCCCCCGGCGGGGAACCCCACAACGTCCGCGGGTCATGGTTTTTCCCCCTCCTAGCTCGATTTTCTGCCAATTGCTTGGGGAGAGGCAGGGGGAAGGGTGGGCGGAGGGGCCATCCAATGGGACAGGCCTGTTGTGGGAGGGAAAAAGGGGGGTGTTTGGACGGGGGGGGAGGCCGAATGTGCTGGGATGCGAAACGCAAGAAGGGGGCGAAATTTTTAAGGAGCGGACAAAAATCGGGGACAAGTAGTGGACCAAAGGGAAGAAACCTAGCGACATGTGGAACTTCAGGGAAGTGCGGCGCGGCCAGTGAGACGAGGGGGAGGGAGACTCGACGAATCTTCGAACAGGAAGACATGAACCGGACGGAACTCCAGGGACGAGGCCTGAGACCCTGTGGTCACCGATCCTCTACATCTTCAATCAAGGGGAGGGGGGAAAGGGGGCCTGAAACTCAACACCTAATCAAGGGCAGATTTCTTGACATGGACCTACGCAGAAGTCGGAAGGTCACGTTAGAAGAACGAGGGATGAATTGATGTACTCCTCTCTCCCTTGAGGGAACCAATCAGTATGGGGGAAAAACGAAGCGGGGGACGTGGAGAGGGAACGCCACAACCTAGGGGAAAACGAGCCAGAAAGAAGAAGACGATGTTAAAAAAAAAAAGGGGATCGAGGCTAGGCTCGCTTCAACAGTGAAAGGGCGATACCGAACGGGAGGGGAACAGAACTATTCTCCTCTCTCAGGTCCTTTCTTCCTGAGGCAGCACAACGACAAGAACAAGAGGGGGAGGGCTGCGGCAGAGGGGGGGAGGCGGCCAGCCAGGTGAAATTCTGAGGGGCTCAGAGTATCTTCTAGAAGCGGCTAGAAAGGGTTGGTGTCGGGGGAAACAGCCTATTCACTACGAGGATCAGTTTTAGGGCTAAGCACGGGGGGGGAGGGCAAGTCTTGAAAAATACCCGGCGGGGCGAGTAAAAGCAGAGGTCTCATCCTGATCTCGCGCAATAAGAGGAGAGGAGGAAACTGAAGCATAATAATGGGGAAGTCTTCTTGCGACGCAAGGGAAGAGGTGGAGCGCAGTGACAACCTGACCCGGAACATTCTGGCAGGTCTTCGATGAGTCGAGGGTTGGGGAGAGAACAGGAAGGTCATTCATTTAGTTTCAGGGGAAAACTAAAGGACTCTGGGACCATCCTAGAAGGGAGACGCGAAAAAAAGAACTACGCCTTTTCTTAAAGATAAAAAGGGGATAACGTGGAGGGGGAGAGAGGGGAGAATGGGAAAGAGGGGGGATACTCAGAGGGTTCCGACAAATTCCTCTAGAAAAAGCCTCTCCGCGAGAGCCTAAAACGTGGTCATCGGGACCCGAAAAGATTGAGGGAAATAAGGGGGCAGATGGGTTACCGGCCTGGTCAGGGGGACCGCGATTTATCAAGGGAAGAGGACAGGGGGAAATAGAGGGGGATTTTGGGGGAGGGATGTACAATAAGGTAGGTAAACAGATTTGGTGACGGTGGAGGGCGTACGTCCTGATTTCATTTGGGTCCTCGGCAAAGGAAAAGGGGGAAGGGGGGATCACTTAAACTGAAAAAACGTAATTCGACAGAAGCTCGGAAGAAGGTTGATCCAGCTCGGGCTACAGTGCCGGCAGTGGGACCATTACACCATCGCCAGAGGGGGGGATGGGGAAAAAAAGGGGGAGGGTGCGCTACTGCCCGCTCACGCAGAGGGTGACCGCAGAAAAAATGGGTCGTCTTATAGGGGGGAGTCGGAGAGGAGTCGCGAGGAGCGGGGGGAAATATGACAAGTGCACCTGAACCGAAGTAGGGGGAAGGCAGTAAGGGAAGGGTGTTTGTTAGGGGCGGGGGGGGGGAAACCAAATCGGTTTGCGACAAGGAGATCACGAGAGCGGGGGGTAAACTGAATCGGGGGCGCCACGGGGGGAGAAGAACCGGTATTAGCAGACTACGCGCGAGAGCCAGCAAGGTCAGAAGGAGGAGCAAGGCAGGCCTCGACCGTATATCAAAAAAGATTTTGAAAGGCGATGCTGAAAAAGGCCCCTGGGGAAAAAACTGAAACATTCTCCGTGAAGAGGACCGCGAGAAGGGAAGACATTCCGAAAGTTAAAGGGGGAAATCACGCATCTCAGTGCAACGGCAAGAGGAGAGGGAAGGGCTTACGTTTGAAAGAGGAGGATTGACGAGAAGCAAAAAAAGAAGGGTGCCAGTACGGGGGGAGCTCCGCCGTGTAGGCATCCACGGGGGTGAGTTGGTCTCGACTCTTCGGGAATCTCGCAGGTTGGTGATAGTAAGGGAGGGAGGAAACGATCATAAGAAGGGAAAAGGGGGAAAGGAGGGGGAAACTCGTAAGGGGAAGAGAAGACAATCGCAGGAAACAACCGTATCCAAGTGGGGACGGGACATCCTGTGACAGTGATACTAGGGGGAATTATTAACCAATCTGGGACAGCGGAAGGAGGGGGGAGTCTGATCGGAAGCAAAGGAGTAACCAAATTAGGGAGGGAATTCGCATCAAGACGAACGGCCAAAAAAAAAAAGGGGGGCGGTTAGAGTCAAGGAAGACGGAAAAAATTTGAAAAAAAGGGGGATAGTTGGAGGGACATCTCATCTGACGCCTACTTTGGGTGGGAACTCGGATCGGGGCTCAAACCCAGAAATGAAAGGGGAAAGATGGAGAAACGGACACTCAAAAAAAACACAGAAAAGCGAACAAAACAGCAAAAACGAAGAGACAATGACTCCGAAAGAGTCAATCGATAAAAAAAGGACAGGGAAGTCATCACCGCGTAGGAGACGTGGAACGCGGGGTTACAAACCCCGGAAAACTTAACTGGGAGGAGAGGGCGGGGAAGTGAAAATTTCCACAATGAAATCGAAAATGCTACGTGTCCAGCCACAGAGGAACGAAAAGGTCCAAGGAAGTGAGGACACAATCATTATAGAAGCCAGCATAAAGGAGGAGGGAAACCGAGTTACTGGGGGGGTTAAAACCCTCGGCAGGGACCAAGAAAGGAAAGAGCCAGCAGAAGGGAAAAGGAAAGGAAAACAGGACCATGTGGAAAAGAAAAGGGGGGAGAGAGCGGAGTTGAAGAGACTTATATAAGTTGCGCAATGAAAAAAAATCGAGGGGGGAGAAGGGGGGGGGGGGGAGAAAAGGAAAGCTAAGTACTTGAGGAAGAAGGGCCTGCGCGAGACCAAACGGGGGTGAAAGGGCCGATAGATCGTAGGCAGAGGGGAAAGGACATTAAAGATTAAAAGGAAATGTTCTTCAGAGGTAAAAACCAATCCCGCCCGGCAAGGAAAAGCCGCAAAAATCACACATATGTAGCAAGAGAGTTCATCCTCCGATCATAGAACGGAGGAAGAAGACGCAAACATAGGAGACACGGGCAAAATGAAGCACAAGGATTCATACCGTAAAGAACCTGCCGCTCGGGGGGGAAGAGAGGGATGAGGGGAAAGGAAAGGATCTCTGGGAAAGGGGGGGAACCGAGAGAATGGGGGGGTTCGGCGATCTCCTTGTTCTGTATTGAGGAAAAAAAAAAAAAAAAAGGAAGGGAAAGGGACAGTAGAAAGAGGGAGTCTAAGGGGGGAACCCTCGCCCACACGCAAACCGTTAGTGGGGGAAGCAAGAACGAGCCGACGAGGTACGAGGCGAGCGGAAATGGAAGAAATTCCTTCTCATTGGATTGAGAAATTTGTGTGGGGTTAGGTGGGCACAAAACGGATTGGGGAAACCAGAGGGAGAAAAAGGAAAAAAGTCGCTGAAGAGGGCCGCATCGTGAGAAATCGAGAGGCGAGGCGCGGAAGAAAAGGAAGGAGAGCAGCTTGGAGCTCGCCCTCCTCTAGCGCAGGAGAGGGGGGAAGAGAGAGCACCAATGAAGACGGCGATAAAGCGCAACAAGGAACAGAAATCGCCACTGCGATGAAAGGATTGCTCTCACAAAAGGGATAGGAGGAGAGAGATCATGGGGAATCGCAGGGCACTGATGGCGTGGAAAAAAAAGGAAAGATGAGGGGGGGGAGCGTACTTATCAACGATGGAAGGGCAATCGTCGCCGAATTGCGAGGAGAAACGAGGAGGGGGAGCAGGGGGCAAGAAGGGGAGCGCGAGAATCCTGCTCCGAATCAAAGAGATCAGAGGAACGGAGGTAAAGCTCAGGCTTTGCGTTTCAGTGGAAGAAAATTCTTGTGAACCCTAGAGATCAAAAGGGAAGGGGAAAGACTTAATTAGAACTCCGCGCAAGTAAAGTCGTCTATAGCGTCTAGGGTAGCCGGGAAAGTTCACAACTACACAAAGGGGGAATGGGGGGGGGTCGAGGGGAACTCGATTCAAAGGGGCCGGGAGGGAATAGGCTAGGAAAAAGAGAACAGGGAGAGAGGTCTCGGATCACAGCGGGAAAGAAGGAGGGGGCCCCGAAAAAAAGAGGAAGGCCTGAGAGGAGTGTCCCAACAGGCAGGTTCTATCATAAAAAGAGAAAGAGTCAATTTTTTGGGGCAAAAAGAACGATTGGTGCAGAAGAAATTCCGAATCTTTAGCAGAGAGGGGAACATCGCAGAATAAGGGGTTAATACTGTGGAAGGGGGGGCGAAAAGTGGGGGGGGGATTGGGTGAATACTCAAGGGGGGGGGGATGTCCGTCGCGGAAGGCCCGGTGCAAAGGCGGAAATTCTAGACGAAAATAGACCGATCCAAAGTGTGAAAGGACGAAAAAGCAGCGGCATTTCGGTAGTCCTAAAATACTGAGATATCTGGTGTGCCGAAAACCCAGAGATGCGCTTCGCGAAGTGCTACCGAGCAGGAGAAAAGGACGAAACGCAAGAAGGGGAGACGAGTTCAAAAAGGTCGTGGGAGGAGGGGGGAGGAGCGGGAGGGTCAAGTCAAAGAGGGCGAAGAGGAGTTTGGAAAACACGCGGAAAGGGTGATCTTACTATTCTGCTTTGGAGCGCGCTCATGAGGGGGAACTACACTGAGGGAAACTTTTCTTAATAGGGGGGTCGGAAGGATATCAATCTTCGGAGAAGGGGGTGGGTAACGGTTTCACATTAAAGAACGAAAGCTGAGGGGAAAGGGGTATCGAACCGGGGGGGGGTAAAAAAAAGAGGGGAGGGAAGTAGGAAACCGCGTTATTAGCAGGGACTAGGTCTATGTGAAGATGGGTTGCAGGAGGAGGGGGTCTATTTTCGTTGAGGAGGCGTGGAGGATGAGGAGGATGCTGTCTTGGGTTCGTGGGAACCTCATGTGACCCGCTCCAGGGTGGGGGTGGGTGATCAAAAAGGGTCAAGGAACCAGTTGAATAGTCTCGGAGGAAGAGTCGAAAGAGAGTCAAGGTTTTTTCCACATTTCGGATAGAAGAGAAAAGCACTTTGGGGGGGGGGACGTGAGAGGAGGGCTGGAAAAAGGGAGGAACATCAGAAGGTTGGAGATTTGCCGAAAAAAAGACCGAAAGAAGCCGCGACCAACACACACCCATTTGTGACACTTGGAAAGAATGAAAAGAAGTCTTACTTTGCACAGAACGAAAGGGGAAAGAAGGGTTGGAAGGGGGGGGTATCGAAATTTTAAACGAGCAGACTTTTAGGAAACAGATGCACGCGAAGAGAAAAAATCTTTCGAAAAATAACCAAACGGGGGGGGGCGAGCTGACGGGGAGCGGACCTCGCGACCGCCGCAAGGGAATAAGACAAAGGGCGAAACGGGAAAGGTCGAATGTGTTCAGAGGCGGAAGCATGAAGTCTCGAACGACGGGGGGGCCGCGCCTGCGTGAATCAAAAAAAGAAGGACATTACCCATGACGGAAGCAAAAATGTTTCAAAAGAGAGGACGTGGCGGCACAGCTGGGAAACTCGACAGGGCCTCATCAAGCGAAGGAGGGAAAAAAAAAGATTGACCTGGATGCATCAGGAGATATCAGGGCAGGGGAGAGCAGAAGAGCTGACGACGTCGACGAGCGGGGATAAGGCAGGGGGGAATAAATTGCCGGGGAAAAGTGGTTCATTTCAAGAAGATCATCTGTGGGCGGAGGATAAAACCTTAGGGGGTTTGTGCTTTAAAATTCTCATTGAGGCAGGGAAAAATACCATCGGCTGAAAGGTTGGTTCCGTTAAGGGGACTGGATGAGGAAAATACTATCCTAAACCAACGGCTATACAGAAAGGAATAAATTTCTTTCGAGGGAAAAGAGTGGAGGAAGATGCGGAAAGAAACCGCGACCAAAATAGAAAAGGAAGAGAAGGGGAAAAATCTGTGGGGGAGACGACTGGCGGCTGTCCGAAGAAGACATGATCGAGCAGGGAGGTCAGAAAGATCGGCGACGATGACGTTTAGAGCCCTCCAGGAGCAAATGAAATGGGAAAAGGGGGCACAGGCATCGCGTACGCGCCAACCAGGCCGCGTAAAGGACCCGGCGTTCCCGAGGAAAAAGAGCAGAGGGAAGGGAAAGGCTCAAAGTCACAGTCTAAAAGGAAAGAAAAGGGAGGAAGGACATCGCTGCGACGGCTAGGGAACTGAGGTAGGACCACTTTTTCTCGGTTGCGGCGATGCGGAGGGAGGCGCCGGAAGGGGAAAGGGCAATGAAGGATAGCAAAGAGAGGAAGAGAAAACTAAAGGATAGGGAGAAGGGGTCAGGAATGGGAAGAAAAAATAAGATCTTGGGAATCGTTATGTCAGCGCGAGGGCTTGGTCGATGGCGAGGCGGGTAAAATGAAATATGCCTTTACGAGGGCTCGAAAAAAAAAAAATGAAAAGATAAGGGAAGCCGGATGCCCGATATCGGTTTCCGGGTCACTGAGATAAAGCCGTAGAGAACACAACTGAAAAAAATGTGATTAGAATAGGAACGAAAGTCGATGCGAGGAGAGGGAGTTATTAGGGAAAAAGCGCGGGCGGAGGGAATCGCCAAGTAATTCCGAAAAAGAGATAGCAAAAACCGGATGAGCGAAGAAAATGAAGCTGCGAATAGGCACGAGAGACACAACTGGAATGATTATTGGAAAGAGGAGACCTCGCAAAAATATAGCGCTCTCAGTTTCCCTCAGCTCGCCGGCAGGCGCCCCAGAGGATCTCTCCGATGGATAAGACTGATAAACTTGAGCAAGACCAGAGCGAGGAAGAGTAATCCTGTCAAAGGAGGGGTTGAAGAACGGAAGGCAAAGGAAAGGCGAGGTGAATCTTACATCTAACGCAGTAGGGGGAAAGAAGGGAGGAATGAGGGTCGTGGCATGAACCAGGGGCTGGAGTCAGAGAAAAGCTCAAGCATTGAGTTTGACAATCAATAGGAAGGAAGTAGAGGAGGGCAAAATTCTCATCAATCGACACCTGCCTCTGTCCTAATGAACGGGAAAACGGGAGGGCAAGAAAAGGGGCGGTCCACATCCGGCCAGGGGGTGACGTGCTGTGGTAGGCCAATTGGGGCAAAAAACATAGCAATGGAACTTTATAGCACCTTTAAGGCGCGATAGGAAAAAGGGCAGGGCCGGAACAGCAGGCGAAAGCGATTCGAAAATAAGGGGGGGAAAAAGGAGAACCGACCAACATGGGTCACGGTCTAATGCCTTATCTTTGGAAAGGGAAAGTCAGGAGAGGGGGGGGGAACAGAAGAGGTCACAATTCTACGATAAGGGGAATGGGTATAAAGAGAAGGGGGGGAAACCCAGAGGAGTCAACAAAACACCCAACCATGATCTGCACACCACATCGGGAAAAACAATGGATGTTAAAGCCTCCATGAGAGACGCAAAAAAAAAGGTCAGGCCAAGCAAGAATAAGAAAAAGGAGGGGAAAAAACCCACATTATGGGTTGAAGGGAAAGGGCTCCAAGAAAGGGTAAGGACTTCTTAAATCACCGCCGCGCCGATGGGTACGGTCTCTAGAAAATTCTAAACCCGGGGACTTTGGGAGGAAAAAAATGAAAACCGGCTCGCTTTTGAAGGATCAGGACGAGCCGAAAGGGTCTATAGAGCGTGGAGTGATGGAGAAAGCAGCCCAGAAGAGAGAGGTGAGGGTGATCAGCAAAACGGATTAAAAAAGTTCGGAGGGAGAACAGGCGAATTGTCTATCCATCCGATAGGGAAAAGAGGGCACCCACAAACAAAACTACAGGAAGCAAAAAGGCGCAAAGGGGGAGAACTACCATGTGCCACCATTTGGTAAAAGATTGACGCGGTTTGACGGAAATGGGGGGGAAAAGTGTGGACAGTGGACGAAACAAGGCTCGACAAAAAAGGAGGGTGGTGCAAGAAAAAGAAAGAACTCTAGATGGATGGGGTTAAAGAAAAATAGTAAAAAAAAAAAGGGAATCCCTCGATCCAACAAGCTGTTTTGGATTCACAAACCAAAAGGAAGGAGGAAAAGACTGTCAATTTGGGATCAAAGAAAAGGAACCATAACTCAGGGTTATGAGAAGGAGGTGGAACAGGACCTGTGGATGGAAAAAGGTTACGCAAGCGTCCCCGACTTCGGCCAGATGATGGCAGGAGGAAAGAGAGGCGGAATGAAAATCCTAATGAAACAAAACCAGATTAATCCTGGGCCGAAGCATAAAGGAAACAACAAACGAATGAAACATAGTTCGACGTCCAACGAGAGCACCGCGATTGGAACGCGTGCCAGCCAAAAAGATAAAAGGAAAAAACGATAATCCAAAAAAAAAAAAAGGGCGGAACAGCTCGACGAAAACAAAAAAAACGGGAGAGGAAAAGAAGGAAGAAGGGCCTGCAACTGGGCTTTTCTGGGGGGCAAGGAAAACGGGGAAAAATGTCACTGGGGGGGGGGAGAAGAACTGAGAAAGGCAAAGCGTGGGCTAAAGGGGAGGAAACGTCATTTGTAGTCTATGTGAGAGCGGACTCTGGGGTGGTCGAGCTGGTCAGCCGCTCCGAACTAATTGCCGCAAAGGGGGAAAAAAACAAAGAAAGGCCGATCGCTTGAACGATGAGTGGCAAAAAAAACTCCAGCGTTCAAATCACAAAAAGGAAAGAGACAAAGAGAACCAGGGAGGGAGGGCGTGCTGGCTACCATTGCGAATCGGCTCTGGGGAGAGGGAAACCTTGGCGTGCGAGGGGAAAAGGGGGACAAGATGGTGGAGAAAAGATCATAAAAAATCGTTTCTCTTGGCATGGAAAAAAACACTGCCATTTTTTCGCCGAAGAAGGGGGAGGAAGGGGGGCCAAAGCCAACCTAATAGGTTGAAAAAGGTGAAATTGGATGTGTGATTGAATTAGCTTTGGGGCGGCGCCCTCGTGGGGGGGGGGAGACGGAAAAATATCAGCTGGATTAACAAAGGAAAAAAGTCAAAAAGGATGGGTCGCAGCGGAACCTCCACGCAGCTGGCAGGGGTATCATCATAAGAACAGCTCCACCCAAAAACTTAAAGATGGGGAGGCATGGTAGGAATTACCTGATGCCAAGCTATATGTCGGCATTAAGCAACAAGAAAGGGGTGGCGGCAAAGTCTGCGACGCCTACGGAAACAATCGCGACGGGACGCTCGGGCAGCAGGAGGGGGTAGTGTTGACCTTGGGGGAAAACGCAAAAAACATTGGTTGGACAAAATCTCTAAAGGAGAAGGGGCGCCGGAGAGGGGGGGGGACGGGAACAACATTTACTGAGGGGAACATCAAAGGGTTTCAAAAGGTTGCGATAAAGGGGGGGGACGGGGGTTGTGTACGAGAGGGGCTGGCGGAGACGTTCGAACGCAGCCGGGTCAGAAGTGGTGAGAGGCGGTCCAAAAAGGAGGAGGAACGTTAAAAAGAAAAAGTAAGACCTTATGACTCTTCGCCATGGTGAGGAGACGCTGGAACGGGGTAAACACGAGGGGGAGAGAACAGGATATGCGGGGGCGGAAAGACGGCTTCGGACGCTAACAGTCCTCTAGACTGCAAAATAAGGAAAAGGTGAAATCCTCTTCCAGCTGCCCAAAGTGCGATGGTGGCGTTTCCACATGTTCCTGACGCAACGAACCAGGGAAACCTGGAAGGGAGGGCCATCGAACTTTTCAACGTGTCACGGGGGGAAAATGGCGGTCCAAGAAGCGGAAATTTGACGCTTATGACGAAATTCTCTCAACTTGCGACTCCGGGATGGAAACAAAAATCGTGAGCAGCTCGCGACAACTAAAATGAATCAAAGAAAAAAAGAACCCCAACATGAAAAGAGCTTAGAAACGAAAAATCGCACGGTCATGCAGGATCGACTGAAGTGACAGACTCTATATCTCTTCCTTGCGTCGGCTCAAAGTGCAAGCAACGCAATCCATCGGAGAGCAAGCGTGTTCTCGGCAGAAAACAGTTGGAGTTTACTCGATCATTGGGGGAGGGGGAGGGGGGAGAGAATCGGGAGAAGAAAAACGTGTCGCGCTGTCCATGCTCCGGATTCAGCGCGCAAGCGTGGGAAGAGCAAAAAATGCGGGAAAATCTTGGGTCCTACCAAGGAGAACCAAGAAAGAGCCTCATAGATAGAGGGGAACGCGCGAGTATCCTAAAGACCGGAGGCTAAAGGTGTCCGACCGTCCTTTAACAAGTGACCACAGGAAAAAGCCTATCGGCATCGACAGGCAGAAGGTAGGGAGAGGGGTTTGGGCCGGGAAAAAAAAAAGGCCCTTGATGGGACGGAAAAAAAGACGAAAAGAACAGCCCGCGAGCCTTAAATAAGCGGCAAAAACAGACGTCCTGGGGGGCAAAAAAAAATCCAAAGAAGAGGGGAAAAAACAGGTGCCTATCCGTTTCTGAACGTATATCATCGGGCAAAAAAAGGAGGGGGGATACAAGGAATTGCAAAAGGAGGCGGAACGAGAAAAAGGGAAAAATGAAGCAGCTTCGCGAAAAAGGTCTTAAGGCCGAGCAGCTCGACAGAAGAACGTGTGGAAGCGGTTTTTCAAAAAAAATGGAGGCATCAAGCTGAGAAAGCGAGTGAGGATTAAAGAAGGCGGGGACGGTCGGGGAAGGGGGAGGCAAAACGTGCGCGCGGAAGAAGGGGGGCAAATGCAGGCAAGAATCGAGTGCCGAGAAAGGACATAGGAACTCCCTATGCCACAAAGGAGGGGGGGGACAGCTAGATGAAAAGTCAAAACGAATTCTTATAAAGATCCATCGGAATAAAATAGGGATATTTCTGTTGACGCGACAGGACATCCCGCTCTCATAGTCCAGCTCAAATATCGTGAGAAGCCGGGGTAGTGTGAGGGCTCCAGCGCAGTGACAAAAAAAAGACCGTAACCACCTGCCTAAAAAAGGGAGTTCCTGAAGGAATCCTTTTTTTACGCGACCGCCCCAATCGGTGGTGACCGCGGCCGAGACACTCGCGCAGGTATGACAGGAGTATCCGAACGGGAGGAAAAACCATCGTCGAAACGCGCAGCAAGCTTTGGAGCTCAGCGGGAAGCTCAAGAGGGAACCAGGATGTTTCCCGCAAAGCTGCAACCCTGGAAAAGGAAGGGGGGGGGGGCCCCAGATGCTACGCGCCGCTCTAAACTGGTGTCAAGAACATGTCTTAGCAGGTGAATGGGAAGAGAAAGAGAAGGGGACCCGGACACTAATGCGAGAAGAAAGGAGAGAGCATTGATCGCTAACGAACACAAAAAACTGAACCATTGCCAGTAACCGCTACCTCCGAAGGGGATGAGACAAAAGTGGATCAGGTCGGCTCGAACCCGTTCTTATCAGCTAGCGCCGGGGGGGGGGTAAAAGCATGCAGGAAACCACAAAAAAAACTCCGCGCGCGTTCCAAACGCGGATGACAATCCGGCGCTTAAGGGAAACAAAAAAAACTTCACGATCCCAGGAGCCAAAAAAGGAAATGGCGCACCTGGGGTGCCAAAAGGTAAGACAATGTTAATTAGTCCACAAGATACAATGCTTTAAGCTGGAGCGCGGGCAGCACAAAAAGGGATAATTACACAAAGGTAGTTTTAATCCACAAGAGCGAGCACGCAAAATTTCGGGGAGTCGCAGACGAACGCTACTTGGGAAAGTAAACTACTTGAAAAGAGAAACGAAGAGCATAGGAAGACTGGTTTAACGGAACGGGGCCTCACCCACAAGAAGGAGGAGGGAAATGCGTTACACCGCCCCATCATAAAACTCTAACGCAAACTCAAGGAATTCTCCAAGGAATAACATTTAATCATAGAGAAATCCTAGACAACCGCTTAGGAAATATAGGAGGAAGAAGGAAACACTTCTGGAAAAAATAGGTAGTCGAGTCAGGAAAAAGGGCCACAATAATATTGAAAGGACGCTACAAAAATTCATACCGCCAAGTCCTAAAGGTTAAAGTGCGGGCAAAAGCGGAGCGACCATCCCAAAGAATGATCGTCAGAGGAATCTGTCGGTTTGTTAAGGAACCCTAGGCATGAGAACTCGTGATAAAAAATCCATCGCCTACCTATCTCAACTTAAGAGATCAGCGGTGCGTCCGCGGTTTCGATCAAATATGAAGGGGAAAAGCGGGGGCGCATCGATGGCGAGGTGGGAGTCATCTCTAAATTGTAACAAGAAGGCGAACCAAACTGGGGAATGTGATAGAGAGGCCTAGTGTCGCCGATTGCCTCGTGAGACGACTGAAACCGGTCAATTTGAGGCGGGGACAACAATCCCAAAAGGGACAAGCCGGAAAAAAGCCCATATGCGCGATTCCAAGCTATGCAAGAGAAACTTAAGCAAGCCTCGGAGACGAGGCACATGAAATCTTCCGAACCGAATACGAACCTGCCGCGCAGGGGGACGAAAGGCTAATCCGCTGAGAACGGAAAGTGGTTTGATATGAGAGAGTAACTAGCTACGACTCGGGTGTTGATCTCTTGAAGAAGTCAATAAGGGAAAGCCGGAACATCGAGGGGAACAGAGACACAAAAAACCCTTGGGCTGTGACGTTCAGACGAAAATCAAATGAATGCGGAGAAAAAAAATTGCCAGGAGAATCAGAAAGTGATTGAATTAGGGGGTTCACCGACCCCCCAGGAGTGTTACAAGCGCCACGAGCTTGAGAGCATAGACGTAAGTGGAACGATTAATCTAAGCTAATCTAAAGAGGAAAGAGTCGCTGTCAAAAAGAAAAAAGAGAAGGGCGCAAAGCCCAACTCCTCGCGCTCCAAAAAAGCTAGATTCGCTCCAGGCGATCCGCGTAAACAAGGAATAAAGAGGGTCGAAAAACAAAAATTAAAGTCAAGATCTCAACCACACAGATGTGAATGGGGAAAGAGAAGAAGATGTACGAAGGGCGAAGCAGGATTTCCTTGGCTAATCTCCTTTATTGGGATCGACGTAGCTGCGATGCCTGAGGGAGAAAACAGAGGGGCGAGAAAAAACAGCCGGGAATTTTGAACGAAAACTTTACGAAGGAAAGCAAATCTACGCGGAGAAATCTGCTTAGGAGCGCCCCGAGAAGGTCAGTCTCGACGATCTCAAAAGAGAGGGGTCAGGGACAAGAAAGTCTGGGTTAAAACAAGCACTCCAAACGTTTCTTAGAGAAGAAATTCTCCCCGCGCACTTGCAGAAAAAGATATCGAGGCAGGCCGTAGAAGATGAAAGAAAACCAGTCTGCGGGGGAAGGAACTACTAATATCGAGGATGAATGAAGGGAGAAGAGACACCAATACTACGTCGATCGAATCGACGAGGCGCCGTGAAGAGAGACGACTGAACTGCAGTTCGAATGAACGAAAAATCATTTGGATTCGGTACGAAGAAGAATTTTGTGCAAGAGAGGAGTTGGGGATTCCATAAAATCTTGGGGCATGTTCGCGGAGAATCAGCTAGAAATACTATGTTAGAGAAGGGGGGGAATGCTGGGAGCAAAAAGTGAGGTTCTTGTGGACCTCCGACCATTAAGTCCGCGGAAGGGCCAAGGCAAAGGAGAGGAAGAGCGAATCTTCTTATCTGCAAAGAGAAAAAGTGGTGATAGATCAGGCGGTAAAAAGACAAGAAAGATAAGGGAGAGAAATTGGCTATCCTCTAAAAAAGAGGGGGGGAGGCTACTCAACTTCTATAGCGCTGATGAAACCGAGGAAACAATGCAGAGCTTAAGGGTTATATGAACTTTCTGAGATTGGGAATCAATGATTCACAAAGAGGGAGGCTTCCTAAAAAAAAACAATGTCCATCTACGAGTCAGTCTTCTGGTATCGCGATGTTGCCCGGTGAACCGTCACTGGGAATTGGAGGAGAATCATTGAAGGGATGATGGAAGCAGCCTTTATTGTGGAAATCGTTGGGCTGCGAAGAATAGAAGGGATCGAATGACGGCGGGATCAAAAACTAGGGAGAAAAGAGCGGGGAGGTAACGGCAAAATAAGTTCTATATGTCGGATAAGGCCTCGAGGTCTGGCGGGGCGTGCGGAAGAGGCGGGTTGGTGCGTTTCCACGCGGGAACAAAAGTGGATGGGTGCCCCGGCCCAGAGTAAAAAAACAAGTATTGGACGATTCTTTCGAAGGACAGAAGAACAAGTGCCTTTTTGTCACCAGCGTTCGGCGGCGACGATCAGAAAACGGGGGTGGAAGTGCCGAGGAGCGCTCGAATTCCCACGCTTGGGACCGAGGGGCGCGGAACAATCGCTCGACTGCCGCTAAAGGCCCTTTTGCCCAAATGCGTGAAGGAAAGCCCAGTGCTTCCCTTTTGTCAACCAGGCTGCGGGCAAAGGGGAAGACAGTTTGGCCGCGATTGGAAGGAATTAACTTGAAGAGACGGATGTCCGACAGCAACGGAAGAGCGGGGGGGGGGATCTTGCAGTTCTATCACCAAACTGCGAGTGATCGAACGCGGGCGCAAGCGACCGCAACGTTCTCTAACTCGAGAGCTGTCATCAATGAAGGGGTGGTCTCTCTAAGCAGCATCTCAAGATCTTCGCGCCAAAAGTAGGGAAGTTGGAACTTGACGGTCAAAGACCCTCTGAATCGGAATGGCGAAAAAAGGAGACGATAACGACATCCATCAGGGAAGGGGTGAAGAAGTGAATTCTGAACCATCTTACTTGAAATGAAAGAGAGACTCCCTGCATGCGAATCTGTGGCGTGCTCGAAGAAAGGATGGAAGGAACGGGCGAACACAAGGATGGTGGTCAGCTCTAGTGATCCTTTAGCACCAAAAAGGTGGGGGGAGGCTGGAGCCGATCCTTCAGTACCTATACTATCTGGTAGACGTCATTTGGGGGTGTATCTGAGACGAAGCGGAAAAAATAAACGTAGGCGAATAAAGGAATAAACGATATTCCTCTTAATCTACTGCTTAGAGTCAAGTCAAACAAATCTCCTCTAATTCGAGTGCATCTGTGGGAAATGGACGGCCAGGGTGTTTTGGAATCGCTCTAACATTAGTAAAGGCGGTAAACAGATCTTGCCTAAGAATGAGGTAAAAGCACCCGAGGAGGGGAAGACGTTGCACATCGGGAAGCGTCCGCCAAACGCCACCGGCCTAGTAACCATCTTCTCAAGCCGAAATAGTGAGAGAGCTCATAAGACGGAAAAGGGAATCAGTCTGTAAGACCGGAGTTAAACAAAGGGCGGCTGCAAGAGGGAAGTAAGAGGACATTTTTTTTACGGTGAAGATTCATTATTTCACGGGGTCTTCCGGCTCGAAAAGGGTTGGCAATTCCCGATAGAAAACCATCGATTACGATGATCGCGAGAGCAAGTAGGCGGCGAAAGAAGGTGTCGATGGAACAATCGGACATTTTTGGGGGCGCGTTATCAGCGAGGTTTGTCTCTGGCTTGGGGACCACGCAATGCCTGGAAAGCGCGGACCGCCCTGACCGAAGACTGCTCGACCTGATGAGGGAATGTCCACAGGGGAGGCGTCTCAACCGACCAAACAACCGCCTGACTCAAAGTAGTTCTCGCCGATGATGCGCGCCGCGGAGGGATGGCCCTTTGTCCTCTCGCCTTTCCCATTACAAGGGGCCTCAAGGCAGATTCGCCAAAACTTAAGCTCGGGAGGAACTTTCGTCTCATCTGGCACGGACAACAACGACGTCTGAGGCCGATTAGACAGCTTGGAAAAATAGATCTGATCATACGGGACCGACCGCGCCATAAAAGAAACAGGTACCGATGCTTTTCTCCTGCACTTTGAGACGACAAGGAAGAGAGAGTAGGAGGTACATTCATCATCGTATCGAAGTCACCCTCTGGCGTCGATAGTGGGAGAAATATTTTTTTTTCGGGGATTCGGATCGTGCATTACCCGTGTAGGGATCTCTCACTCCGTCGGTTCCAAATATTTAAAAAAGGAGTAATTCTATCGTCAACACCTTCCTGAGGCTCGAATAACGGGAAAAAGGGGGCCTCCGAGGGCGGAACAACTTCCCAGGGAGTAAGGCGGTCTTCATTGAACTTTGAAAAAATCGCCATATGCAGATGTAGAGGTTACCACCGTGTACAAGATCAAGAGTCGAATTATCTGGGGGGCTTAGGAAGGGGCGATTCTAATATCGTCGATCTACAGCCGTCTCGAAACCTCTACGGAAAAAAGGAGGCCTTCGCATGAATTTTGTCAAGCGTTTTGTCTCTGGACCGCCTAATTAAGAAAAGGCGTAACTAAAGATGGTTTTAGAAAGAATCGGCAAGAAACCAGCGCGGCCTACCACCCACCATGATCGAAAAAAAACTGACGGAACCTGGATGGAACCGCCAATTCTAGCGCTCCAATAAATAGGTCACATGAATAGAGAAGGGTGGAAAAAGGTTTTTGTTATTCCCCCCCCCCCCGCGCCAAAACCGAACGTAAGGGAAGATCGCAGTAGGCCGTTTGGTTGCCAATAGCGCGGGATATTCAACGGGTCGTGTGGGCGAATGCCGCACATCAAACTCCGCGTGGGCCATTTATAGTGGACAGTGGGGTACGAGAGGGGGAATGATCCTCCGAAATAGTGGATGCCGCTGCTGATGAAGAAAGCTTAGACAGGGGGGTAAGCAGCCCGATATGCCCGATCACCCCCAGTACCGCCAAAAAAAAGCGCTAAGACAAGAAATGGTACAGTTTAAAAATTCCGTGGAAGGGACTTTGGGGACCCTTGTCTTTCGCAATTTGCTGAATTCCTGTTCAAAAGAATCTTGATGATCGCAATCCACTGGAAAGCAGAACTCGTTTTTTCGCGCCAGCCGAGATGGACGGAATGGGAGCCAGCACCTGCAAAAGCCATGTCTCTGGCTCTGGGCCGGTATTCCTAACAGATGGGGAACGCAATAGATCTGCCGGATGGATGAGTATGGCCTAGTTCAATAGCTGAGGAGCGGATGATACAGATCGACCCAACCCAGAGAGCCGGCAGCACCCCGACTTCACGACTGACGGACATTTGCCCCCGTCCCTAGTAACACCTTTCAGCCAGTGAAAGCCAGAGAAAAAGTGCGAGCGTCAAACAGAATCCAGACCAGTCGCCATACAACAAAGGAAGGAAGAGGAATTCATATTCTGCCGTCCCTGGAGGGTGAAGTTGTGTACACTCTCTACTTTTCGCGGGCGGAAGGGCGAAATACGCGTGTCTAAAAAAACGGCCTGGCTTCAACTTGTATGTAAAGATTATTAGTTCTGGTCCGGGCCTCTGGGGTGGGTCGAGTAGCAGCTACGCAGATATGCTTCCCCTCAATTGCCGTAATCTCTTTGATAATTCGAAAGTTCAGACCTTCCTGAAACCTCGGCGCGAACCCTTGTCGGGGGGGGAGTTCTCCCATTATCACCCCCCTACGGCCTGGCGCAACATCCTTGGCGTGCAGCTTGGGCTAGTAACCATTGGTTGAGAAACAACAAGGGGTTCTCGGTAGAGAATTGCCACCCTGCCATTTTACCCCAGCTTGGGGAACGCATTGGTTACAGCCCGAAACCGCTATCGTTACCACAGGTCCCAGTGGTTTCCTTCAAGCCTAAAGTTGGGCGTCTAACTCTGGGGGGTCCTAAGCTGTTCCTCGCCCTGTCTAAAAAACATCCCCTTCAGGACTCGCACGGAACGCCCAAGCTCATGCTGGATCCTGCTCATCATAACGACTCTAGCGCCATGTAGCACCTTCGAGTCCTCAAACTATATGGCGTTCTCACACGGTTTTCGGAAGCTCGCGCCCTACGTGGAACAAGCGTCTTCTTCCCACAGCCGTAATGGGGGGGAGGTCTTGGCCTGGAAGGCAACCGGATTGGTGCCAAGAAATATCTATGCGATTGAGACGAATGGCTGGAGCCGCGACATGGCGTAGTCATCAAGTGTTCGCCGGGTGGATGCTTGGGGTTTGTGTTGGTCGGAACGCGGCGGGCGCGTTAAGACCATCGCGTTCCGAAAGTTTGAAGGAGCAGGAACAATGAACATAAGACCCTTAAAAGGATGACTTGACTCGCCATGTTAGGAGCGTTCCTTCAGAGCTGCGATCGCACTCCGCGAAAAAATTCTTCAATTCGCCGCGAGGGCCGGCTCCCGGCCTATGCCTGCATAGGCTTACCCGGGGTCCTTCCGAGAGAGGGAATGCGAATGGGCTGGTCAACGCCCTGACGCAAAGAAACGAAAGCGCCGGTCTGCTTCCTCGCCCGAAGGGCCGACCGTCCGTCCCAGTGGGAGACGGTCAACGATCCACCGGCGAAATAAATGATGGAAACACGAAGACGGTTCTGATTCTCTCTCACCCAAGAAAGGCCCACGTCCTTAATCCGAAACTATTATAACGTTAGAGGGATAGAGGGGAAACTCGTTCATGCCCGATACGAAAGATGAAGGACCTACAGAGCTGCGTCCTTTCGTCGTGGCGACCACGGCAATCAGCCAGCTTCGGATGGGCGCCGTCTCAAGGGGAATCTGCAGTATGAGAAGGTTGATTTTACGGCGGCTCAGAAAGATGGTGTAGCTTTCCTATGCCCTCGGCCCAGATCCTTTCATGATTGCAGAATACTTCTTGGAAGTCGTATTACCATTCGCATCCCCTTCAGCATCCGATATGGAGAAGAAAAATCTAATCACCGATTTCTTTTCTGAAGGCGCTTGAGCTCAGACACCTTGAAACGCCAGAGCGGCCCGACATCAAGAATGAAGTTTTCGCCGTCACGAATCCAGCATTCTGCCTGCAAACTCGAAGGAGAAACGAACTGCAATAATCGCAAGGCGAAGACGTCAGGACGCAAGCGACAAACTGATGCGCCGTTTCTTTCTATAGGATCATATGCGGGCTCGAATCGGGAGCCTAAGGCGCGAAAACGAATCCGAAGAGCTCCGCCGAACCGGGGCCTCTTAATGACCCTTCACCGAAGCCACGTGGGAAGGGGGAGGGGGTTCAATTGATTGATTGGCTTCCGTGGCTCTCAACGAGGTGAAGAGAATCATTCGTACAAGGGGTGTGTTCTTTCTGACGCGCGCCGATGCCAAAAAATGCAAAATAACGTAGTTCATATCAGGGGGAATCGCGACCCGAATTATAGAACCAGCCTAGTCATTTTTACCTCTCGGAGGGCCGGTCATCTTTACCACAGAGTAAAAATCGCATCTGCGGAATGGTCGGGTGCGCGACTCAAGACGCGCACTTGGCCAAAATGAATCGTGAGAAAGTGGGGTTGGGGATTTACGGCGTCAGGAGGACACGCTTCCTACCTCGCCAACAACTGTCCTAGGTCGGTTCCTGGACCTTCCGCCTGTGTTACTCCTCAACAAATCGTGTGGGCGCGCCGCGTCACGGAGCGCTCTGACTGAAAAGAGAATCGGATCCTGGGAACCGCCGGCCCAAACCACGAGCGCGCAAAAAGGGGTGAGGATCTCCGCGGCATCGGCCTATTGAAATCAGAAGATGGTTCCCGGCGGGCTGAACAGCTTCCCCCCCCCGATTGGGTTCCCCGATGCCAGAACGAGAAGCGCCGTGGAGAAAACGTGTCCGGTGTATTTCCTTGGTGAACGCTCGTACGGCAGAGCTCGGCCGCGGTGGCGAGAGCATCTCAGCCACCACGTCCTGGGCATACCGCTCTCGCCGGGGAAACGTGCGTCTTTCATCTATCTTGGAGCACTCGAGAGTGGTTTGATAGTCCATGCTTCTCCGAGGACAAAAGGGAAAAGTCCGCTCTAAATTGAGGAGCGAAAAGAGAGGAAACCAGCCCAAGTTGGCCGCAAGGGGCAAAGGTGGATCTTGTTTCACAACGCCAAAGTGCCGTGAGAGAAGAAGCTGCGCACATCCTATTACCAAAGAGGGGAATTCCATCAAGACGCAGAAGCGAAAAAAATTTTCCCAGTCGATCCGAACCACTTGAAACAAAATGACGAGGTTGCAGAAAGATCGTCGACAGCGGGGTACTACTTGGAAGCGCGCGGGCTCACCACAAACCATGATTATTCAGGCGCCGCCAACCACAGCAGCGTAGACTACAAACGAGAAACGAGGGCTCAAAGTCCGAATTACATCGAAGGTTGCGCCGACATCACGAGGTAGAGGAAAAAAAACCAAAACCTGGGATCACTTTAGCTGCGTCGCAGCGAATGTGCCACAGGGGGGAAAAAAAGGAAGAGCAAGGCAGCCCTGTCAGACCTACATGCCTGTTTCACTTAATTGAGGGGGGGGCACCGCATGATCCCAGAAAGCAAAAAAAAAAAAAAAAAAAAAAAAAAAAAAAAAAAAAAAAAATGGAAACAAGGGAGGAGGAATAAGCTTCTTCTGCCACTAGGAGTCACGCCGACGGATAAAACGAACATGAGAGAGAACGGGAAGGGTTCAAGATCAATAAATTTTGCGCCATTAATAAATTCCAAAAAAAAAAAGGGGGGTAAGCACCAGTATCTCTAAAGTATAGTTGGCCGACGAAAGGGAGAGAGAGACCAACGGTTGGATCATGTTCAGAGAGATCTTCATAAAGAATCGAACCCGGGGAACGCGAAAGGAAACTCAATGCTGCGTCACCCAGAGAAAGGCTGCAGCCAGCCACCACGCCCAACCACCCTCGCCCACATATGTAGCGCCCTAGTCCCTCCTTCAGGAAAGAATCGTTAAAGAAAAAAAAAAGAAGCATCGCCACACTCGCTGCGAAAAGAACTCGTCCAGAGGAGAATAGAAACTGCCGCTCGGGGCGATAAATCTGCAGGCATTCCGCTTCTCTCGAGGAGGGACGATTCGGGACGATCATAAGTGGTACTTCTTGAGAGCAAAAGGTCAGAAAAAAGATAAAAGAATCGAGTGGCCAACGAAAATAACACGCAGGACTGGGGAGGGGGGAAAGGGCCGAAGCCGCGATACTCGATGATTCGAGGGAATTTAGATTCGACTACGCAAAAGGGGTTGAGAACTTGTCACCTACTTTGTGTGACCAAGGCCCTGCGAGCTTGAGACGGCGGTCAGAGGACTTTATCCCTCCGGTAGCGGAGCATATGCTCCTCAGCAATAGGTCCAAGAAGCGATGGCGCGCGAACGAGGCGCAAAACCGCAGCGTAATCGCTCCCTTCAGGGCGATACAGAGAAAACCAAGAAAAAGAGAGGGCCAACGATTCCATT
>Ga0179593_1443578_pt1 | contig 22488 bp, 31 predicted proteins | sample CZODoug2_1_08_16_FD_185931 | JGI IMG/M metagenome (GOLD analysis project Ga0179593, IMG submission 185931) | Vadose zone soil fungal communities from Angelo Coast Range Reserve, California, USA - CZODoug2_1_08_16fungal (PacBio error correction) | ecosystem: Environmental > Terrestrial > Soil >...
ACTGATGTAGGGTGATGCAGCACAATTCACTTTTGTTGAGTATAGTTGGAAATCAAACTAGTGTTTCATGGGTAGTTCGGACTGATGCTGTCAAAGGAAGAAAAATGTAAGAAGGGGAGTCTAAATGGAGACTACTGTAAAAGAAGGTCAAGGAGAAGTGAGTAGAGAGGATATAACAAAATAGAATCTGTTGTGGAGTAGGGGAATCAATAACACAGTTGCAACTTAGTTACCGTTTTGACCAACACAGAAATATAAGAGAAGAGGGGGAAAAGGGGACAAAAGGGTGTTTTTGGAGAAATGCGCAAAAGAAAGAAGTTCTGTAAAAGGACAGCGCACATTGATGTAACCAGCATTGAGGGTGGGAGGGAAAAATTCGTAGAGGACGTCTCCATGAAAAAAAAAAAAAGGGACACTCCTCTTTTAGGGGGAAGGTGAATGAGTGCCATTCGCTACGTCGTAGGGCTAAGAGGAACATTATGAGGGAAAGGAGGTGCTCAAAAAGATTTTCAGATCTACGAAACCCGCGAGAGGAAAGGGGTGGGGGAGTGTAGGCGTTGGCTTATAGAAAGGAAGGCTGAATCTCTCCAAAAAAAGATGGAACATCAAAAAGCTAAAGAATCCAACTAAGAGAACATAGAAACGAAGGAGGTCTCAACGCGGACAAAAAGGCGTAATCGGTGGGAAAATAATTATTAAATAGGGAAGAGAAGCACAAGAACTGTAGGAAAGAAAACGGACCACAGGAATAGACCACATGAAAAATAAAAATAGATTCGACGAAGGTGGGAGGCATCCTATAAAAAGTGTATCACTTGGGACACAAGGGAACGACTTTCTGGTAAGGATATGAGATTGCGGAACAGAATCTATGCAGGAGGAGAAGGTGTCTGTACGCGAACTTAACCGAAGAAGATTCGAGAAGCTGTGGGGAAAGAAAGGGAAAGGAAAGGGGGCAAAATGGGCTGTAGTGATGATTCTCAAAAACAACCACACATACCTAAGGGGAGGCTAAACCTGAAAGAAAGGAAATCTGGGGGTGTACAGGAGGGTTGAGACCATGTAAAGCCGCACAGAAGGTGCAGGACCCTTTCCTCAACACCGAACGGAAAATGCCAACACTCACGTGGCGTTTGACATATCGCAAAAAGTCTTTTGGGGGGAATTGATGACATCCCCTCCGTTGGAAAGGGAGCGTCATCTTCGCGACGCAAGCAATCGGGCAAGCTATTGCATTCTAAAGGACCAGGAACGCAGGAAACGTTTTGTGACGTAGGGAGACGTCCTTAGGGCGGCTGGGGGGGGCGTCTGCGGGGGGGGGGGACGTCGCTGCTGTACCAAGTCCCGGCATCTGGCACCTTGCGAGAAATTTGTTCGTTAACGGAGAGTTTTTCCGTGGCGTGACGAATAACAACGGAGGATGCCGATGTTGGTGCAGGAAGTTTCACAGGCATACATCTCGGCGAGCTTTCAGTTCTCGGGGCATGGGTTAATGTGATCGCAATTAAGAAATTCATGCTGCGCTGCGGCGGAGTTCTAGAGTCTTGCCGGAGAAAGAGGAAGATTGTTGGGAGTACCGTCTAGAGGAATGCGTTGAGATCATCAAAAAAAAAACCTATATTCCTGTGGTGGCGCGCGAGCCGGACTCTTTAACGGAAGATTAAGTTTAGGTCACAAGATTAGAAGCACCATCTTGATAAAAATACAAGACCACACGAGAAAAACTCAAGAGAATAAGGTAAACGATAACAACGAGACGCTCAGGTGTGTGTTGTTGCAGGAAGCTTTACGGGAACGTCCTGGATCCATCTGGCCGCGGCCGTCGGCCACAAGCATGAGGAAAAATGGGAAAAAGCATTACGTACGCAAAATATTGTATCAAGACAAAAAGTAGAAGGGAGAGAGATAATATTTTGCAAGACGCCGTTAAAGTCTTTGGGCTTTAAGACGAACGCCGAAAGAACTACCACAGGAAAAAGGAGTAAAGTGCCAACGTAAAGAAGGGCCAGGAAGGGAAAGGCACGCGAATGGGAAGGAGACAGTGTGACTAGAAGAGGGAAGGGGGAGGAAAGAGGCTGTCTCGCAAAATTGTGATGATAGGCCGAAAGAAGAAATAAAGATGGAAAAAAGTTGAATGGCGCGGAAATCGCTTGCACACATATCTGAGGGTCTGGAGACTATAGGACGATTCTCCGAAATCACACCATAGTAGATGCCAAAGGCATACTTCTAGAACTAAAGCACTCCGAGGACAAGGCCTTAGGCTTCAGTCAAAATGAAAATATAAAAGAAAAAGAAGACTTTTCGGTGGGAAGAAAAAAGGAGGGGGGGGGGGAAATCCTTGGGAAAATAGAATGAAAAATCTTCAAGAAACAAGTTTAAGGGATCAGGGAAAAACCAAAGAATACTGGGAAAAAGAAACACAAGTGCGAGACGTGCTGCCTCGAAGGGGAATTGGGGTTTCAAGAATATTTCGCTTAAGTGAGTTGTGCAAACACCTGAAAAAGAAGGACAAAATGGGTAATTAAAGAGGAAAGAGAAAGAAGAAGCTAAGAGGGCCATTGGCGTGAGGAAAGAGAATAGGGATAAGACGAATACGAAGGGGATAGAATTCACAAAGGTTGCGAGGAGAGGGAAAGAGGAGGGACTAGGGGGCATTGGGAAGGCGTCTTGATGCAAGGGCCTAAAAGAAAAAGGGGCAGGCGGAAAAGGAAGGCAAAAAAAGGAAAAAGAAAATACTTTTAAGGAGGAAGTCTATCAATGGAACCACATAGAAGGATGGTTGAGGAAAAAATATGACAATACGGACATTGTGCAGAAACTTGAGGGGGAACTGAATTGAAAAGAAAGGGGAGAAGGGAAGGGAGTCGGTAAACCTTTTCTCCAGAAACCGTAGCAAGGGAAGAAGGGGCGTTGCAAACGCATTTGCTGCTTAAAACAAGGAGTTGAGGCTAAATGAGAAACTGTTCTGAGAAAATGAAAAAAGCGAGTCACTGAAAAAGGTTTCTTGGGATCGGGTTTCCTTGGACAAGGTTGACTAACTTCCCCCGGATTCTGAATAAAAGATGAGGTGAGGGCTCCACCGATTTACGGGCTAAGGAGAAAAGAGAGACATTCTTAGGGGAGGGAGAGAAATATCATTACTAGACGATCTCGATAAAACATTAGATGATCGAAGACAGAAACTAGGGCAAGAAATCACTAATGCATGTCAAAGGGTCAGAACCCAAAGAAAAATGAAGATAATAAGCCTCGGACAGAAGGAATAAAAAAGGAAGGAGAAAACGTCACACAGGAAAAAAAAACGATGAAAACAAAAAAATAAAGAGAGTAAGAGAAAGGGAAGAACAAGAAGGTGCAAATTTCAAACAATCATGGGGTGGAGAAAGGAAGCAGGAATGGCAGCAAAGACTAAATGGAAGAGTCTTACATAGAAAGGGTAAAAAAATCGAAACAGGGGAGGGAACTCACAGGGGACACTCAGTTTCAAGCAATGAAGGAAGAATAAAAACGTAGAGGGATTCGATCTAAGAGAGACGAGGAAGTCAAGTCGGGGTTGTTGAAAGTATTTTGATCCAGGGAAAAAGGAAAAGACATGACGACCAGGACTCATCCGACGGAAGACAAAAAACCGCAATTAAGAAAAAAGGAGGCCAAAATCTGGGTGGGTTAAGAGATCAACAAGGGCCAGTCACTTCCGTGGAGTGAAGGAACAAAGATCTGGCAACAGAGGGTGAGGAAAGGAAGACTAAAGGAGAATGAAGGGGGAGCTTGTGTCAGAAAGAACTCAAAGCTTCAGTAGGGGAAAAGAAAAAGCAAGGAAAACTCAAGGGGGGTTGGAGTGAAACGTGGTTTCAACGGTGAAACAGGGAGTTTGACCATTAAAAAAAAAAAGGGATTATGAACCCGGCAGGAGAGTTTCACAATGAGGAGGAAATCATCAGGTACGGCGACGAAAAGAGAAAGAGGAGGGACTCCACAGAGGGGAATAAAGACGGAACAGAAAGGAAGACTTATAAGGCGAGGATTGGAGTCGGGAAGTGATTAACCGGACAATTACGTGGGTGGGAGTAAAAAAACAGGAGCAGCGTAGACATCTAACAAATGAAAATGAGGACGGAAGGATCGAAAAAGGAAACATATCTAAGAGCAGGAGTTTTCAGAAAAACCAGAAGTGAGAAAAAAAAAAAAAAAATCACTAGAAAGGAAAGTAACAGGGCTAGGAAGAGGGACTAAGGGAAGACTCAGGTGGACAAGAAAAGGAAGTAAGTGACGGAAAAAGGGGATCCTGTTTGACAGGAAGAAGGGGAAAAGAAGAACAAATCTTAGAGACGTGAAGACGGAGCGTCGAAAAAATTAATATAGACAACAAGAGAGAAGGGAAAGGAATAAGGAGGGGGGGCTAATCTCAAAGAGAGGAAGTTCATCAGCGGAAAAAGGATGATCCAATATCCCCACACCGGGGGGAACCGTTCGTAAATGAACGGGGAGGAAAAAAGGGAAAGGATTAGGATTGGAAGCAGGGGATCGTGGAAACGGAAGAAAAGGTTGAAAGTAGTAAGAGGTGGGAGAGTTGGAGGTAGATGATCATGGGACGTCGAATCTTTGGAACTAAAAGGGATATACTGACGTCAAAGGCTCTCAGAGACAATGGAAAAGACACAGGGAAGCATTAGGAAGAGATGGGTTTAAATAAAAGGCCAAAACGAGAATAGCATCCCAACGGATGGACGTTCATCTCTCGGGACTAAGAGGGAGAACTCCCCTAAGCGAGGAGAAGAGCATGAGTCGCGAAAATGATAATGCGTCAAAAAAAAGTGAAAAATTTTCTTGAGTCTATGGAAAAGCCTTGGGGAAAACTACTCCTGCCACATATAAGTACATCAAGACAGGGGATTTGAAGGGTTTAACAAAGGAAACAACCGCTAACGTTCGTAGAGAACAAAAACTTAAAGATAAAGAGAAAATCTCTGACTTTGTGCATCGGACAGGCGCAATTCTTGGGGAAACAACGATGGTCAAAAGTCAGATCAACGGTAAGCCGAAAGGAGAGAATACGGAAGAATGTCATACATATGCAGGAGAAAGAAGATCTGAAAATTAGTGATAAATATTCACAAAGTTGGCGAGATCAGGTGTCAGCAATTCGTGTTGGCATTTGGGGGAGGTCGGTCTGGATGAGGCAAGGTGCCTAATTCCCGAGGACGGAGAAAATGTAGACGATGATCGTAGGTCTAAATCACCCGGCCTTTTGAAATATCAAGACGACATGGGTAGTGGTGACACTGAGTGAACCATCCATCCTCGTAGAAATTCTTCACTGAAACCTTGCGCCTAATACCTGAAACGGGGCATGATGCTGTAAGCAAAAACTTCGAGCCAGCATGCTTGAAAAGTGCTAACCTCGTCGAACTAACTCAAGCCACTACGCGATGCCTGAATCAAAAATGACATCGGGGTTATTGCCTTGTGGGCCAGTTCTCTAAACGTAGGGGCCGGGGGGACGCTTAGGCTGGAAAGACTTCCTCACAAAGGAGGTGCGATCTACGCGCGACCAAAGGCGTAGGATTGTCTCGAGTCATTAAAAGGCTGAATCTCTCACAAATGAGAGATTCGACAGCAGCCAGCTAATGAAGCAACAAAAGCAAAACGGGCAAGGGGGCTCGGTGAGCACAACGTATATCGAAAATCGTAAAGTAGTGACGGCCAAGATGCAGCCAAAGACGCCTAGCGTAACCTCCCACAAGGAATCACCACGGGGCGGCATCGCGGTAGTGCATGAGTCCGAAAAGAATGTAACTGAGCCACACCAGCTGTCTTCAAAAAGGCGGCTGCGTCTAAAAAGCAAACAGAAGTTATTAAACGGGATCAGGTTCTGGAAAAAGACTATCTTCTCGACTGTGGATAAAAATCACACCTCGGGTCTGCACCAGGTCGTTCTGAAATCCCCATCTGGTGGAGAGTCAGGGAGGACCTGATTCAACTCCCGAAAGTCTTTTTGTTCATTTCGGGCAGCCCGCACCGAAACTGGCGGCCCTTGCTCCTCATGCAGCAAGGAACGATAAAAATGCTTGACACCTGAATCGCCAAATCTTTTTACATACCTAATTTGCCAGTCACGACGCATCTTGCGCGACGACAATGAAATTTGCCATGCTTCATTAGTCCTACGGGGACCGGTCATGAGTTGGCCGGTGGTGAAAAGACTCCAAAGCCGACCGGATCTGCAGAAAAGGAGAGACGCACACGGCTTTCGAGAAATGGTTGTTCTTACGACGAGAGTTTTTGGTGGAATACTATGCCGACGGAGAGGGGTTGATTTTCAAACTCTTAAAAAAGTCGCGGTTCTCTACGGGGCTGATAGAAAAACGATAGGGGGCCTCATGCTGCAATCGCGGGGAATTTCTATAGACGGAGGCATGCGTGGGTTGGAGCCAGAACATCGTCGATTCCGTCCCATTCAGAAGTCCTGTTGGGCAGCTGAAGTAGCCTTTGCTGGAGCGATTAACGCGTTGGGGGTCCAAGATTCGAAAAATCATCGACCAAAGAACTCTCGAAGAAAGGATCAGATTCTAGGTCCTCTATAGCAAGAGTCATCGCGCGCTTGTTCAAAGTAAAGCCAAGTTACGTACCGAATCCTGGCTCCTGTTGGATCGCTCGCGTCAAACGCTGAAGCCCAAGACTGAAACATAGAGCGATCAATACACGCCAGTAGGGAAAATAATCAGTGGAAGCCTCTCTTCACGTTTCGGCTTGTCCTGGCCGCCGCGCGACTCCCAAAGGTTAGCCGGAATTTACCGTTCCACGGAACCGGGAAAAGCGATTTACGGCGTGGTACCTATAATCCTGGAGCCTTTCCTCGATAGTGTTCTTGAGGGGGAGACAGATGGGTGCTTCGAATGCTTTGGCCTCCGCGAGTTCCGGGCTCGCGCTTGAAAACACAGGAAGCTTCGGGACTTGAACAAATCGACAGATTAATAAGGAAAATACCCCCGAGGAGGGTACCACGGCAGAATAACTTCTAGCTACCCCTCCTCAGACGCTTCATGAAGCGGAATTCATGCGATTCGATCCCAATTAGAGAACCCTTGAATCGCCGATTTCTAATTGTGAAAACTGCCCGCACCACATCTTAGGCTACTACGCCGGTTATTCTTCCCTTGCGCCACGGCCCTTCGCGAACCATTTCTCGAAGCGGGCACTCCGCTGGGGAGCGAAGGGCAATTGGAGGATTACGAAACGTACCATGATTCCTTTTCCCAGTTGCCGACCTGAAGACTGACAATAGCTGTGCCTCGGGAGATGCGGATGACTGACGGAAGTGACTGCAAAGGGGTGCAAAGATTCACATTGAAGGTGTCATCGCGACTTCGTGTTGGTAATAAAGTTCTGGATGAGGCAAGAAAAAAAAGCTTTCCACAGGGGCGGGCTGAAAAAAGCGGAGAACATGTAACAAGGACTACCGAGTATAATTCAGGGCAGTCAAGCACAAACTAGAAGAGGGGGTGTGGCCGAATCTAAGGAACGCTGTGCAGAAAAACACTGGAGTTAAAACCAAATCTTCTTCGAGAACCTGTATGCCGGATAAACCGGAGGAAGAAATTGGCATAGCACGCACGCAGATATGAGAGCCAGCATTGCTGTGGCAAAAAGGAGGGCGGATTTGTTTCGGAAACTAAAGCACCAATCCTAGGTGCTGGTTTACGTTTGTGATGGACAAAAAGTGGGCTGTTTCAGGATACGTCGTCTTTGGGAAACATCTTGGCCGTTCTTTACTCACCGATTTTCGAGTACGGACCCGCGAGACATTGCCGTAGTGATTGCGAAAAAGTCGTAAAAAAAGTAGAAAACTCAACAAAAGGATAGATTCTCCATCAAAGACATAGGGCCACCTCTCGAGAACGACAAATCACTAAAATGTCCGTCGCGATGAAGAGTGGGGGAGCAAAGAAGTGTTAGCTGGCCAAGATTCAGCCAAGCGGATAGCGAACCTGGCAATCACTCCCAACGATGAGAGAAAACCATCGGCGGGAGTGAAAACAAAAGCGGAAAAAATGTGACATGACAATAAGCAATCTCGGCTGCGCGCAGAATCTATGACAAGTGAATCGAAGAAAAAAGAAAAAGGGAAGAATCTTCTCAGAGAGGAGGCTCCATTTTCAAACAGAAAGCTGACCATCTTGATTTCGCGGCAGCACACGCTTCTAGGTCGATAGACCTGAATTCGACTAAAACGACAAGCTGTTTATCAGGCGACAGGACACAGCCTGCCCCTGGGGGGGCAGGTGGCGGCCAGTTTAACGTGCAAGCCGGACGAAAGCGGAAAAATGCCACTCCCGACACGCGGTTGGCGGGAAACCCGCCCAAAATTAGGGGGAAGTGATGCCCCGATTAACCAGTCACAACCGAAAAGGCACGACTGCCTTGGCAGCTGGCTTCAAGTAGTGACGAGGGAGAAAAAGGGACAATTAAACTTTTTCGTGCAAGGAGGGGTGGGCAAAGACGAAAACGACCTCGTCTGCCACCACCAGAGACCAAAAGCTTTTCGAGTTGGTAATAGAAAGAGTTGTGTTGCCGGGGGAAAAGGGAATGGCCGCAATGTGGTTGAAACAATGCTTTCTACATCTCGTACCCTTTCAAGAAGTCGCGAGCTGATACCCCAGCGCCATGAATGAAGCCCCATCTGCAGGCGTCGAGGCGGGGCTAGAAAACGGAGAGCAAATTGTGGGAAGTGAGAGGCCTTCGGGAGAAGGAAAAAGTAGAGTCCTGTGGGCATCGAAGAGAACACACAAAATCTTGAAGGAAGCAACTTTAGTGCAATAGATAAAATGGCAAAAAAACCTCCAAGAAAAGAAAAGCTAGAAGAAACAAACTATGTACATAACGAACCCGTCAAGCGGGGCGGACGGAGAATTACTGAACGGGTAAAGAACAGGAAGGATCTGCGGCCGAAAGCGTCGGAACCCCACAGAAAGAAAGAAACGTGAAGCAGCGATGTCGCCAAAGAGGATATCTCTAAACACAACACCCCGGAGGGAAGGCAAGATAGGAAAGGTTTGCGGCACCGCGCCCGTTTTCAACAGCAGCTTTTGGGCAGAAGGAGCCTCCGCAGACACTCACAGAAACCAGGGGGAAGTTCCACGGGAAAACGCAAGTCGCGATTGGGGGAGAGAAAAGGATCCTCATACTCCCTGGAAACGTGTTAGGAGCGAGTGTTCGGGGTTTACGCTGCAGAGGTGCATTATAATCCTTGGGACATAAGATGAATCCGTTCCAGGTTTAGTCGCAGAGCGAAAACCTTCTGCAAGCATCCTCTACTGAAGGAAGAAGAAAAAGTAAATACCATCGTCGTCTCCGACAAAAAAAACCCGCCCGCAGCAAGAGTCATGGAAAACGGTATCAGCCCGTGAACAAAAGGGGGCAGGTTTCAAGGAGAGGGGGGGGAAAATTTTACACTCTCAGGCAAACAAAGAGGCCAAGAATACTCCCGTTATTACAGGTTGGGGCGCCACTGCAAAAACAAAGTTCGTAACGACAACCATTGACTCAGAAGAAGGGCAGCGACGACGTCGGAGCTTGGGAAAAGGGGGAATAAAACGTTTCATGAGGAAAAAAAGGGAAAAAAAATACTTTAATCAATAGCTGGACAGAGGCGAAGTGAGGCAAGATTGAAGCAAAGGGGGAGGAGAAGACGGTGGATATATCATTGTAAAGAAACGTTCGGGGCATTTGTGCAAAAGAGGAGGCAAGGACGACCCTAATATTGGAGGGAGGAAGGTAACCTACTGTAAAAGAAAAAAGGAATGGAGACGGAGATCAATCCAAACCTAGATGGGTGTAGGCAGCGATATCAGAACTACATGGTGCAGAATTGAGGGAAAGACCCTCAAATCGAGAATAAAGGAAGAGGCAACTGTGCTGAAGGAAAGACATTCCGCAGAACTTACTGTGCGCGGAAGCAAGTAAAAGAGGAGAAAAATGATGGGGCATCCCGAAAAGGAAAGGAGAAGGGAACCAAGCAGATGACACTGAGAAAAAGAACGGGTTCTTTTTCAGAGGGGGGGGGAAAAAAGGTTGAAAATTTTGGGCCATGGTGACCCGCGTAGCCTGGGGAAGGATATGCGTCTACTTCTTTGCGACCCAAAACACAAAAAAAAAAAAAAAGAAAAAACAACAGAAAAACCCAAAAAAACTCCCCCAACACACAAACAAACACCCAAAACCGCCAAAAAACCCACCACAAAACAAAAAAAAAAACAACAACAAAAAAAAAAAAAAAAACAAAGAAGAAAAAAAACCGCCAAACAAGAAAAAAAAAACAAACCCCCCAGCACAACAAAAAAACCAATAAACCCCCACAAGAACAAAAACAAAAAACAACAAAAAACAAAACCCACCCAAAAACACAACCATTTGGGAGAGAGGTGCGGAAGAACAGAGAGACATCGCCTTAGTGATTGCAGTGCAGAAGAGAAGTGCAGACTGATGGAGAAAAACTATTGGGAGGGAGGATCAGCAAATGGGAAAAAAGAGAGAAAAAGAAGTCACTAATGCAATGTCAGAGCGGGGTCGCGAACCAGTATTATCGCAATCAAAGAAGTAGGGGAAAAAGGGACGCCAAGAGAACACAATAAACGGAAAGAGAAAAATGGCCACAGAAAGTAAAAAAGGGAGGGCCATCGAGGGGAGAGGAAAAAAGAGAAAAGGGTTAGCACTCCAAGCAAGAGGCTACTAGGAAAAGCTGCGGATAAGATCTATGACAAGGGAGAGAAGGTAGCGAACGGGTTCTTAACGAAGAATATCGGAATGGAAGGGGGGAATAAAGTGGACAACTCAAGGGAAAAAGGAAAAAGTCTTAGGATATGAGAAAGAAAAACTTCTATTGGTGATATTCGATAGACAGATAAACTCAGGAGGAGTTGACTCACGTAAAAAATCCCGGAAAGAGGGGAAGGGGCAACTGGGAAAAAAACAGAAGAAAATTCCAACACCAGAAAAGAAAAAGAAAGAAAGAGAGGTAAAACAAAAAGGGGAGAAACCTAAGTTTGCATTCATTAAATTCATCTTGAGAGACGCACGGATCTGGTTGCAAGGAAGTAAAGTGCCACTGGAAAGGGAAAAAGGACGTGGGCGTGCAGCGGTGGGGCGAAAAAAGAAAGGACGGAGAGGGAAAAGAAGGAGAGAAAGGAGTCTATAAAAAAAGGGGGGGGGGGGGGGGGGAATGAAAACTTAGAGTTGGAAGGGGGAGCAAAGGAGAAAGAATACCTGGAGAAAAAATGTTTCAAAATTAGGGGGAAAAAGGAAAAAAAATCGGAAGGGAGGATAGCAGAGAGGTGCGGAAAAAAACGCAAATGAAGAATCATTAAAAGAGGAGGGAGGAGGGTTATGTGAGGAGGAGATATTAAAGTTGGAAAAAAAATTGGGGGTTGCAAAGATGAATTAAATAGATATCAGCTTCCCAGAAAAGGGAAAATGGGGAAAAAGCGAAGCAAAGGGGAGAGAAGAGGGGGAGTAAGAGGGAAGTTCATTAAAAAAAATGAAAAAATAACACATTAAAAAAAAAATAAAAACATTAGAAAGAAAAGAAAAAGCGTCGAGAAAGTTCGAAAAGAGACTAGAAGAAGGGAGACGTCAATCAGAGAAGGGGGAGAAAAAAGTTGAAGGGGACGAGATCAAAGGGTCATAAGGGGGGTTGAAACTAGCGGCTAAAAACCCAAAAATGCGAAACACGAACTCCTTCGAAACATAAGACTCGAAAAACGGAGGAAAGAGAGAGAGAGGGGAGAGAAAAAGGAAATCACGTTGAAAGGCAAAGGGGGACTTCAGGTACGAAAAGAGGAGAGAAAAAAAAAAGAGGAAAAAGTTTACCGTCCACGGAAAAGAAGGAGGACCGGGGAAAGGAAAGCGATGGCGGGCGAAGAAAAATAGTAAGGAATCTTCCGGGAGAAAAAGTGTTCGTCTGCTTAAAAGGGGCTGCGAACGGGGACCTAAAAAAAAAAAAAAAAAAACAAAGATAATAAGTCCGGGAAAGTTGCCTGAGATCGGAAGAACAAGGAAAGAGGCAAAGGAAGGTTTACTCTGATCTAAGAAGCAAAGAAGGATCCCAAAGCGAGGAGAGAACAAGTGACTTCTAGACTCCCAAAGAACAAAGGAAAAGGCAAGGAAGGGCGAGAGTATAAACCAAGGAAGGGAAGAAGCTACTTTTGGGGGGAGGAAGAGACCAAAGATGGATGAGAAGTGGGGGAAAGAGATTCAAATCTGTCGGAGAAGAAAGGGGGGGGAGGAGAAGGGGGAAAAGGAAAAAATCTCCCTGTCTGAGAGAAAGACAAGGGCGAAAAAGTGAGGAACTCACGGAAGGGGGCAAGCTAAGAGAAGAGGAAGTGGATTCTTGGGGAAAAATCTTGGAAAGAAAATTTCCATGAGTCAGTTCCTAAAATAAAGAAGAGAGAGTTTCCAGAAAGGAAGAATAATCTTAAGGGATTCAAATTAATGATCAAAAAGGTCAAGATGATCAAAATGTAATAGACGGGGTCGGAGGGGGGGAAGGGTCCTTGGGAGCTTGATTTCAAGAAACACTGGAAAAGGGGGGGGAGGAGAATGGGAAGAGGACTTGAAAGAAGATAGGAGACTAATATCACCCCAATAGAGGGTGTAGGAAGCAATAAGAAATGGGGGGAAGGAAAAGGGGATGGGGCACTAGTTAACCATCACAGAAGAGAAGAGGGAAAGACGAAAAAAAAGGGGCACTTAAGACAATGAAAAAAGAGAAGAGGGACTATAGAAGGGAAAAAAATAGTGCTGATGTACAGCAGAGGGAGTCCAAAATTATAAAGGGAGGAAAAAGGACCACATAAAAGCTAGGGGGCAGCAAAAGAGGGGGGACGGTGGAGAAGGGGGGGATGGCCGGGGGGAAAGGAAAGGAGAATCTTTGCGAAGGGGAAGAGGGGCGGGGCCTACTTCTTGCAATCCACAGAGGGGTCGGGGGAGACTACGAAAAAAAAAAAAGAGAAGGCTGAGGATGCGTGAAACGAAGTTGCTAGTCATTAGATGGAGGAGGAATAGCAACAACCAAAAGGGGAGAAAAAATAGAAATGAAGGAAAAAGAAGAAAGCCAAAAGAGAGAAAAAAGGGGGGAAAGAAAAAATGTCTAGCGGTCGCGCAAAACGTATAGAAAAGTCAGGGAAAATTAGGAGGAATAATCCGGGCCAAGAACCAAATACTGACGTAAGAAGGAACACAAGAAAGAACAAAAAAAGGAAAATAGGAGGTCAGAAGAGAGGAGAAGGGGGGACGAAATGAGAGAAAAAAAGGAAATGTCAAAGAGGGGGATAAGAGTCAGGAGAGGGGGGACAGAATAGAGGCAATTTCGCGATGAGGAAGAGAACAGGGAAACGAAAAGAGGAGAGGGATGCTGTGAAGGGGGGGAAAAAGGGAAAAAAAAAGGGGTTCTGCACCATGTAGTTCTTATATTCACCGACGACAGAGGGAGATTGGGATGACTATAGGGAAGGAAAAAATCTACAATGCAAGAGGTGTGGCAGTAGGGAGACCATTGAAAAAAAAGCGGGGGAGGTTCGTCCAGGTTGAAGAGAGAAGAAAAAGGGGGAAAAAAGAACAAAAAGAAAAGAGTGCTTGAAAAAGGAGAGAAAAAATAGGGGGGGAGGCCAGATAAAAAAAGGCCAGTAATGCATCACGAGGAACGAGGAAGGAATTGGGAAGACTTGCACATCGTGAGGTTAGAGGGAAAAGTACTTTGGACTGAAGAAGGAAAAGGGATGAAATAGGGGGGGGGGGAAAATCCGAAAAAGGAAAGAAAAGGAGGAAAACAAGAAGGATAGGTACTCACTCTGGGACGGAGAAAAAATTGGGGGGTCTTGTACTAAAGGCGATAGGGTTCCTTGTCAAGAAAGAACAAGAAAAAAGGGGGAAAAAAGAAGAAAAAAAATTGGGGGTTTCGTGTGGGGAAGGGGGCAGAGTAAGATCATAGGGAAGGAAAAAACTGTCTAGGTGGGAGCTGAATTTACTATGAACGCAGAGACATTAGGAATCCGTCAGTCTGCAGTCGGAGAGAGGGTAGGGGAGAAAAAGGTCGTTGAGAGAGAACTTGGGTGGAGGAAGAGAAATACTTCCGGGTCGGAACAGTGAAATACCAAAAAGGTTGGGAAGACAGACCGGAACTCTTGAAAGGGGGCAAGGAAGAGTGGGGGAGTGAAGGAGGACGCAAGAGGGGAAAAAGAGGTCCTAAGGAAGAAAGGAAAAATCTCCTCAGAGGAAACGGAGAAGTAGTCAAGATATTGAGGAGGAAATCACGCATTTTCAGGAACGAAACGTGAAGGGAAGTAAAGAAGAGAAAGTGGGAGTGAAAAGAAGGAAAAAATCTGCGAAGAAAGAGAGAGATAGAAGAACGGTATAGAGAAACAACAACAAAAGATGAGGCAAGAAGAGATATGTTTTTAAAGAGGAAGGGGGGGGGGGGGGGGGGGGGGGGGGGGGGGGTGGGGGGGGGGGTTGGGACTCTTAACTTTTCAGCATCTTTGCAGGGACAGACAGAAAGCAGAAAAAACAAAAAGAGAACAGGATTTAACAATTAAAACGTAACTGAAGATCCCCAGGAAGAAGGGGGTAAGAAAGAAGGGTACCTCGAAGAGTGGAGGGGGAGAAAATTTTAGGGAGAAGGGCACTATTGGAAAAAGGAAATGACTTGTTTAAATACGGGAGAGAGGAAACAAAGAAGAAGTAAGGCGACAAAAAAGAATCTGCGGGAATTTTGTAAAACAAAATGAGGGGTTGGGGGGGGGGGGGGTGGGGAAAAGAATCCATACGGAGAAAAAAACCCATCTGCATGGGAGATAATCAATACTGGCGGGAGACCAAAAGCAAAAAAAAACCTGGAAAGGCACATTCGATGGGATATAAAAAGTACAAAAAAAGAGAAAGGGACGGGGAAAAAGGAGAGAAGGGAGACAAGAAGTGGGGGAAAAAACATCGCCGAAAGAAGAAACCGACCGTTTCTTTTGAGCCGGGACCACCAATAAGAAAAAAAAAAACGAGAAGGATGAAAGGAGCAACCAATTTCTACGAAGAGGGGGAGGAAGATCCGACTTGGTTGCACAAAGGGGAGAGGTAGAGGGTTGAAACACACTTGCACGAAGGGAACAGGAGGGTTTCCTCTCATTAAAGAGTAAAAGGGGGAAATGAAGGGGCCAAGAGGAAAGAGAGGGAGGGAAAAAAGGGAAAAGGACTGGGCGGGAAAAAAGGATTCATCACGAAAAAAAATTTGAAGGAGGGTCAAAATCGGAAGGGGAGGGTTTCAGAGAGGGAGAGTGCCAGGTCAAAAAAAAACACAAGGAAAAACTGAAAGTACAGTACCATAAAAGGAATTGCTAGAGGGAGGAAAAAACTAGAAGTTAATGAAGGGAAAGTGAAAAAGGGGGGGGGTCGAGAAAAGTTAGGGAAAAAGGGGGGGAAGACACAAAGAGGGAAATGAGGAGGGCCTAACCTTTTAAAAATAAGGAATAAACTGGGGAGGACCTCGCAGCAGCACGACAAGGTGCTTATTAGCAAAAGAGGGATGGGGAAAAAGGGGGGCAAAAAAAGGAGGAAGGGACGTCGCAAAAAGAAAAGAAAATGGGGGCAACAAAAAAATAAAGGGGACTTGTTCATCGTTTTATTGGCACGTGGCCAGGTTCAAAAAGGTCCTTTGGGCAGATTGAAGAGGAGGGGGGCTAAGTCTGGACTCCACCGAGAAAATATCGAAGAAGAAAACCGGAAAAAAGTAGTGAAAGGGAGGTGACTCAAAAGTTAGGAGGGAAGGCTGAGGAGACTAAAAGAGAAACCAACAACAAAGGGATGATTGAGTAAAATAGATTAGGGGATAAAAGGGGATAAATCCAAAGTCGGGAAAAAAAAATGGAAGAAGCAGGTTCAGAGGGAGGAGATAAAGGGAATAAAGACGGGGGGGGAAGAAAGACGCTTGGAAAAGCCAAGAGAAGGAAAAAGTATTAAAGAAAAAAAAATAGAGGCAATAAAATGAAAAAAAACTCAAAATGAAGGTCAAACGGGGTCGGGCGGGAAATGAAGAAAGGGAGACGAAATGAAAGTCCACCGGAAAATGGAGCCCAGAAAAGAGAGGACATCCTCTATGAAAGTGAAAAAAGTGGCGGAAGGGACAAAGAGAAAATAATCGATCGATGCTGTAAATGTCACTCCAGGAAAAACTAAAGGGAGGGAGAAAGGAGGGGTCTGGAATCAGCGAAAAAAAAACGCGAGAGGTGTGAGACAAAGAGAAAAGAAGGCTTTTAAGAAAATCAGAAAGAAGGGGGGGAAAGTGAGGTAAAGAAAAAAATGGCAAAAACGCCCAAGCTGGGGGGAAAATTGGAGGGCCAAGGGAAGAATCAAAGAAAGGCACCCAATGCCAAAGAGAGAAAAACTGGGTAAGAAAATCGGGAACAAAAAAAATCGGGGTGAGGGGACAGAAATATTGCCAACAAATTATAGATGGCTGTCGAAGAAATGGAAGAGTTCACAAATTGAAGGCTGATGATGGATACGGTGCTTAAAGAAAGAGAGGGACTGGAAAGCGTGTTTGGAAAAGAACGAAAGAACCTAGTAGAGGGAAACCAGGGAAGGAAATCAAGCTTTCGAGAAGGGGGGGGGGAGGGTAAGAAATTAGAGGGTGGGGAGCCGTGGAAAAAGAAAGAAAGAAGAATCACCGTGTAGAGTAAAGTAAGAAGGGGGCATTAGATTGTTCAAAAGGGAAATACGGAACTGGCTGAAAGGGAAGGAAAAAAGAAGGGATAAGGTCAGAGACTTGTCCAGGGAAATACAAGAGCCATTATTAAAAGGAAGGATGCGGAGAGAGGCTTTTGGGATAGAAGGATGTTCCCGATAAGGAAAATGGGTGGGGGGGAAGGCTCAAAAAAAAAAAAAAAGGAGGAGGGGTCAAGTTCCCATTTGAAATAAGGAGGAAGGGGGGGGAAGAGAGGTTAACCCACGAAATAGTGAAACTAAGCGATAAGAGTGGTTCTGTCCCAGAGGTCGGGAAAGCCAAAAGAGGGGAACAAGAAACAAGAACACGGAAGATAGGAAGAAACGCTAAGGAGAAGGGTAATCTAGAGAACGGAAAAGCGGCGAGAGGTGGAGAAAAAAAAGACGAAGGTACGTTGAACGTTAAATGTATGGGGAGAAAAAATTTGTTCGGGGAAAGGATGAGCCAAGAGGGAAAAACCGGATGAAAAAGTAAAAGGGGAGACAAAAGAAGGGGGGAGGGAAACTATAGAACTAAAAAAAAAAAAAAGAGTAAGGGAAAAGAGAGAGAAAAGTTTTGCGGAATCAACAGCAATGAAAGTGGGAGAAAAGTTGGGGGGCTTCCAAAGCAACGGTGAACTCCCACATTTCAAGGTGACCTCAACGGTAACTGAAGGAGGTAAGGGAAAAAGATCTGAAAAAGGAGCTAATAGCGCAAAGAAGAAAAGTTTCTTCTATAGATGTGAGGGGGAGGTAGGATGAGAAAGAAAATGGTAGGTCGAAGATGGGGGGAATCAAAGGATAGCTGGAGCAAGAGGAGTGCGAGATACTGGAAAAGATGAGTGACGTGGAAGGGGAAAGAAGGACTCCGTAGACAAACACCAGCGTATTGAGATCAAAAAGAAGAGGAAAAGACAACGCCGAAGGAAGAGAAGGCATGAAAAGGGAGGATAGGGGAGGGAAAAAGGAGGAGAAGAAAGTGGAAAACGCTACTTTGATTGGAAGGAGAAGAAGGGATTGAAAAGGTGAAAAATATCCGGCCACCACAGATGAAAAAAACTAACGGGTCTGAGGGAAGGGAGCCAAATAGAAGGAACCCGTTCGACAGAAAAAAATGTCTCTAAAGCTGGAGTCAGATCAATGAAGGGTGGGAAATAAGGGGGAGAGGATGAGTCATTTGTCCAAAAAAAGCGGGAAAGAAAACTTTTTCGTGAGGGAGTCAATGCAAAAGAATAAGGGCGAGGGAGGAGAAAAGGAGAAGAAAGGAGCATCAATTAGGGAGGAAAATTAAAAAGATTGGTGGGGGGGGAGGGGAGCAGGGAGCAATGAGGGGAAGGAGGGTGGAAGTTGGAATGAGGCTGTATTAACAGAAACCAACAATGTCAACTATTTATTAAAGGGGAAACAGAATAACAAAATAAACTTTAAAAAAAAAGGCGGGCAAGAGCGAAATATCAACCAAGGAAATTTGTTGAAGAAGCAATAAAAAAAAAGGAGAAAAGTGAGGGGGGGGGGAAACTTTAGGGGAACATAAAAATATAGAATGAGGAAAGAAACAGGTCGCAAGTAAAAAGGCAAGAACTTTCAAGGAGTATGCTGGAGACAGAAGGGAATAAATAAAAAAAAAAAAAAAAAAAAAAGAGTGATGGTAGACAATTGGCTGTTGGTCATTTCTAAAGAGAGGAAGTTCGTCTAAAAGAAAAGAAAGTCAAGTTGGGAAAAAGGGAAAGGTGGGGAGGTGGGACATAGGTTTTGATTGTGAAAAAAAGGTTGGTCAAAGGGTAGAGACGGCCTCTGGGGGAAAAGAGGGGAAGGCCGTATGAGGTAAAGAAGTAGGGCTCACCACCTAGGGGTTTCGGGAAGGGGAGCAGTACCCGAAGAGACACCCAGTTATTGTGAGGACTAAAAAGAGAGGAAGTCATTAGGGCGGCAGTGTGTAAAAAAAAGTCTGAACAAAAAAACAGGAAAATCAGAGAGAGGAGAAAGAATCAGGAGACTACAGAAAATCTCGTAGAAATCAACTAAGGATGTGTCTCTATTAAGCAAAATACTCAATCGGGAAAAAAGAAAAACTTAGTGATCAGAAAGGAAAAAGGCAGCACGGACTGGGCAACAAGGAAAGCAAAAGAGGAAAAAAAAATAAAGAGACAGAGAGTAGTTTGAAAAGAAGGAACGAAGGTGTCTAAGGAAAAAGCAATGCGGCAAAGACTTCGATGGGCGGGACCGAATCAGGATGGAGTGGGAAGTCATGAGGAGAAGAGCCAGAAAAAGAGGCAATCGAAAAGTTAGTTGCAGAAGAAAGATTTGAGGCACAGGAGGAGGGGGGAGAGAGCCCTACAACCAAAGGGAAAAAGAGGGTTCAGAGGAAGAAAGGAGAAGACGGGTCAAAAGGACTTTTGTGACAGGGATTCTCCCTTTCAAAAAGAAAATATGGAAAGGGGCTTGAAAGGTAAGAAAGAAGGAGGGAAGGGGAAAAAACATGAACAACACTCCGAAAAAAAAGGACTGGAAAAAGGAAAAGAGAGGAAAAAAGCTGGTTCATTTAGTCAATCCCCTAGTGGGGGAAAGGACACTTGAAATTCAACGAGTCATCTTCGCGAAGGAAGGGAAGAGCCACTGGGGGGATAAGTATTGTCCGGACTGGGGACAAAAGAAAAGTGTCTTAGGGCGGGGGGAAGAAACAGACTCAGCAAGATTGAAAAAAGAAAAGAGAAAGACAAGGGAAAAAGTGTTGAAGAACGAAGGGTGCGAAAAGAAAGAAACAGTAAAAAAAGGAAAGACCAAGGGGGGGGAGAGTTTTCAGTAGAAAAGGAGGGAAGAAGAAGGCACTTTCGCGAGGGATAAAAGGTCAGTCTACTCAATCCGGGAATTCGGGAGAGAGGAATTAATGGTCAGGGGGAAGCAGAGATGGTGTTAAAAACTGGAATAAAAATTCAGGAGGGAAGACAAAAGAAAGAAAAATTCCTTGAAAAAAGGGGGGGCAAAAAAAAAACGAAGAGGAGGAAAAAAGAGGAATTGCCAAAGATCGAAAGGTCTACGCGAATCCAAGAAAAAGAGAAAAACCGACTAAATAAAGAACATCTATTAACTGAAGGAAATGAGGAAGTTTGTTCAAAGGGGAAGGACTTTGAACGGGGAAATCAGAGAAGGGGGGTATCCAAAAACGGCGGCTCCTCGACCAAAGCGGAGAAGGAAAAAAGGGGAAACGCAAACTCTGGGGATCTAGAAACAAACACAAAAGAATGGAAAGAAAAAGAAAATAAGGGGGGAAAAGAAAGGATAGAAAGGAAGGTCGGTTCCTGACAGACTCGCAGACTCCAACGATCCCAGATTTAAAAATATGACGGAGAAAAAAAAAAAAAAGTGAAAGAAGAGGGACTGGAAAAACCTTGGACAGGCTGAGGAGGAGGTTGGGGGAAAAAGGGAGCTGACCATTGGGGAGATAAGACTTGGAAACAAAAAAGGAAGAGAGTCCGGCAGAAAATCTGAGCGGCCAACATTCGAGGAGGGATGGTAAACTTATCTACGAAGGGGAAGAAGAAGAGGTAGTAACAAAAGTAGGCCAATGGAGAGAAGGAAGTTCAAGGAAAGTAACTATCAATAGATGCAGTAATGTTCGATGCGTGAAAAAAAAGAACAGAACTGGGAGGGGAATGGAAAAAAAACAATTATTAAGCAAAGTGGAACTCTGCAGAGAACAGAGGAATCCTAAAGGTGTGGGAGGGAAAAGGGGACTCACTGAAAAAAGTCTGGAAGAAAGAGAAAAAGAGAGAAATCTTCGTAAAAAGGGGGACATCTACGAAATCTAGTCTTGTAAAACAAGTGAAACGATTGTCCATGAGGACTTCACTCCAGTAGGAATGCATAAGGGCCAAGAGGGAAGGGAGGGAGCGAAGAGATACGGAAAAGTAGGGATGCATAGGAAAAGATGGGGTGGAGATAGAAGTGGCAAAAGGGGAGAGGTTGGCATTGTCAAAGCGGCTTGTTTAAAGAAGGAAAAGGGGCGGGAGGAAACCGACAAAGACCTGGAAAAAAAAGAGCTATAGAATGTAGGTCAGCCAAAAGAGAGGGTTGGAGAAAAGAAAGACAGAAACTACAGGGAGGGAAAGAGTGGAACCATCAGAGTAAGGAAAGAAGGAGGAGGACGAAAAGTGAGACCGGAAGAAATGACTCAACTTTTGCTAGGAAGGGCGATAAAGGTCTTGAGTAGGAAAAGTGCTGGGTGAGTGCTAACTTCGTCAGGGAAGTTCGGACTCCTGCCACTGAAGGGCCGCAGGGCCAGACCTCCTCTGTTTGGACTTTTGAATAGTGTGATTGCCCCGGTTCGCTACGTCCGTCTGTGGTACCATCTTGGCGTCTTAATCTTTAACTACGAATTAGCCAGATCGATAGAAGGGGGAGACAACATACAGGGACATTGATTGCGTTCAAGTGGCTTAGTCGGGAGAGGGACGAGCAAGAAACAAAACAAAGGATGGAGGAGAAGAGGCACCCAGCAACGAATGAAGGCAAAAAAACGAGAACACATCATAGCAATTGGCGGGGTCGCGCAAACGTAGTGGAAAGAATGGAAAGAAAAAGAAGTTCCAAATCAAGCCAAAGAAGGAGAAATTGCCCCAATGCATCACCATAAAAAGAACATAGAAGGGCGGCCATCGAGGTAGTGTTCAAGAACTAATGCGACGAAGGGGCAATGCCACATCATCTTGGGATAAGAATCGCGCGCTCAGGAAAACCCAGTTACGAAGGACGGAGACAGGTCGGACGAGTCTTCTCGATGGCTGTGGTTTCCACAGACAGAAAATCAAGGGCGGACAACAAGAAGTTAAGGATAGGACGCCTAACCTGGGGGATATTAAAAGACCTGAAGTATACGCGGCTCCATCTTTTAGAGAATCCAGTGGTCAAAAAGCAAAGATGGAGGACAATGGGAAAATCAATATAAGAACTTACAAAATCAAAACGAAGAACAGATGGAGTGACAAATGTAGAGAAAAATAGGGGGGAATGATGTCGGACCGGGGAAGTCCGAGTCTTCGGAGACGTCACTGAAAAACGAATTGGGCCTTCAAAGGATGGGAGAAGGATAAACGTATCTGGAAAAAGGTTGTAAAGGGGAAAGCGGTGGGGAAAAAAGACAAACACTGATCCGTGACATCACGCTTGCCCCATAGAAAAAAAAGAAAGAAGCGTTAAAAGAAAATTTGTTGTTTTCGTTACGACCGGATAGGTTTGGGGGGAGTGGTCAGGGACGGAAGCCGAGGCATGCCGGTTGTGGGGGAAGGAGAGTTTTCACAAAAAAATACTTGTCTAAAAGAGCGGCAAAAGAAAGTAGCGGTGAGCTACCAGATAAACGAAATGAAGCCTTAATGTGCGGGGGGGGGGGGGGGAGGGTCGGGACAGTTATGAAAATGCAAGGGGACAAGAGGCTGTACGATTTGTGTGATAACTCTTGCAGTCTAGAAAGGAAAAGGAAACGAAGAGTAAACTGTGTGAATCGCACAAACGGAACTTTGACTAAGAATAGTAATCGGTTAGTTACAATTCGAAGCACACGTGCTCCGGACCTGCAAGAAAAAAAACTCTAGAACCAACAGTCTAGAAGAGAGGAGAAGTCAGGGGAAAAAATCGCTTCAGGTGATCAATGAAAAAAGTGATTGGAACGGTACAAGGATCAGGTGGGGAGTCAACGTCCGGAGAAGCACAATAGCGAAACGTGGGACAACTGTATCGCAAACTCTT
>Ga0179593_1431899_pt1 | contig 22486 bp, 36 predicted proteins | sample CZODoug2_1_08_16_FD_185931 | JGI IMG/M metagenome (GOLD analysis project Ga0179593, IMG submission 185931) | Vadose zone soil fungal communities from Angelo Coast Range Reserve, California, USA - CZODoug2_1_08_16fungal (PacBio error correction) | ecosystem: Environmental > Terrestrial > Soil >...
TTCGGAAACAAATCAAGAATGAAGCGGATAAAAGCACAGGACGAGAAAAAACTCCTAAGCCAAAGCCCTCTCCCAAAAGCGAAAGGTATTGGACCTACTGAAAGGAGATGGTGAAAGGTGACGAGGGGGGAGAAAAGCATCGAGATGCGCGGGCTCACCCTCGCAAACCCCGGTTAAGCGCGGGAAAGGGGGAAGTCTAAAAAGGGGGGGAGAAAGTCAAAGGAGGGAGAAGAAAACGAAGAAAGTGTTCAGAAGCTCGTGAAGGGCTGGCCACTCTAGACGTTTAGTAAGCGGAGGCGATGGGGGAAAGAAATGACAGGTCGTTCTATCAGAAACCTGGGGAAAGATGGAGGGAAGGAAGGAAGTCAAAAAAAAAGGAAGTAATGACGACGGAAAAAGATGATCAGGAGGGGCGTTTTTCAAAGCCAAGACCAGAAAAAATCAGCAAAGAAAAATCCCATAGTTATATCAAGGGGAGTGAAAGAAACAATGGGGTGGAGCTAAATATGCGAAGGAAAGGGGAGACGAGGAACAGGCGGGAAGGATAGGTCGCGCCGAGCCTTCCGATCCAGCAGGACTCGCTGGGGGGCCGCAGGATGATCGCGTGAGAGGAAAAGGGAGATCAGCGGGTAGGGGAATTGAGCTAAAAAGGGAAGAAAAGGGGGCAGCTGGGCCAGGGCTAATCAGAGCAGATAGGAGAGTTGAAAAAAGCCTGCTGGTGGGTGGCGACCAAAAGGAGAGGAAGCGTCTGTCTCGGGAACACTGGAAAATTTCGAGGGGAGGGGGGGCCAGGGAAAAGGATCTCGGGGAAGGGGAGAAAGCAGGCAATAAAGGGGAATCAAGTGGGACCGGTGAACAACAGGGTCTTGAAACTAGCATAGCACAAAGAAGGGCGGAGAGGGGGAAAAGCCCTCGAAATACCGATCCAATGGGACAGAAGAAAAAGAGCCAAGGACTCTTTTCAACGAAGAAGAGAAGAAAGAGGGGAATCTGGGGAGGGACGTGCAGAGGTAAAAACAGTCGTGGAATTTTCATACAGAGGAAACGCCGTGGCGTCGAAATCGTGGTCGGAGCGAAAGGGTGGGGGGCGCCACCGAAAAGGAAGAAGATCTAGGGAATAAAAAGAAAGGAAAAAAGTAAGAAAGTCAATCAAGCGCTCTCAAAATAGGGACTCGTCTCAAATCTAAAAAGCCGCGTCCGGCATAAAGGGGAAAAAGCCCGGTGATTCGAAGACGAGAGAAAAAAAGAAAGAAAGTGGCGGGGGCGAAGGATCCCCTACAAAGGGGGGTGCGAGACGTTGAGCCCAGAAGAGCGCCAGATAAAAAAGATAGGGAAACCGAGACAAGGAAAGAAATTCATACGAAAACCGTGGAAGGAAGAGGACACTACGGGCGTTGTAGGAAAACTCGGAGACTTCCTGCTCAGGACGTGTGTGAACTGGTGCAGGGCGCGGCGCACTATCACTATGGAACCGGGCCGGTGATAAAAAAAAGATGAGGGAAGACGGGTCGAGGCGAGGAGGACTAGCAATCCCCGGGGGACAGAGAAAAGGGGTGTTCTCGTAGTTATTTTCCGCGTGGTCCAAGATAGGCAAAAAAGAAGAAGGGAAGGGGCAAAAAAAGAAAGATCCGGAGAAACGGGAATGTATACGCTCTCTGTCCCGCCGAAATGTCTTGTTTCGGCTTGGGGAAGGGGGTTTGTAAGGGCATGAAGCTTTGAACAAGAAAGGTTTATCGAAAGTGGGGTCGTTATAAAGAGGAAAAAGAAGGATTCGGTAGTAGAAAAGGTCAGAACGTAGTATTGAAGGGGGGGACAACTCTGTGTAACTTGGGATGGCATCTCCCAGTAAAATGGCCGGAGAAGATAAAGTCTGCAGATCACGTCAAAAAGGAGAGGGGCTAAGGCCAACAAAAGGTAAGACGGCTGCAGGTAAAATCACGGGACAGCAGGAGAAGGCGCGAAAAGAGAAAAGGAAAGAAAAGAGAAAAAGAACGCTGTCTACGGTATCCAAAAACACCGTGAGAAAAGGAGCAGAGATGTCTAAAAGAAGAAGCGAGAATGAAAGAAAAATCGGCGGGACAGGAGACCGGCAAGAGAAAAGGCGGGTCCTTTAGACAATAGAAATCCAATGAAAAGGAGCCGTGGGCGCTAGAGCGAGAAGAAAAAGGGGGGTCAGGGGCACGTTCTCATCGAAAAATACAACGAGGGAAACCCTCGACGGAAAGAAAATAAAGGATAGGGGGAGACGAAAACAAATGTAGCTATCATAAAAATCCAACAACTCTGATCTGGAGCCGGGACGGAAAAAGAAGCAGAGAAGACGAGAGAAGATAAGTCGGCAACAGAAGGGGGAAAACGAAGAGGAAAAGGGACAGAAAGGAAGAGAAGATGGAAGAGAAAGAAAAATGAAAGTTAAGGGTCGCGCTAGAAAAGGGTAGAACCCTGAAAAGTCATTACCGGGAAAATTGAGGTGGGAACCTTCGACACTGTAAGAAAAAGGGGGGCTGAGAGAAGAAAAAATAATGAGTAGGGGGTACGTTGGTGAAGCCTGCGATTCGACCGGACAACAAAGGGGAAAGAGAACAGATAAAGAAAAAGGGGCGAGAGAGGGAGAGGAGTGCTGGATGCTGATCGGTGAACTGTACTAAATTGGTCTGGACATGGAGATATCGTTACGGGACGAGAAAGAGAAGAGAGCTATCACCCACGGAAGATGGAAACGAGAAAGGGGGAGAAGAAGATGAGGAAGAGATAGAGGAATTACGCATAAAAAGGAAGATGCAGACAAAAGGGGCGGTTCTTGTATACAAGTGAAAGGAGGCAGCAATGGAGGCAAGGACTAGAGATAAAGGCGGTACAAGGAGAAAGAAAAAAAAAAAAAGCCCCGTATAATCTTCAGCGAGGACACCGGGGGGGAGGTCTCCCTATAGGAGAGTGTCAGGTGCCATAAGTGGAAGGGCGCACTCAAGGGAGAGCGGATCGGGGACAAGAGAATGCAACTCAACCGGGTAAAACATAGAACCAAAAACAGAGGTCTTCCCTCGAAGAAAACGAAGGGGAAAGGAGAATAGAGTATAAAAGGGGTAAGGGAATACGGAGACCAAGACAAGGCGAAAAAAGTGATGAACGCTGCAGTGGAAGAATAAATGAAAGACTCCTATTTGGAGGGGGAATGACGACTGAGCGAGAAGAATAAATGACCCAAAAGAAGAGTATTACGCAAAAATACTAAAAAAAGCAAAGAGGAAGAGGGAGAAAAGGGGCTGACCAGGCAATTGTCAGATTAGCAGAGGGGATCAAAAGCGTATCAGGGTAGCCCAAAGGGGACAGAGAGGTCTGTTGAGAAAGAATACCAGGGGGATCCTACATGGAATGGGGGGCCAAGGAAGTACAAGGAAAAAAAGAAAAACTGATAGGGCATCCACATAGGAGAGGAGGGCGCGGTTAAGAAGATTCTTATTCAAGGAAAGGAACAAGAATGACGTGGAGAAGGCTCTAAAAAAAGTGTAACGGTAGGGGGGTAGGACCTTATTGAAGTGGGGGCGACTGGACAAGACGAGGCTATCGAGAAAATTGGAAAAGTCACTGAAGAGTGGGGGGAAAAAGATGCGGCCAGTGGCAGGGTCATGAGCGGGGCAAGAAAAAAAAGTCGCAAAATCTTTTAAGCGAGGATGGCAAAAAATTTTGAGAGAGTTTCTAAAGAGGGGGCAAGGACAGCATGCGCCAGAAGACGCGCGAGTGGATCGGGAAAAGGGCTGCAAAAAAAGGTGCACGGTAGTAACTTCCGAGGCCCATGTCCCTATCTGAAATTCAGGGAGAAGAAAGGATTACCGATTCAGGAGAAACCGGGGGAGAGGGGAAAAAACGGCAAAAAAGGGAAAGGAAAGGACTTCCAAGGGGACGAATCTAAGGATGAACAAGGAACTGAATACTGAGACGGAAAGTAACGGCATCAAAGGGGATTTCGGTCCTTCACACATGACGAACAGGAGAAACATCTTCGGCCCCCGAGCATATAATTAAGGAAGAATCGCCGAGGGGGAAAAAAGAAATTCTAGGGAGGGGGGAAAAGAAAAAAGGGGGAGAACTGAGGGAGGGGGGAGGGAGGAAAAAAAGGAAAAAAAAAAAAAAATCACACATGCCCGGGGAAAAAGGAAAAAAAAAGAATAAAAAAGTGAGAAAAGTCGCGAATTGAGCAGTTCAAGGTTAAGATCGCGATAGAGCTTGGGGGGGGGGCAGGAAAAGTAGTACCGAAGGAGGAAGACAAGGTTCTCTGACTAGAGGAAGATTAAACGGGAAGGGAAAAAAAAAGGGGGTAAGGAGTCCGGAGTCCAATTGGATGAGGGCTAGAGTGACTAGAGGTCCCGACGCGGCCTATACCTGTTCTCCATCCGGTCGATGGGGGGAGGATGGAAAATCTATGGGAAGCCGAAAGAAAGGGGCTCGACAAGTAGAGAAAAAAGTCCATCAGGAGATGGGAATAAAGGAGTGAAGCGAACAAAAAAGGTCAGGCTCGATTTAATCTATTTGAAAGGAGAATTGATCTCGTAGCAAATAATGGGGGGGAAAGGTGGGCCGGAGGGAGTGGGTAAAAGAGAAAACACAGGAAAAAGGTGGGTAAGTCCCAGAAAAGAAAAGGGGTCGGCACCTTCGAGCTCGTTAGAAAAAGGGGAATAATCTGTCACATGAAGTCCAATTGATAAAGGGGGAGGAGCAAAGAAAGTAAGTGAAAAGAAATCGAAAGGTCAGGCAAGGTCAGGGGTCCGTCCCAGGGTACAAGTATGAAGAAGAAACGAGTATGAATGAGGAAAGGGGGGAAATACGTCCTGTTGCGTCGCGGAAAAAGGGATAAAACGTCTAAAAAAGAAGGGAAATGGGAAGAAGGAAACTGGGGGATGGGAGTAAAGAGAAAAAAAGTCAAGTGATCCTTAAAGGGAATACCGGGGATGAGGGATCTCGAAAAAGGGAGGATCGGCGGACAAACAAAAAAAAATAAGGGAGAGTTCAGAGAGGATGTATTTCTGCTCAAATACAGTCAACAGAAGGGGGAAAGGCATCCTCGAGGAAGCCGATTGGAAAAAGTAAAGGGGGTTAAAAGAATATGGCAGTAATAGCGTAAGGGGGAAAAAAGAGGGAACGAAGGCGCGGGGGGGACCGGCGTCCCTTGGATCTCGCTGGAAGGGAAAGCTGCGCCGGCTCAAAGGATAGAGGGGGGCCGAGAAGGGGAATTGGAGGTAAAGAAGGGGCGACATAAAAAAGACGAGAGAAAGGAAAAATCGCTAGAGAATCAAAAAAGAACGGGGGGAGAGGAGAAAGGGAAGTACTGGCACCAATTTATTGGAGGTACGGAGCTACGGGAGAATCTGGGGATGAGCGGTGAAGAGGAAGAGAGACGCAGGGAGGGAATCAGACATACGGTGAAACAGAATTGCTGGAATTAAAGGACTGAACCGTCCGATGAAAAAAATCCTTACCAATTTGGGAGGAGGAAGGACAGGAGAAAAAAAAAAAAAGAAAGAAAGGGGGGAAAGCTTGGTGAAGAAAGAGGAAAAGTAATTTCGAGGAAAATCACTGAAGCAAAGGACTCCAAGAAAAAGAGAAGTTACAACGAGTGGGGGAAACAAAAAGAGATAACGAGAAGAGAAGGGCACGGAAGTAAGGAACCGCTTCCGGGAAGAGCTCGTCAGGCTCAGGGGGAACATATTTTGGTAGGGAGGAAAATCCTGTCCCGGAAAAAAGGGAGTAAACAAAGGGAGGGCCCCAGGAGAAAGAAAGGGCGATAGATGAAGAAATCGGGGAAGGGGGACGAGGGACTCCTACAACAACTACGGATTCAATATCCAAGAAGTACGGCCACTACAAAAGGAAGTGGAGCAGAAAAAGGAGAAAGAACGGGGGCTCGGGGGGAGGAGGCTGTTAGACAAGGGGGATCAGGGTAAAGAGCTTTCTGAAAGGACTTAAAGAGATCTAGGAGAGAGAAAAAGTGAAATAGTAAAAGGGGGGGGGAAAGAGCAAGATGGCGCACAAAAAAAGGGGAAACAAGGAAAATCTCTCGGGACAAGAAAAATTGGATGAGGAAGATAATTCAAAAAAGGCTTCACGCATCTGACCAGAAAAGAGATTATCGATTCTGGGAGAAGTGAGTCTCCAGGGATAGGAAATGGAAAGTCTAGATCTTGGGATAGAGGGATGCTTCGTTAGAAGAAAAGGGATACTGCTAAGAAGATAAAGGGGGGTTGAAGAATGGGGGGGGAATGGGATTGAGTAAAACCGAAATTGGCGAGATCCTTCAAGACGGAGAGAACTCAGACGCTATAAGAGTCCAAGGGCAGATGAGGGATGTGCCAGAAGAAGGAGGCCATAGAGGGGGAGAGCCCCACGGGGAGGATCCCTTCATAAAGAGGGAGAAGAAAGCAGAGAAAGAAGGAAGAGTTGAAAATCAACATCTAAGGGGCGCCTTTCAAACGATAGAGGGAGGGATGGCAACTGGGAGAAGGTGGAAAAAAAGTTGAGTAGAAAGAAGAAGACTCCCAAAAAGACGTCAGGAAGTGCGGACGGAGGCTTGCAAGGAGAGAGAGGGAATACCGATGAAGGTCGTCAGGGGGGAGGGGGAGAGACATAAAGATGATATGACCAAATACAAGGAGTTCCCCAGTTGGAGAAGAAAAGTGGCTTCGAATCAAGAAAGGGAGTGGAAAGAAAAAGTACTTCGGAGATGTCCTTGAAGAAGACCATTAGACCTTAGGAAGGGGTTCGGGGGCGTCCTCTATGAAGTGGGCAGAACGGGGACGTCTAGATTTTCTTTGAAAAACTGGAAAGAATATCTAAAGGAGGAGAGAAGGGAAGGGGGATGATGATAGTGGTGGAAGGGACGAAAGTCCCCGGGGGAAAGGACGGGGAAAAGCAAAGGGGGGTAGTAAACAGTGCGAGTGACTAGTGTCCTAGGGGAGAGGGGGTAGACTAAGCTATGGCAAGGGAAAGCAACCAGAAGGAGAGTGGTGAAGCGAAAGGCAGGAAAGAAAGGAGGAAAAGGAAGTCACGAGTAACTGATCTCAGTATGGTATGGAGGGAGGTGCATCATCAGGTAATTGCAATGGGACAAAAGATAAGGGATAAAATGCAACCTATACAAAGGGCAGAATTAAGCGAGACTGCAGGGGGCCTAGGGGAAGAATAACAATCGGTCTGGAGGAGAGTCGAGGGAAGCCGCACAATTCTATAAGGGGTTGCATATAACTTAGGACCAAATAGGGAAAGATTGGGACGTATTAGGGAAGGAGGTATTCATCTGAAGGGAACGGAAAGGGCAAGGAGCCAGAAAGGGAGCGTGGCGGAGACTTTCGAGGGGGGGGGGAATCAGACCGCGAGGGACGAGGAGAAAGACCTAAGAGTAAGACGCTATGTTCGGGACCAAAAGTCCAGCGATATAAAAGGACTAAGGGAAGGAGAAAGAAGGGCTCGGAGGAAAATCAAAGGAAAGACGAAACAGCAGAAGAGAAACATAGGGGAGAGTCTTGCCGAGGGAAAAACGGGACGCATTATTCGGAAGGGGCAAGCGATAACGACTCACGGTAGATGGCAGGAGCAAATAGGAAGGGAGGAGAAGGGGACAGAATAGAGGGGGAAGTGGAGAAAACCAATGGATAGAAGAAAAATGGCCGGAAACAGGAAGAAAGGCTTCTTGGCCACAAGGGTCAGGATACATCAAATTCGCAACATAAGTCAAGGAAACATGGAATCCAAAAGGAATGACGAGAAGGGAGAACGAAGAAGGGAGGAAATGAAAAAAGAACAGAAACAATTCATAAAGAGGGGAAAAGAAAGAGAAGGGAACGGGTAGCGCGTAGACGATCAATATGAGCTAAGTGGAGAAGAGTCTTTCCTATCTAGAGGTGGGAAGGGAGGAAGTGAAGTTGATAAGGAAGCCAGATAGTAGTGAAAGAGGAAGGAAGGAACTAAAAGAGGCCAGCCTTAAAGGGGGGAAAGAGAAACAGACTCATTGCGCAAACATCGGTTGTGGCCGGAAGAAGAGGTAGATCTCTCAGGCAGACAAAAGGGGTAATGGGGGACGGGGTTGAGGCAGAAGTAAAAACTGAAAAGTGTTAGCATAAGAGAGAAAAAAAGAAACCTCTAGGCGCTATTGGAGGCGTAGAAGACGATTCGGAGGAGAACGCAAGAGGAGCTGGGTCGTTACGCATCTCCGCGGAAATGAGAAAAAGAAAAAAAGAAGAAGTCTTGCTTGGGAGAAGAGGAAAAAAAACTTTGAAAAGGAAAGGGAGGCAGGCGGAGGCTTCAGGAGAAAACAGACTAAGGGGGGAACTTAGAGACAACTTAGTGAAGAAATCTGGGAGGAGGAATATATATAGGCCTAGCCAGGGACGAAAAATGGTAGAAATAAGACCTCCAAGCTCATAATGCGCTGCACCGGGGTCGGGAGAACAGGGGGGGAGGGAAGGCGCTGTGTATATTCAAAAGGGGCGCGCCGACGAAGGGAGCTGTGAAAAGCGGGCTGAAAGAAGGGGGGATGAAGAATATAATCTTCAGGTACATAGGGGGGCTCAGGAAAGGGAGGGCTGAATCGTAATAGGAAGCGAAAAGAGGAAATCTCCGGGGAGAAAAGAAAAAGGACAGGCTTTATAAGGAGAGGGATCGGAGATAAAAGTTCTCACGGAACAGCTTGAGAAGGGTCAAGAGAAAGGCGAATTGGAAGAAAGGGAAGAGAGCCTCACAGGAAATGTCGCGAGGGGAGGAAAAAATGTCTGGGGGGGCGGGACTGGGGGTCTTCTAAGGGGACACCAAAGAGGAGGACTAATCTAGCATAAAAAAAGAAAAAAGCCTTTACGGAAAAAGCCAGGAAAGGAGAGAGGATGTCGTCGAACGCTCACGGGTAACTTTAATAGAGGGAAGAGCTCTACGCAGGAGGCCAAGGAGTAATGGTTATTCTTTGAAGGGAAGAAATAAAAGACCTAGAGTGAACGAAATTATCGGGTCTTTCGACAAGAGAAAAGATCCAACGAATCAGAAGCGGTTCGAGGGACAAAAGCCGGGGAGGGAAAGTTCCGAAAAAACATCTTCAGATCGGGACTGGGTCTAGAATCAATTCTCTCGAGAAGGGACGACGGAAGAGCCACTACATGACAAGGGAGTACAAGAAAATGTGAAAAAAAGGAGGAGAAAAAGAGCGGGGTTGGACGACGTGAGTAGGAAAAATAGAGAAGTGAGAAGGGGGATGAAGTCTTCTGAAGCTGAAAAAATGAAAAATCAGGTCAAAGGGGATGGGTGATCCGGGGAGTGGAACCAATAGAGACAAAATGGGGAGTTAGACGAAAAAAAGAAAGGAGAGAGAAGGATTGTAAAGGAAGGGAGAGGAGTTAGGTCTAGGGGGGAACTGAGAGGTTCGGCCGTGATCTGGGGGCAGAAATCTTCTCTCCTAGAGGCCTGAAGGAAAAAAAGGGGAAAGGCTGGAAGAAAGAGGCGCAGTAGGACGGGAAGAAAGGTCCGGCTTCTAAGAAGGTGCGAGGCGCAAGGGTCAAATTGGTGAGAAAAAATCTCGCTCTTTCATCGTCAAAAGAGACGACGATTGCAGAAGAAAGCCCTCCTATATCGATCCAAAAGGACGCCAAGAAACAAAAACTGCAGAAGGGAGAGGAAAAAACGTCGGAAAGAAAGGAGTGTCATGTGGATCGCGGGAGCGTGTGGTTCAATGAGGGAGGGCTAGACCATGAAGGGTCGAACAAGGGGAAAAACTGGAGATCGAAGGAGGGAGAACAGTGGTCTGCATGGCGGACAGAGGGCGAACCTGGGGAAGCAAAGAAAGAAGAGGGTTCGCAAGAAAGGAAGGGGAAAGAAGGAGGAAGACGAAGGGCACCCGAAGGAAGAGGGCCGGGTTCTAAAGTGAAGCTGGTTATGTTCGCAGAAACAGGAAGTACTTCTTCACAACAAAGGGGAGAACGGGCCCAGAAAGATGATGCGGAGTATCTAAAAGGAAAAAGAGGGGCTAAACGAAATCGCCGAGCGAACACAGAGATTGGGAGGACGAGAAAGTCCGCGGCCTCTAGCGTCGAAAATACACCTCCCCTCTAAAAAAGGTACCCTCGCTAAGAAGGGTAAGGGGGGGTGCGCGAGACATGCTAGATGAACAGAACCGAAAGGGATTCAGAAGGGGGGGGGAAGGGATTATAACTGGAGAAGCACAGCGGAGGGGAATATTATGTAATTAGGGTAATTACTCCTCTACATCTTCGTAAACAGTAGAATCTCGAGCAACACGAAAAGCAAAGAAGGGAGAAAACGGGATTATGAGGAAAGAGAGAGGGGATCCTGTATTACCGGACTAAAGAAGAAAAAAGGAGACATAAAGGGGAGAGAAAGAATCAAGGGACGATACCTCAGAAGGAAAAAAGGAACTCAAGAGGTATCAAGAAAAAACTGGGAGCGATTGGAAAGGGGAGGGAGCTGATCAGCGGCAATTAGGGAAGGGATCTAGAACCGCCGGAGGGGAAAAGACCGAGTGAAGGAAAGAGGAGGAGCGGGGGTCCAGGAGAAGAATCTAACCTCAAGGGGGAAAGGTGATTAGTCAGGCGGACATACAAAGAGAAAGACGGAAGGAAAAAAAAACACGAGGAACAGACTAAGAGGGGGGGGTAATGAGATGGGGAAGAAAAGGAAGGAACTATCGGGGGGGAAGGAAAAAACTGAAGCGAAGAAAGGTGAGCTGAGATATCTGTTTAAAGTCGATGAGTGGAGGGGGAGGAGGAAGGGAATAGGAAGGAACTACGGGAGTATACCTAACGAGGAGAAGAGATCAGACTGGTCGTGCGTAAGAAAGGAGGGGCGAAGACGGAATGAAAGGGAGCGTCCGGGGAGGTGATCAGAAAAAAGAAAGACGCAAACGTGACCGAGAGACGACTATTTAAAGAAGCAAAAGGAGAAGTAATTATAATGGAAAGGACAAGAGAGGAGAACGGGAAAAGAGGAGGAAAGGAGGCAGATAAAAACAAAGGTGAGGGGGAGGAGAAAAGAACATCGGGGTACACTGAAGAAAAAGCAGGCTGAGCGGAACAGAGCAAGCTTCAGAAGAGGGGGAAAAAATGAGAGTGGCGACTACAAGGTAGAAAGAGGGAAGAACAGTTAGGAACGAGGAATAAAAAGGATCGGAATCGCCGGAGATGGAGAAACCAGGGGGAAAGGAAAACGAGAAAAGGAAAAAGGCGGCATCTGCGGCCTATCAGCAATCTCCCGAAAGGGGATTACGATAGAACAATACAGGGGCACCAAAAAGACAAAGGAGAGGGGACGTAGCCTGGCAGCGGGGGAGAAGAAATATCTAGAAGGGGCACACAAAGGAAAATCAGAGGCTGTGGTGACGAGATTAGCGTAGTAGGGGGAAAGAGTGCAATCACAGAGGGATCATCAACTATAGCAGCGGGAGTATAATCGAAAAAACCGCAGAAAAAAAAAGAAAAGGAGAAGAGCTGTCTCTTATAGGAGAGAAACAAAGAAAAAAGAGGGAAGAAAACTCCGACGTAATCAAAGACTGGAATACGTAGAGAAGAGGGAGACTTACTCTCCTGAAACTCAGAGCGATTCCAGGGTGGAAGTGAAGAAAAGAAAAAGGGAAAAGAGGGGGAGAAGGAAGGAGGAGGGGGGAAGGAAAAGGAAAAGGAAAGGGGAAAAAAAAAAGTAAAAGGGGGGAAGGAAAGGGGGAAAGAATATATCAGTAATCAAGGGGAGAGAAAGACCAGTTGTGGAAGAACGGAACGTATGGGCAGGGAGGGGGTGAAAGGAATACAAGAAGAATTTGGGAGAAAGAGAGCAGGGAGGGGGAAAAGGGTCGGAGGTAAAGTAAGAGAAGAAAAACACAAAGAAAGAGACAGAAAAAGGAGGGAAAAAAAAAGGAAAGGGTGGCGGTATATCCGGACACTTAAGGAAGCCGTCGTCAAGAAAAAGGGGGAAATCATTAACATGAGTCACAAAGAGTGAAGCTTGCACGTAAGGAGGGGTGGTGGTTAAGGATCGGGGAACGTCGAGAGGAAGGACGACCCAAAGTCAGTAAGGTGCCTAACTGGCATATTTGTGTAATGGATTGGTCTACATTGAGGGGGAGGTGAACAGAGTCTAAAGAGTAACAGAAAGAGGCACTAGTGACGAGGCGGGCAGAGGGGTGAGAATAGGGGAAAGGAGCGGATCAAGGCGCATCGAGTCCTCCTGCGGGAAGGGAAAAATTAAGAGGAAGTAGGAAAGTGAATAAAAGGGTGTCAATAAGGGGAGAGGTCAAAACATATGCGCGGCGTGGGGGTGCTGGGAGGTAAAGGAGATAACACGGGGGGACGGGGCAGGGGAAAGGGAGGAGAGGAGAAGGGAGGTGGAGACATAGGGTGGATAAAGACGGACTGAAAAGTTTGCGGGAATAGAGCGCCGAAGGATGAAGGAAACGACGGGAGAGAATAGGGGTCGGGTGAATCAAAACAAAGACAAGGGGGCCAGCAGGAGGGACAGAAAGAAAAGCAGGGAAGGAGGAAAAGACGGAGCACTGGGCAAGAAAGAAGGTACCAGTGACGCCACCTAAATAAGAAGAGGAGGAGCGGCTACAAGAAAAATTGAAGAAATCTTGCCGGAGGCAAATAAAAAGTATGAAAGGATAACACGGGGGGGAAAAGACACAGTGGGGGGGAAGGAAGGCTGAGGAGTGGGGGGGGAATAGAAGAAAGGGAGGAGGGAAGAATAACTTAAGGCCGGGAGAAGGGCGTTAAGGGTTCCGAGGATCCGGAAGAAAAAATTATGATCAAGGTGAGGAGGAAGGTGCTCGAACATGGGAAGTGGTGGTAAAGTCGGGAAAGGCCGGTCGGGAACCCGCGGAAGTAGATGGTCCAGAGGAAAAACACTTTTCGATAATACCCAACAAAAGAAAAAAGAAAACGCGTAGAAGAAGTGACGGCGAAAATATATACAATGCAGACGAAAGCGAAAAAAAGGAACTCAGGCAAAGGAAAGCGAGGCGACTGGGCGAGGAAAAGAAGGGATCTCAGAAAAAAGAAATCACATTAAGGCAGGAGGAAAAGGGAAAAGAGAGAGGAGAACAGAGAACTGGAAAAGGGGGGGGGAAGGAGAGATGGAAAGGGGGGGGGGCTCGATCAAGAAAGGCACAAAAAAAAAATAGGGGGGGAAGAGACAAAGGGGGGGAAAAAAAAACAAAACGCTAAAGTAGGAAATCAGAGGCTGTCACAGAACATGAAACAGACAGAGGAGGAGAGACCGAAATCGAAAGAAGAGGAAGAACGCGAGTAATGGGGTCAAGGAAACAGAACAAAAAAAGAAAAAAGGAGCCGGAGATGACCGGGTCGTAAGACAAAGAGAAGGGACAAAACAAACAGGGAGAGAATTATCCGAGAACCCTACCGGAAAGAAAAACAGGATAAAGTATCAAGGACAAGAAGAGAAAAAGAGGAGGAAGTCTCTTACTTTCACGCAGCAAGAATCTAGGGACTTCGGCCGACGAAAAAAACGGAAAAAGTAACAGAAGGGGAAATTCAGCAGGAGGGGAGAGTGAACAAGAGGGGGGGAGCAGGAGTTAAAACAAACGTAGGGGGAGGCCCAGACTCACATACCTAAGGTCAATAGTGAGACGATCCGAGAGGGGGGGGGGACGGTAAGGAAGAGAAAAACTAAAAAGAAAAGGGGCGTTCGTAGTGAGGGAAGGCCAACATAAGAGGTGGGAAAGAGGGTGAAATGCGAAGCAAAATAATCAAGAAACAGGCCAGGCTGGAATGGGGAGAGGGGAGGACGAGAAAAAGCGCTGAAAGGGAAATTCATGAGGAAAAAGAATAGGGAAAGGGGTACGTGGAAGGTGGAGGGAAAAATGGGAAAGAAATAAAAACAAAAGGAAGGGGGGAGGAAAAGCAGGGGAGGAAAAAAGGGAAGCCAATGTCTTGAGCGGGTGTGCGGATAGATATAACGGGGGAAGGGCGGGGGAGAAAAAACGGGAGTGGACTTCTATCAGAGAATCAAGGAAAACCACCAGCTCATAGAACCGATAGGGAGAAAATGGGGGAGCAATGAAGTAAATGGTGGGGGGGAGGAACAACGGAGGAAGAGGAGGCGGAAGCCCATAAGAGAGAAAAGCGGTGAAAATTTCAAAAGGAAGGGGGGGGAGGAGTCCTATAAAACGAAGGTCCACGAGGTAAAGAAAAATGACATCTCGAGAAAAGGGGAAAAAAAAGAAAGTAGTCAGAAGAGAAGATGAAATGATGAAAAGGAATCGAAACGACGGGTTGGTCGGGGAAAAAAGGTCTCCGAGACAGGAAAAACGGGTACAAAGAGGTGGAATCCATCGGAAAAACGGGAAGAAAGGCGGAATTAAGAAAAAAGGAGGGGGAGGCAAAAGCGGAAAAAGGGGGGGGAAAAAAAGAAATCGAATTTTCTGATAAACAAGTAGGGGAACAATGGAGAGAGTGACTAGGGGGTCTAAAAAGGGGGAGGAAAAAGAAAGGAGATAGTAGGAATAGAAGGAACGCGGATGGAGAAAAGGGGAGGAGTGCGGATGTTCTATCATGAGAAGGGAAAGACGGGATGAGAAAAGAGGATCACGTAGGGAGGAGTCATTCTCAGTCTGTCGGGCGTGAGGAGGGGGAAGGTCCTAAAGGGAAAGCAAGATAAAAGGAGGGTCAAAATCGAGATTGAAAACGGGCTCGGGGATAGAAGAGGCGAGATCAAGAGGTTATTAGAAGGAGGGAGGGAAGAAAGAAGGACGTCAGGGCTGAAGGGAAACAGGAGGAAGGAGACCGCGAACCGGAGACAAGATAAGGAGAAGGGGACTAGAAACAAAGGGGGAAGCAGGGGGGGGGGCGCGCAGCCGGGCTTTCTCAAAAAGAGGGAGCCTTTATTCTAAAAAAAGAAAAAGGAGGGAGGAAGGGAGGAGAGATCCGTGAGAGTATGGCAAGAAGGTGAACCAGAGCGTATAGAGAGGGGGAAAAGGCAAGAAGGGAAAGGTGCATATCTGTAAATTAATGCAGGAGGGAAAGACCTCAAGGTAGAAACGCGTAAAGATGAGGGGAGAATGTGAAAAGGGGGGAAAAAAAAGGGAGCTTTAGCTAGTGGGAAGGGAATAGGGCAAGAGGCACTAAGGGAAAAATTAGCAAAAGTAGGAGGCTAATGGGAAAAGTACAGGCTGCTGAAGCCCTTGCTGTAAAGGGGCAGGAGCGGACAAAATATGACATAAAGAGTAAAAAAAGAGGGAATAGTTCAGAATGAGGCTGCGAAACACCTCGAGCATAAAGGAGGGAGAGGTAGGAAAGCAGTGATAAAGGGGTCAAGCTTATTGAAGGGAGGGGCACTTGAGGTCAGAGGAAGGGACAGTAGGTCAGGGGGAGGAAGGAAGAAGGAGAGGAAGGGACACAATAAAGTAGGAAAGACACTAAGATGAGAAAGTCTGGGTGTGGGAGGGGAAAGGGGCTCAGAGAGGGGGATTAATATAGAGAAAGATCGATAGACGAGTAGAAAAGAGGGGGAACAGAAAAAAAAAGAAACCTCATCGCAAGGAAGACTTCTTGAACCGGAGATCAATGGGGGGAAAGAAGGGGCCCAAAGAAATTTCTGCCGGGGGGTTCGAAATACGTCGGGAGGGAAAAAAAACCACGGACCGCCATGAAGAGCGTCGCTGCGCGACACTCGGCTCGAAATAAACAGAGAGAGGGGAAAAACTTTCTACGTTCTACAGAGAGGGGAAGTCTGGAGAAAAGTGAGAAGGACTCAGAGATAAAAGAGGAAAAAAAGAAAATGAGGGATGAAGGGAAAGCAAAAATTCTTACGAGAAGGGAGGTAGGGAAATTTGGGGGAATGAAAGTGGAAGCCCGAAGGAGTAATCATCGGAGAATAAGGTGGAGCCCGGGAGCAGAAAGAATTTCCTAGAGCGTGCGGGGGGGGTTTGGAATAGGAGCAAAAAAAAAAACGGGAAGGAAAGAAAGAAAAGGAAGTGAACTGAGTGGGTAGGTCTAAAAGAAGAAACTGGAGGAAGGGAAGTGGGGAAAGGAACTATCGAGGAACCCGAGGAAATCAGAATCTAGCAATTAATACTACAGCGTCGACGCGGTGTGAAGGGGGGGATAACAAAACTAGGTAAGATTCAAGGGCAGCCTGAAAAGATTCCGGAAGCGTCTATTTGTCACCTGAAAATGGCTTTCTGAAAGAGAACTCCGCGAGTATCAAATCCGTCAAAACCTAGGAAAAATGGGGGGCGAATCAAATACAAAAATCGGGGGAGATAAATAGGAGACAAGATTACATCGGGACAGAACCGATTACTTGTTAGAGGGGAAGAAATAAATGGGCAAAGGAGATCTCTAAGGTCTCGCAAAACATGAGGTCGCGATGAGAGGAATGTGGGGAAAAGGAGTGAGAAAGCTGGACGTAAAGGGGTCGGAAAAACACGCCAGAGTGCAATAAAAGGGAAAGAGACAGTCTAAGGGACTAAGCGTCGTCTTTGGGTGGGGTGCAAGGAGCAGAGGAAAAAATGTGTGAGATTTGACTCACTAATTAAGACCGGCAGGGTCGGACCTGGGGGAGAAAAATTAAATCAGAGGGGAAAAGGACGGTCGTGTTGTGGAGAAAAAAGGACAAAAACTAATGGGCCGTGGCTGGAGGCAAAAACCGTTAAAAAAACCAAACAAACATGGTACCTTGGGACGGGGCAAAATGCAGTGAAACGTGCGCGAAAGGATATGAAAAACGGTAAGAGGAAAGAACCGGAAATAAGACGCCGTGCGGTCGTGTAACTGGGGGAGGAGCTTAAACTCCTCCGCCACGGTCGTAAAACAAAGCGAGCGGGCGGTAAGGAAGAGAAAGGAAAATCTTCGAGTCACATTCGAGAGCATTTGAAACTAACGTCAAAAAAACTTAAACCTCAACTCAGGCCGATCGGGGGGATATCTAGCGGGGGCGAATCGAAACAAGGAGGCACCAGGAAGGATTGTTCCGAAAAAATAACCGACAAGGGGGACGAGGGAGGGGAACGGAAAGACCCTAAAAAAAGAGCGTTGGGAAGTGAGAAAAAAAGGGTCAGAGTGGTTGCATATACAAAGGGGGCAAAAAAATAATTCAGAAATGGGGAGGCTTGCCTGCAAGTGTAAAGAATGCTTCATGGCATATGTTCAGAAGAAGAAAAGGAAGAAAAAAGAAGAACCCCGAAAAGACGGGGCCGGCACTGGGGACCGGAAAAAGCACGAGTAAAGAAGAAACCAGAAAATCAGGGGAAAGGAGACGAAACCAGAAACGAAAAAGTTGTCGCGAGGCGAACACCGGGAAGGAAGAAAGGAAAAAAATAAGGGGGGGGGGAAAAAAAAATACAAAATAGGGGTAAAGGGGGGAAAAGTGGGGGGAAAACAAGGGAGAAAAGGCGAAAAGCCGGAGGGAGTGCTAGTCTGAGAGAGGGGAACAACAAAGTAGGGGGAGAAATGATCGTACGAGGAAAAGCGGGTATGCGGGCGGGGGAAAGTTGAACGGTGGATTCAGGGGAAAACAGACAGCAAAAAAAAAAGCTGAAAAGACCCCACTGGGGAACAAAAAAGGAAGGGAAAGAGGAATGGGCGATAGTGATGAGATCAAAATACGAAAATCCAAGGGAAGGAAAGGGCAGAATCCGCATAGTATGCGGGGAGGGGGGGAATCAGATGGAATGACAAGAAAAAAGAAAAACTAAATGCGAGCTTGGGCCATAGAAATACAGAAAATCAACAACAAATTGAGTCTAGGGGGCTGAAGAGGATATGCAGGGGTCGTCTCCTGTGGAGGAAACCGCTAAAGCAGTCTTCAGCATGTCCAGGTCTCAGTCCGGAAGGAAAAGGAAAGGACGAAAAAAAAGGGGAGTTTACAATAACGGGTGAAACGTTACTCGGAATCCGAAGGGACAGAAGCGTACCGAGCGAGGAGATAACGGGACGACGAGAGACATGCATCGAGGGATCTGCGTCGTTATATGCGAGGGGGGGCGAAAGAGGATGAAAATATCGTAAAGGTGAAAGAAAAAAAGCATTTCCTGAACAACTCAAAAGAAGTACAAAGAAGGGGGAGAACAGGCAGAGACAAATGGAAAAAAAGCAAATCGGCAGGGGGGGAAAAAGATAGCTCGCTATGAAGGAGGACATGGCCGGGATAGGAAAAAAGAAATGAACAAGGAAAAGCTCACTATACAAAGGCGGAAAAACAGGAAAAGAAACAAAAGGGGAGGGATATAACAAAAAAGTAACTCCAAGGGGTGAATGGCCAAACGACGAAAAAAGAACTGGGTGGAGAGCTGGGCGTGCTTATAAAAGAAGAAACGTAACGGATGGAGCAGCGCCGTGAAGTTCAAAAGTAAGAAACAGAAAGGTGGTACAGAAACATTGGAGATATAGGGGCGTCGAAGAGTAACCGTAAGGGGGAACAAAGGGGAAGGGGGGAAACAAGGAAAATGCTTGGTGGCTATATCGTAAAAAAAGGCAGGGAAGAAAGCCGGCGATGGTCGGAGAAATTTAATTGGTGTAACAATATCCATGGGAACGCAAAGAAAAAGGGAGGAAATGGGACAGGGCTCACCCGGGATCAGGGGGGTGGAAAACACGGCGAGAGTAACAAGCGCGAATTAAGTGGGCGTCGAAGATCGCCGACCAAGAACGAGGGAACCGCCGACTTGGGATACATCGGTGACAGTAGGGCACAAAAGCAGGAAAGAAAGGAGTGAAAGAGGGCAGATGCGTGATAAACGAGGGCCCATAATACCGGAGGATCGTAAGCTCCCCCTGGAGATAAGGGAACCCTGAAATAGAACTCCGGGGGGAAATGGGGAAAGGGCGGGAGACAGGAGGAAAAAAGAAGAGAGAGGCAAAAAAGTAAGGCCAGACCAGAAGAACAAAGAGAATTTGAAAGGAGTGACAGCGACCAAGGAAAAAGGTTAACAAGATATACTAGCAAATCAAATGTACGACCGTCCCATAAGGGGGGAAGGAAAATATCTAAAATGTCATAGTGAGCTACATACAAGGGGAGAGGGGAAGGATCTACCTCAAGGCGGGGGAGGGGGGGAAGGACTGAGTACTTTCCATGCCGGATTCTAGGACAGAGAGTCCATACTTAAGGGAAGGGCGAAGGAAAAAAGAGAATGGGAAGAGAAGGAAGAAAAGAAAATAGAGAGAAGTCGCCATAGAGGTAAATGGGGTGTTTAATAGATGCGGGGAGACGTCGGCGCAAATACCGACAGGACGAGCAGTCAGAGAAAAGCGTGTCATTATGACAGCTGGAAGACTAGAACGAGGGGTGTCTTCATACAAGATCTGGAAAAGTTGGTGCGGGGGAAGGCCCTAACAGGGGATAAAATTCATAATAGAACGCGAAGGAGAAGTAGAAGAAACAACGGAGAAGGGGCATGGAGAACCTAGGAGGTCCAAAGGAGGGGAAGAGAGTGCTCGGACGCGATCGAAGGAAAGAAAGGTGATACACATTTCCTTCATTGTGAAGAGGGTGCTTGTGACGGCGCGTTCATGTGTAAATGCGGGGTGGAGAGGGAGGGGGACGGAAAGCGAGTGATACTGTAAGAAGGTAGGATGTCAAGTCATGGTCTGTGGGGAGGGAAAAAAGTAACCAGGGGAGAATCAGGAAAGGGGCGTCAGAGAACGAGAGAAAAGGGGATCAGCTAAGAAAAAATAACAACGCGACAGCAGAGGCCATGGAAAACAATGGGGCTGAACCAAGAAAAAAATACGACTTCAAGAAGCCTAATCGTAAGCGTAAGATTGACAAAGGGGAAGGAAAGTGGATAAGAAAAAACAACGGGTAAAAGCAGACGGGGCAAGTCCAGTTCGAGGCAAAGTACAAGGAAGGGGGGGAAAGTGGGCTGGATCAAGGCGGCCAAGAGTTGTTCAAAGAGATCGGGGGACGTGGAAAGGACGTCATGGGAGAAAGGTGGAACCCATCGCCAACGTAATGGGGGGAGGATGGGGAAAAAGAGCCAGGTCGGGGATGAAGAGGCAGGAAATGAGGGTGGAGGAACCTGTGGAAATGAGAATGGAGGGGAACCTGATAAAGGGGAGTACTCTTTCAACTGGGTGAAGAAAAACAAAGAAAAAAAAAAGGAGAAAGAAAAAAGAAGGGGGGCCAAGTGGAATCAGTCGAGGCGAGAATAAGTCCATGACGAGGGGCACCAAAATGGGGGAAAAAAAATCATAGCCAAAAACGAAAACGTTGCGACCGAAAAGATAAGAGTCTAAAAACGGGGGGGAGGGAAGAGAACAGGGCAGGTGCAGAAGGGGCATAAAAAATAAAACAAAAGGAAGTCTTAGTAGGGTCAGGAAGTAAAAATACAAAACACGCGGAAAAGGACGAAGGGGGAAAGGGGAAAGAGGGGGACAGTACCAATGCTCAAAAGGGGGACAAAGAAAAGAAAAAAAAACGGAAGTCGTTGCGAATTGTACGTGGAGGGGGAAAATAAACAATAAACAAGTTTCCATGTAAAGAAGGAGGACTATAGCAGGATGGAATAACAGTGGAAAAAACAGGCCGTAAATGAAGAAGGACGAGGCAAATAGGAACGGGTCCGATTACGAGTGAGCAAGAAAAAAATTAAAAAAAAGGGGGGAAAAAAAAAGGAGAATGAAAAAAAAAGGAAAAGGAAGGGAAGAAAGGGGACGGGGCGGAAGGACGATCCGCTGAAAGGAAATGAAAGAAGAGGAAAGGGGATGTGGATCTGAGGGGAGGATACAAGGGTCGATACTAAAGGAAAAAAAACGGACGAGGGGGGGGGTGCCGGGAGCAGACAGGATTGCTCAGAAGAAAAGCGAAACAACGGGTTCTCGAATGGAGAAACTTGGAAAGAAATAAAAGAAGGGGGAATTGGACTCCAGTATAGGGGGAAAAAAAAGGTAAAGAGGTGTAAGGTAGAGATGCTAGCCCCTGGAAGAAAAATAAGAAGTCATAAAACAGTTGTGGGACGACAAGGTAGAAATATGGGTGAGAGGCTTATGGGGAAAAAGGGCCCCCCAAGAAAAAGGAAGCGGGGGGGGGAAATCCACCGAAGAAAAGTAAAAGGGAGGAAGTAGACAAAATATGACAAGGCCTGGAGGTCAGGTCTGAACCTGGAGGGGGCGAGGAGTACAGGGACATCGGAAGGGAACGTAGGGATACCACATCCAAAGGGGGGAAAAAAAGGTCCACAGAGTGGAGTGTGCGGCAACGAGTCTAATCAGTAAGATTGATATATGGGTATGGGGAGGGAGGGGAAGAGAGGAGCGGGTAGCGTGCCATTCGGCGACGAGGGACCGCCCTCACAATTCACGGGGAAAAAAAAGGAAACCTTCCAAACAAGAAAAAAGAAGGTTCCCGACGCCGGGTGAGAACTCTCCAGAGGGGGAGGGGGGAGGAGGAGAAACGATGTGTCGGGTGTGCGAAGAGGTCCGAGAAAAGGCACAGTGCGGAACAGCAGTATCAATCGGTAGAAAACAACCCGAAAAAAAGGGGGACAACAGGAGGCTTGACCAATAAGAAGAGAGTTTGAAGTCGAGGAAAAAGAGAAGGGATATGAACTACCTGGACATCGATAAAATCCATACGCCGCAGAAAAGGAACCCTCGCGGGATAGGGTGGCCCTAGAAACAGTGATGGGGGGGGCTGATCGAGAAGGCTATATTGCAAAGAGCAAACCCACAACAATACCAAGAAAGGCTTCCGAGGCAACCAGGGAAAAAAAAGGGAAGGAAAAACGACTGGGATCAATCGCGGTCGCAGACGGAAGAATGCTAGGGAGAGAATTGCGTCGGTGTAAAAAGTTAAAAGGAACGGTCTGAGAAGAACCAGGAAAGGAATTGGCCGGGACACCAAAAAACTAATAGGGAGTGTGCGCATGACTCGCACCAAGGGAAGTTGTACAATTCGTTCGAGGGAAAAAGGAAGAGATATACGAAGATCCGCAGCGAAGGAGAAAGAAGTTATTCATCAAGGCGGAGGTCTTAGGAGAGAACAAGGACAAGAAAAACAAAGAGGACGGAAATAAAATGGGAGCACGTACACTGAAAAAGAGGGCTAGAAGGGGAGGGGAATAAGCTCTTAAAGAAGTCGCACTATCACAAAGGGGGGGAGGGCTAACGGAATGAAGGCAAAGGAAGTGTATTAGTAGAGGAACGTCATTGAGGGGGGCCACTAAAGAAATCTACAAGGGGGGGGGGACAGTCGGCCGATCGGTCGGCTTAAAGGTGCGCTGACAAACAGGCTAAAGTCGGAGGATCTGGACTAAAAAGAGAACAAAGAAGGAGGAAATTGCGCTTGCAAAAAAGCTTCAGTAGAGCTAAGGCTCTTTCAACGAAGGGAGGAGTGGAAGGCAAACTCTCGGGGGCTCGACTCCGCTGCCTTCTCGTGGGACTGAAACCGGTCTGACTTTGGGGGATAATCAGTGGGTTCGAGAAAAAAGGGGGCCAACTCTTTAGGCGAGCTAGCGTGGCAAAACCTAACTTGGGCGGGCACAAGGCGA
>Ga0179593_1390972_pt1 | contig 22482 bp, 28 predicted proteins | sample CZODoug2_1_08_16_FD_185931 | JGI IMG/M metagenome (GOLD analysis project Ga0179593, IMG submission 185931) | Vadose zone soil fungal communities from Angelo Coast Range Reserve, California, USA - CZODoug2_1_08_16fungal (PacBio error correction) | ecosystem: Environmental > Terrestrial > Soil >...
TACGAGGGAAGAGGGGAGTGGAAAGCCTAGGGAACTTCAACGGGATAAAGTGACGGACGGAAGTTAAAGAGTCGTGACGTGGTGCAGTGCCCACTCGGGTGCAAACAGACAACATTCAGGCGAGGAAAAAAAATGTCCGTAAGAAACCCGTGCGTTGGGAAAAATCCGGACGGGTTTTCGAAAAAAATGGGGGGGAAGACTCTGACCGAAAAAGAAGAGAAAAAGAAGCCCACCCAAGAGACATCGATGACTGGGAGGTAGATGGGGTGAGTCGCGCACAGCCAGGTCCGCAGATGTAGGGTCAGATACTTGTGTAAACGGATTTGAAATTCGTCACGGGATGCGGGAAACGAACATGGCGGTAAAAACATCTACGCCAGACTTGGTGCCAGTAAAACGGGTAAAAATAGCACAAAAACTTGGGAGAAGGAGAGAGATGGTGGTGAGGTGGGAAAAAAATACTACTCAACCTGCAAAACGCCGGGTTTCAGGGGCCGGCGGTTGGACGAAAGAAGCCGTACGGAACGCAAGAAATTAAAAAAAAAAGGGGGGGAAAAGGGGAGGTGGTGAAAGGAACTAAGAAAGACTAATATTGGGGGGGTCAAACGATGAAGCGAAAAGGGTCGAATCTTGGGTTACGGAAAGGACGGAATAATTGAAAAGGAGGGTTCCCTCTATGGTTGGGGTTCTCTGGTTAAGGAGAATGTGCGATATCGGTGGACATAAATGGGAAACAGGGGATGGAAGAAAGTGGGACCCCGAAAAAGGGGGGGTGAGAGTGTGATGGACTGAACCTTCCACTCGAAAACCAGACCACGGCTAGAAAACAAAAAAAAAGAAAAAAAGAGGGCGCCGGAAAAAAGTGAGGGGTAGAGTGCAGGACGCTGCAGGTGCCGGCCATTCCTCACGCGGTGGTGAAACAAGGGACTAGCAAAGCATATAGGTTCAGTCACGCGACAACGAGAAAGCAAAACCACTCAAAGCCACAGTAAGCCATTAGGAAGACTCAAAAGGGAAAAATGAAAAGTGGAGAGCACAGATGAAAGGACTCTACTGCCAGGTGAAGGGATCCAATCTGGGGAAGCTGCGCACGGATAACACAAGGGAGACCGATTTGGCCACCAAGAGGTGCAGGGAAAAAAACAGGAGTACAAAGGGGGGGGGCACGAGAACAACTGAAGCAGTGGGAAATCGGAATTGAAAAACATCCAAAGAGAAAAACCTTTTCAAACCGAAGACGAAGGAGGCACACCAAGCAACTGCGGCTGCACTTGTTCTGGAGCCACAAATGAACCTGGGACAGACGTAATAGAGTCACGAAAAACTGGGTGAGAACACGCTGCGGGCCACGCCATTTCAACTAATGGGGAATGCTTGACCCATCTCCAAGATGGAAGCTACAAAAAGAAAACATACAGAATTGCAAAAAAAGCCTCTTTACGGAAGGTAAAGTGAGACTGAAGAATAAAAGAAGTACAAATCGAACTGCCCAGATCCGGGGAAGAAAATGTTCGGCCCGATGTTAAGGTCAACGAGAGAAAACGATTGAATTTCCGTAAAGCCCTCACGTAACAGGTGGAACAAACGATTCTGGTTGAGAAAGCCCACTGAAAGGAAAGCACCAGTTTTCTAAATAAAAAGAAAGAAAAGGGAAAAAAAGAGAAGACTGTTTGAAAAAAGAGACACAAAGGGTGTAAGTGGAAGCAACCAACAAACCAGTTTAAGGTACTGCGACGACGGGTGTATACATGAAAAAATGCGGTGAAAAGTCAGAACAGCAAACTTGAAGAGTGGTAGAGAGCAGCAAAAGTCGGCGAAAAGGGACTTGGACCCCCACCGAAGTAAAAAGGTGAAAAAGCAGGACTCCACCTTAAAGGACGTCAACTAGGAGAGTCCCGACATATAACCAGCAGGTCGGGCAAAGCAACCACAAAGCGAGGTTGACGACCGGGTATTTGATCGTCACCACCCAAATGGTCCACCCAAAAGGTAAGGAGAGTGCAGTGGAAGACGGGGGTGCAGAGGCTCTCAACATGAACCAAAGGTAACGGGGCTGGGGAAAACCACAAAAAAAAAAAACGCACGGAATAACAAGTCAATGTCCCAGGTGCGAAGCCATAAAAGGAAGAAAACCAAAAGCCAACATAGGCGGACGAAGGGGAGTGGCGTAGTTAGAGTAAAGATAATCTATGAACGAGTACAGACCTGAACAAAGAGGGGACAAATCATTGGTTGATGCAAAAGGGGGGGGGGGGGAAACATTACACAGAATCCTGGGGTGTCGAATGAACACGGAAACGCCTGCGTTTTTTGGAGGGGGGGGTGGGGTGTGGGAACTGAAGGCGCTAAGAAACTATTTCCAATGAAGTCAAATGGACAAAAAATGACCGGGGCACTACAAATTACATGCGGACGATCAACATAAAGCCTCCAAGGAAAAGAAATCGCAAACTGGGAGAGAGAGGGGGGGAAGGATGGGGGCATGCCGGAACCAGCTGGTGAAAAAGGATTTGGGGCAGGAGAGAGTAGAGTTGGGCGGGTTCCATGTTTGGACCACATAAAGAGGGGGGCAGGTCATAAACCGGGGGGGGGGGGAGCCTAACGCTGAGGAAAGTCCCCAGTACTGAAATAAAAAAAGAAATTCGTCGGAAGCACTGGGGGGACAGGGAGAAAAAGGCGGAAAGAGGGGTGGAAAGCATGCCATGGAGGGAAAAGGAATACCCAGGAGAATTACCAAGAACTCCATTGGGGCTAAACATGGGGATGATCCCATATAGTGAGACAGGGGGGCCTGACGTGTCACCGTGGAACCGGAGCGGATCGCTCAACTTAAAAAGCAACAATAGGGGGCTCCAAGAAGGGCTACGATGACCGAAACGATGGCTTGATGGGAAGGAGACAAATGCAAGAAATGGTCGAAAAAGACCCACTAGCCTTGAAAAAAACTCCTCAAGTATGGAAGCTCACCACTTCGAAGAATAGCATCGCCAGAAGAGAACAGGGAGTTGAATGGTGGCGGGGTGGAAGGGGAGGCGAGGGGGGCGCATAAGCGGCAACAGGGCGCAAATTATCAACCTCTAAGACAATACAAGTCCCCAAAGCAAGGACGGAACCCAACTAAGTGGAAATCGAGAGTGTGAATAGAACCCAAGGGGTCCAAGTGTTCAAAAAGGCTGACGGGTTGGAAAAAATCGAACACACGACAAATTCAGAGAAGAAAAGGGTGGTCGAACTATCAAACCCAAGGCATCAAGGAGAGACGAACGGGGGTACTCAGGAGAGGGATGGTGATCAAAAGGGTGACAAAAATGGGGCTGAAACAGGAAGCGCTATAAAAGAGGTTGGGTAAACTTGAGCGAAACTGACGAAAAACAACAAAAGTATGCGGGAACAGAGGGACGCCCAAAAAGACGAAGAAGTCCGTTTTTGCATGCCTCGTGAGAAAAAGCGAAAAGACTATTCGCTTGAAAAAAGGGAAAGAAAGGGGGGGGTAGAAGAAAAAGTATATCACTTGGCGGCTTTGGGGGAGGGGGGCAAAAAATTTAAAACAAGTCGGCAGGAAAACCAAAGCTTTGGGCCTTAGGAATGAGGAACCGGAAAAAAGGGTCTATCGGGGGGGGGGAACATCGGAGACAGTTAAAGGGGGGAAAAAGGGGGGAAAAACAGTGTCAAGTCCTAAAAAAACTCAAAGGGGTGAATTAAAGGGAAGGACGTGGGGCGAGCAGCAGGAAGTGAACACAGGGGATATATTAGAGGAATTGAAAAGTCCCTGTAAAGAAAGAAGGGGGAGAACAAACTCAGGGCTGGAACTAAGACTCGACGGAAATTTCCAAGGGCATGATATTGGGTGCAGTAGTGTGGGGGTCTTCGGGTGGGTGGCGGGATAAAAAAAAAAAACAACAGACGTGGGGGTAGAAAAAGAAAAAAAAGTCACACTGATCGAAAAAAAATTGTCAAGCTGAGGTCAGGGCACATGGATGGGGAGGAGCTGCAAACGCAAGTACGATCAAAACTGGGCGTTGCGAATACTGTGGGGGGAACAAAAGAGTGTCCCAGGATCAAATTGTGAAGCATTCATCCACGTGCAAGGGGGGGGGGCAAGCACAGGGAAAGGTAGAGGGGAAGAAAAGACGCCAATGAACTAATTGGGCAACCGAGGTAAGGGGCGCAAAGGGGTAAGAATGGGGGCAACGGGATAAATGGGACTCGTGGAAACAGTACAGGAACAGCAAGCAAAACTAAGAAAAATCTGGGGGGAGGAAACGGAAAAGTAAAAACGCACCGAAGGCAACAGGGGTAAAGCAACGATTGACATCACACTGGAAAGGGCTCCAAGACATTGAAAAGCTCATGGATGAACATCAGGGAAGCGAAAGAGACCAGAAAAAGAAGGGTAGTAGGAAAGGAAAAATACGTACGACGGTTCTGCAAAAAAACTCACAAAAAAAAAGGTACATGGTTCAAAAATCAAACGAGGAAACCGGTGAACTTCCAGGGGGGGTAACGGTATCACAAAATGGAGAAAAGAATGGGGGTTTCGGTTTGGGAAAATAGGAAAAGAAAGCAGGAGCGAAGCAAGGACGGTAGGGAAAAAAAAACTTGGTGGGGGGCAATGTCCTTCAGCACCATGGACATGCTGCATCAAAAAAGACACAACAAAAGGAGGTATATTTAAGATATGAAAAGGGGGAAAAGAATGGTAGGAGAAAAAAATCCCCCAAAGGGATAAGGGAGGTTGTTAAAACTGATTCACAGCGGCAATGACCTTCACTCTGGCAGGGGGGGCAACAGGGGGAAAAACAGGCAGCTCCCCACAGCTCTACATTGGATGAGAAGAGAAGGTTCTGGGGGAAAGGAGCGGATGTCGACACGCCATTGAGGCGAAAAAAAAACTAAAAGAAGTCGGTGGGGACCGAACTAAACCTAAAAAACTGGGTCCGGGAAGATGGTTGACGCGACCCCTGGGAGAGAAAAACGGTGGCTTGGAGAGGCCCTTCAAAATGACAGGGGGTCGTGGAAAAACGTCCGATTCAACAATGGTTGCAGCAGGCCAATTTGCTAGAGGCAGGGGGGGGCGTGATTGCACCTTGCAAGGAGGAAACGACGGGGAAGAAAGCGCGTTCAGATCGAAACCGTGAAGGACATTTGCAGGAAACATACCTCAAAAACGTGTTCGATCTGGTCCAACGAGGCTTGACAAAATTGGGGGGGGGGCCGGGAGTTCAGTCGGTAGAAAAGAACCATGGCAAAATCCCACCCTTTTGCAAAGGGAAAATCAGAAAAAAGGAAAATGGGACCAGCAGCTCATAACCTTGGAAAGGAGATGCGCGAAAAACAAACCCAACTATACAGCCAAAAAAAAGTGGGCGCATAGACGAGAAAAAATCATTTGTGGAACGCCCTCTGACAGGAAAGGGGGGGGGGGGGGTGGGTTTTAGAAGAAAAAGGGGGGAAAAGGGGGTGTCGGGCATGACCCAGGAAATCAAAAAAACGGTCCACGAAACCGAAATGTTATAAAAGCGCAGAAGAATAGCCACTGCAGGCTGACCGAAAAATCAGGGTAAGAGCCTAGGCGTCTCGTTTCACGCGTCCGGAAAATACAAACTTGGGTGGGGGAAAAAAACTCGGACGAGCTGAACAAACTTCGGAAGCGGAAGGGGGGGACAGAAAGAAGGGGGGGGGGGAACAAGTACAAAAGGGTCAAGGCCACTTCTCAGGATCAGAAAAATTCGAAAGACGGGGGAGAAAAAGGGCTACCTGTGGTCTAAAGAAAGGGTTTCAGAAAAAAGCGACCACAAGTCTCGAGGTCCAGATCGAAAGAAAGGGAAAAGGGAAAAAAGAAAAAGAACCTTCGAAACGCAAGGGGGGGGGGGGGTGGGTCTTGGAAACGAAAAAGGGGAAGAAAATAAAAAAAGTATATCTGTTTAAGAAACAAGCTGGGGAGTAATTGGGAGAAGCGCTGAACGACTAGCGCGATGGGGGGGGTGGAACAGAGGGGGCAAAACAGCTTTAGTAGGGGGACTCGAGGCAAGCATCGGGGACAAATACGCAAAGAACAAGCGTGGAGTCGCGAAAGTTTTTGAGAGGGGTACCAGCATTCCCGTCAAAGGGGAGGGGAGAGGACGCCACGAGGAAGGGTCCAAAAAAAAACCCCCCAAAACCCAAAAGGCCCGAAGAACCCGGATCTTAGACGGAGACTGAGGGGACCGGGAGTAGGAAAAATAGGAGATTCGCGGGGGTGGGGGGGTTCGGAAAATTAAACCCCGAGAGGAACAAACAACCCGGGGGATTCACCAGGGTGGTGAAAAGCCAACAAGAAGGATGGGGGGGAGAAGGCACTAGCGGATAAAACCCGGACGTTGGGTCCAAGCCCACCTGGGTCGTTGGATGAATTGTCGGGGGGGGCTACCAGGGGGGGGATCCTGCCCCTAAACTGCTCCGCATCAAAAAAACAAAGAAAACGGACGGGAGAAAAAAAAAAGTGAGGACGGGCTTGAGGGGCAGGGTGCTTGGACACAAAGGGGGGAGTTCCATGAAGTTTAAGGGGCCACTGGGGGACAGAGGCTGAGAGAGGCGGCTAAAAAAGCCTTATTGAGCAAAAGCAATGGCATGCGGCCAAAGGGAGGTTACTTAAGCAAAACGGAAAAACTTAAGGTGCGGAATAAAGGGACGTGTTAAGTGGGGGGGACAATGGGTGCAACGTCTGTGGATGGGGAACATGCTGTTTCAAGCAGGAGAAAAGTCAGCTGAAGAAAAACCTACATTGACCCATTAGGGGGCAGGAAAAAAAGGGAAAGAAGTGGGGTCAGCCAAACGATGGGGGTGTTGGAGGCCTTGAGAAGGGGATCGAAAATCGGTCCATAAAGAAAATCTTGAAACGTAGGGGGAGGGGGCCTGTGGGGAAAACAAGCCAAAATGACGAGGACGACAGAGAGGAAAGGGGAAAAAAGTTTAGGAAGGAAGGTGTTAGGTAAAGCACCTCGGGGGCAAAGGGGCAGACGTCACCTGGGCGGTCAGGGAAAAAAAGTCGGGGGCAGTGCGGGAAGACTGAAAGACGTTTCTGTGAAGGGGAGGAAAAAAATTGATCAACTTCAAACAGGGGACGTGGGGGGGAGGGGCGAAGAGGGGGGGCGGCGGAGAAAAGCATTAAAAAAAAGGACACAAGATAAGATAAAAAACGAACTGAAAGGAGTCGGGAAAAAAAAAAAAGATCGGAATGGTGTCACCACCGGTAAAAAAGGGGTCCAGGCGGGAAAGACACTAGGGGAACGAAGAACTGACGACTAATAACCCTCCCATCTGTTATGTTTGGGGGGCGGACTATTCAATGGGAGGGAAAAAAGGGGGCGGGGGCGAGGGAGGGGGGGACTTGGAAAAACGGCGAAAATTTGGGTATACGGTGGGCACGGGGGAGAGAATCCGAAACCAAACTGTCTCCTTAAGTAAACATAAAGGGCTGGGAAATGGGGTGGGGTCGGGGTCGAAATCAAATTCAAACACCAAATCAGTAGTCAGACACAAAAGAAAGGACAAAATACAAATGTGGGACTCCGTCGCCGGGGGCTGGAACTACGGGGTCGTCATTGATCCGTGACGACCAGGGGCCCCATTTGAGAAGGAAGGAGAGCTCAACAGTAAGAAGGCATTACTTAAGGCTCGTTGGAGGGAAGGGGGTCAGGGGCAAACCTCCGCAATAAAAAGGAAAAGAAAAAAGAGTGGGAAAAAACACCAAAAAGAAATTGGCAGAGGGGACAACCAGAAGGATGCTTCGAAAATCGTGAAAACTACTGGGACATACCGTCTCGGTGGCTGTGTCAGGCGACAAAAATGACCTACCGTGAAACGCTGGAGGGACGACAGGGGCGGTGGCAGCGAGCGGTGAGGGTGCATGCGGGGTAGGACGAACACAGAAAAACAGCAGGGGGAACTGAAAAAATACATGAAACAGCTAAAACGACCTGCGAAAGGCGAGGGAAAAAACCGTTTCACACAGGCTGGAGGGGAGTAGGCGGATCTGGTCGCAGGCAACGCATGGGAATAACAGCCACCACAACAAAAATAGGCATCGGGCCCTTTAAGTGCCCAAGGTGGACTAGGGCTCACCTACGCCGATAGGGGCGGGAAGGAAACGCCGCAACGGCCTAAGTGGTCGACGATTACGACTCTGACTACAGAAAAAAAAAACGAACATATCGCGCTGCCGCTAAAAGGACAAACGGTTCTAATGGAATTTCTTCGACACGGGGGCAGAATGCAAAGCGGACAGGGAAACAACAAATCTGGGGAGGACGGGGGAAGGGCTACATCAACACAGGGGGAAAGGACTGAGGATTGGAGGGGGGGGGGGGCCAATTATAAAAGGGGCTAGTGGGCGGCCAAAGAAGGGCGTGTGGTTCAAAAAGGTACGTCCTGCAATACGGGGGCAGGCGCGTCTCTGTAAGGGGTCCAAGATAGTGGACACATAAAACTGAGGTACCTCAAACACAAAAGGTCGTGCAAGCGCCGAAGGGCGAACCGGTGTTCCAGGAAATAAACGAGAGCAGAGTGGTCAAACGGCCCCCGGAGGGCTTCCCGAGTGGGGTTACAACTAAAGAAAAAATGCACTGGGGAGTCGAACACCAAAAAAAAACCCCTTGGGGGGTGAACCGATTCATCCGGGTGGAAGGGGGAAGTCCCATGAAGTGTATGCAAACCGCAGTCGTCAGGGAAGGGGCGGGCTCAAAAGAGGCCCAGTCGGCCGGCAGCCGGACTCTGGAGACTGGAGGGGAAAAAGGGCTATGAGCTGCGATGGGGACGTGCGGGCAAAAAGGGGGGGGGAGAAGGAAAGTGAATGCCGCCTCAGCCTGCACGGGAGAGCTGTCAAAACGGGGATAACGATCGGTCCGGCGACAACGTTACCCAAAAAAGACAACGGCACAGGGTGAATAAACGTGAGAGGGGGGACGCGCTCCCCCGGGCAAGAGGCGGGGGGGCGACCGACGGGGCAAGTGAGATACAAGGGAAGGGTGGGTCAGTAACAGCCGAACGAAGTATAAGAAGGGGAAAACGGGGGCATAAACGCAAAAAAAGGGGCGGGCGCTGGGCGGAAGGGAGGGGCGTCAAAAAACCTAGCTATACGGCACATCGAGTCTTAAGAGAAGGGGGAGGTCGAGGTTTATAACAGTACGACTTGAAACGGGAAAAAAACTCGGGGGGAGGGCCACTCTCAAAAATGGTGTCAAGGACGGGCGCGTGCAACGGAAAAAGATACAAAGATCAACATCAAACCAATCTGTGGCCATAAGTCATCTTCTCGGGGGAAAAGTGGGGGCGCCCACAGGCACCTGGAAAAAAGGTTTATTTCAGAAAAGAAGGGGTGTGTGCTTTCGGGATCCTGGTGCAAGCTAGATAAAAACGACAAATGAGGGGGCGAAAGTCTGCGAAAAAAAAGCACAGTCGCGACATGAAGAGCGAAGATCATAAGGATGGAGCACACAGAAAGATCTGAGACGGGTGTGGCTGTCACAACAGGGGGGGCCGACTGCTCTTTTTGGAGAGGGGGGGAGGAACAAGTTTACGTGACGGGAAAACAACAACGTACAGGACAAAGGCCCGGAGAAGGGGGGACATCCCAGTTCCTGGATCCCCGTAATCCACGAAGAAAAAGACCAGGGTGGGAAGCGAAAAAAACAGCGCGTCGGGAAAAAAACTGGGAGACACTGGACCCCTTCAGGACAGATCAACGTAAACAGTGTCTAAAACTATAGAATCGTAAAAATTATCATCTGGTTCGGCGGATGGGGGGGGGGGGGGGATGGCTTACCAGTGAACCACTGTAGCGAAAACAAGGTCATCGGGGAGAAAACCAAACTGGGTCGATAACCAAAACAACACACTGCCAAGGGGTCTGGAAAAAAAATAGGCATGGGGGGAACGCAAAAGACTAGGAATGGGATGGGGCTATAATAACGACACCCTGGGGGGACGTGGAATCTCCGACCCAGGTCAACAAGGGGCCACGTACTCAAAGGGAAAAACAAAAGTTTTCCCAAGAAAAACCCCCAAAAAAAGGGGACCGCTTCAAATTGCGAAAAACGTTACAAAAGTGCAACCCAATATGCACGGGTAGGCCTCAGAACAAGTTGGGGAGAATAAGCAACGAAAAATGTTACAATCGGGACAAGAAACCTGTCCAGGAATCAGGTGAAGGAAAACGCAAAGCAACAAGGCAAGAAGGAGTTAAGTGGTAAACCACCGATAAAACTATAGCCTAGGGGATCAGGGGAGGGAGAGCTGGCTACGGCTCGGAAAATGGAACAGCACTGGGACTTAAATCAAGTAGGGGGGGTTAAACGACGCGAACCCAGAGTAGTTATCCATAGGAATAGAGGATGGCACTTGTGGTCGTAACCGAAAAGGGAATTGCCGTAAACAATGGGCGACAGAACGCCAATAATGGAAGAAATTCCGGGGTTACCCAGCCCTCGGTGCGGGCTGGCGCCCGCAGGAAACTCGAAAAGGCCTCGGAGGACCACTCTAACCCTGACAACAACCGGTGCATGGACCCGGGGAGGAGACCCGGGGGCTACAAGCGAGTGAAGGTGAACACAAAGGAAACTGAATACGGCTAAACCGGATGGCGGATCCAGCAAAAAACTGGGGGGTGTCCTCCTCGGTCACAACGCGGTCCAGAAGGAAACGAAGGAATAGATCCGAAAGGGGGGTCGACGAAGGGTGTCCAAAGAGGTGGAGACACAGGTGGCTCCTAAAGGGTGGGCGCGATAAACATACAAATGGGGACAAGATGCCCCGAGTAGCTGGTCAAATCCAGATTCGCGGTGTACACACGGGGACCCTGTGTGAAAAGTGAACATTTTGCCAAGTGGGTAATACTTCCTGGGGGGAATAGACGCCCCAACTACTCTAAAAGTCATAAAAGAGTCGGAGTCTTCTTGCGTAAAATGATCTACACTAGACGGGCCTATACTTCGGTCTGGGGTAAATGGCGTTCCGTGAATGGCCCTAAGGGTGTGGTCGGCGGATGACTCTGTGACCGCTCCTCTTCTCGCTGCGTTCCTCGAACTAGAACCGCTAAAGGCCCGCTGCCTACCAAACGGTACCGTTCTCCATCCCCTATACCTGCTGCGCCCTTTCCTTGGGAAACCAGGAGGCTCTTATTAACGACAAGCGCCAGGGGAGGGAAAACGGAACTCAGCTCTATTCTGCCTTGGCTCCGAAGTATCACGGGTGGGAAGGGGGATGCTCAATGACTGTAATTCAGCATAGGAAAATGGGCGAAAGGCAAACAAAACAAAAACACAATAACCAGGTTGCACAACCATGCAGAAAGGATTAGGTGGAAGAGTCATGAGAAAAAAATGGAAGGGTAAACTGAAAACGGGGAGGGGGGGGCACTTCGCGTTGGTGGGAATACATGGAAAATCAAAAAGGAGGAAAAAACATGAGTACGAAAGACTGATGCAAGACCGGGGGAGATGGGGTGGAGACTTGACTTGCAAATACGAGCACATAGTCCATGGAGCCGAAGTTGGGGCGGACGCCCGCAGGAGGAATAAGCAGGTGAACAAGGTGGTTGAAACCGAGCCACTCTTTTGACCATTGAAAGGGCGGATACCGTTTAACACTCAGGAGGGTGGTAACCGAGACCGCGGCATAAAAAGCTCTGGGGGGACTATGAATTCGCAACCAACGTCACCACGATTGGGGCAACGCGACACGATACTCACCCAGGGCATGTAACACCATATAGCTATCGCAACGAAAAAGAAAACAGGAGTGCACAACAGAGCAGAAATTCACATAAGGAGCGGGTGGGAAGAAACCAGTAACACACAAACCTATGGTGCCATCCAATGCCGCATGGACGAAAGAACAGTTTGATTCAGGGCTCTTCACGAACATTGTTATGTAATGACACATATGTCCTACACAGCTGAGGGTACAGGTAAACGGCCGTGAGGAAGTCGGAACGCAGCCTCAAAAAAAGGGCAGGGCATGGAAACTACCTAGTTGCGGTGATGTGTGGGACTGGAGCTGACAAGGAAACACCAGGCAAAACTCGATGAGCCTGAGCGCTACAAACCGAAAAAGGGCTAGTGAAAAGAACAAACCGGAGGCAACGAGTGTGCGAAGGAGTTTCAAAAGTCAATGGGCGCATAACACAACAGGCACTTACCAACGCACCGGCACGGAAAAAAAGCTCCGTAGGGGCATCTACCAAATAAAGCGGAGGAAAGGGGGCGAGGTTCTAGAAATTATAGGTGTGGATGGGGTAAGCCGCAGGGGGCCCTAAATCAAAAAACGGCATAAACGAGAGTAAAAGCTACCATCGTGCACAGAGGCGGTTGGGGGTGTCTGGGGGGGGTGTGTGTGCACACGAGTCAAACAAGGGGATAGGAGAAAAAACCGGCAGTGAACACGGGTGGACAAGAAAAACTCTTCACTGTGCTCACGAGAAGAAATAAATGGGGATCCTGGTTTCACACTGGGAAGGTGGCATGGGGTAAATGGGGGTAAACTCAGTTGCGGTCTCATGGGGGGGGAAAATCAGGCCGGTTGTGGGCCAAAAAACACAGCTGCAGTTCAACCGGGAAGGGTCAGGGGAAAACGCAGAAAAGCACAAAGAGAGGAACGTAAGGAACAACTGAGAGGGGGTGAAGAGAAAAGGAACACAGGGTGCGGAAGGGATGGGGTCTGGGTACAAACGAATAAACGCAAAAAGGGGGTAGGTCAAAGATCCTCAGGGGGTCGACAGGGCCAAGGGGAGCCGTATAAAGACGGGGTTCTGCTCCGGGTGGCGGGTTGTTTTGTGGAAACTGTCGTCATAAGGGGACACGAAAAGCGGACGGAAAAAAGCTTGGATCGTGGTCAAGAAGCGATTCCGAAGGAGCACTGGGGTCGTGGGGATGGTCCGTGGAAACGCAGAAAAAGGCGCAAACATGGTCTAACCAAGTCTGGTTCTGGGGGGAAAGGGGGTGTCCTAGGGGAATGAATCAGCACGACCACAACGGTGTCTTTAGTACCCAAAGGATGGAAAAAAAGATCGACACTGTACCCATCCCCACTCTTTAATTCTCGAAAACAAAAGAAGAAGGAACCAAAAGCCAACCGCAGGCCCGAGAGGTGGGGGAACTGGACGGCAGGGGGGGGGAGAGGGGGCCGGGGGAAGGACGCATTCATCGTACCGGGAAAAAGGGGACGGGGCGGTGGGCAACGGGGAAGTAGCCAAAGGGAAGAGAGTGCAATGTTGACTCGGGAGTATGGGTTACGGAAGAAATCGGGGGATTAAAAACGTTGGCCTCACCAGGAGGGTGTGGTGTGCCTCAAGTTGTAAAAGGGGAGCAGGGGCAAAAAGACTATGGAGGGGCAGACAGGCCCTAGCCGGGAAGGTTGGTAGACGCCAGATAACGAGTCAAAAAAAGAGGGGGGGAAAAAGAAACATAGGGTACCGACACCCCTGGAGGGTGATGAGGAAGCGAACCGCTGTCGAAAAGGGGAAGGGTTGATCTCACGGAAGGAACGCGGGGAAAAACAAAAACATGTCCTCCAGGTTCAAAAGTGAAAGCTCTGAAAAAGAATAGGTCTCAAGTCGAACCGGCACCAAGCCAGAAAACACTCAAAGGAGACAAAAGCCAAAACCGGGCGGCAATGTTGAAGAAGACTCGTAAAAAGGAAGGTAAAGCGTGAATTAGGCCACTTAAAAATGGGGACTAAATGCAGAAAACCAATAACATAGGTTAACAGCAGGGGGAGCAGGTCATGGGTACTCACTGGAAACGCAAACCTGGGTTTGGGGGGCTCAGGAGGGCAGAGGCTAAAAACTCAAGAAAGCCTACAACCTTGGTGGAAAAGAAAAAGTCAATGGGCTTGCCTCGGAGAGGGGGACTTTTGGGGGGGAGGAAAGGATCAAGGGGCAGAGGTATCACTCATTGGGACAAAGACGCCGGGTGACCAAACGAGAAAGAAAAAGGTGCAACAAAACCGTAACGTTGCGGGGCGGGAAAGAGACAGGATGGGGCCCCTCGCCATCAAAAAAAAACGACACAAGGTCACAGCAAAAGAGGGAAAAGGGTGTCGACAGTTGGGGTGGACTGACAGGATTAGTGTATCACTAGTACTATAACGTCACAGAAAAAACCGATCGTTACAAAGGGGGGGGAAAGATAAACGAGGTACGGAAGGATAATACGAGAAAAGGTGACCTCTCAAGAGGAAGGGGAGGTCGCAAACAAGTGGCGTTCAGTGGGATCAGCTGCAAAAAAAGGCCAGCTGGTGGGGGTGGGGCAACAGAAGACAAAGCACCCGCAGGGAAGAAACAACCCACAAGGAATGGGGGAAATAGTACCTGTGCGGGAAGAAGACCAAATCAAAGGGCGGGACGACTGTCCAAACGGGGGGGGGGAGTTCCCTCAAGAGACGCCTGTTACAGTAAGGGTGGAGTTTAGATACATCCCCATAGGAAAGTGGAAAAACCAAAAACGCAAAAACTATACGGTAAGGGACAAAGAACCCATTCAAACGCAACCGGGACGCGGGGTAACTAAGAGGGGAAGAAGAAGGTAGGGAGAGAACGGAGAATGGAAAAAAGACAGGGGGGTAAACGAGGACGGGGAAAGGGAAGCATTGGAAGATCGTAACAGAAGCTTAAACCACGGGGGGGACTTGGGGGGGTTAGGGACGGGGGTGATCCTAACACAACCTTCCCCAAACCAGGGGGGAGGGAAGTGTCTCCCGGGGGAAGGTAAATCCGAACAACCGGGCACACCAAAGGGGGGAAGCGTGAGGGGGGGTACCGAATCATACGGAAAGACCTTGGGACCCCGTTAAAATCAACTGAAGAAGAGCGAACAATATAGATGATGGGGAAAAGCCGGAAAAGGAAATCGGAAGGGGGGTGAAGGGGGGGAGAGGAAACAACTTTTGGCATTGGGTATCAACTTTCAACATGGTAATATCGTGGCGGGGGAGAAGCTTAATCATCGGAGAAGTGTTTCATGAGGGGAAAAATAAGGCGAGCCCGCAAAATGCGCCGGGTTAATAACAAAGAAGCCCGCACAGAAATAAGCCAAGGTGGTACCTCAAGGACCAATACAACGCGTGAGAACTCAAAACAAAAGGAAAAAAAATAAAAAAAGAGCAGGGGGGAAATCGAGGCAGCGTGTGGGGCATCGAGGACAAACTAAAACAAAACAGCATGTTCACTAGGTCACCTTGGACAGCGACGAAGTTGGCGTGTTGACAAAAGGGAACCCAACAAAAACGAGGGGAAAAAAAAGATCGGTAGGGCCAGCAAATAGAAAATTTCGACAAAGGGCCAGAAAACCATCGAGGACAGGCCAGATGCTAGTGCCCATGGGAGAAGACATGTCATTGTGCCACTGATGGTGAAGTTCCTACCGGGGGGGGGAAGGAAGAACCAGCCCCGGGTCGAACATGGAGGGACGAGAACCAAAAAAGCCCCATGTGAAATAGGGAAAAAAATTGTCGACTAGCGGATCCGGAAAGTAAGCCTCGGTGGGGGGGGCCCAGTAGTCCACGACAAAGGTCTCAAGCTATAGGCGATCTCACTACTAAAGAATAAATGAGGATAACATCGAAAACGGGGGACGACATATATGTGGAGAATTGCAGGGTAAATCGACAGCTCAAACGAAAAAAAGGAGGGGGGGGAAAAAAGGGTGACGGGGGGAAAAAAAACGGTGCTGCACATAAAAAAAAAAGGCAAAGATCAAAATGATACACACTCCCAGATACACCGAACAGCGATCACCAACGAAAGGGAAGAAGCAAAAAAAAACAGGGGTAGGGGGGGGGGGATAAAAGCCCAGGGCTGGCTGGTCAAAACGAGTCTAAAAAACGGGCTGTTGGCGAAAAAGAATGAAAAGGGGAAAGTCAACGACAAAAGAAGGGGGGGGGCGGGCGAGCCGAAAGCAACAAGCATCTCATCAGGGGGACGTGACACTAAAGCCAGGCCTCGAAAAGGTGAAAGGCAGATCAACAGGGAGGGGGGGACCGGGTGGAGTGAAAAGTGAAACAGAAGTCTACAAAGATTTGTCTGTGGTCTACGGCCACCTAGCGGAAGGAGTTAAAACAGGCAAAACGGTGACAAAAGAAGCTTGGTGTCACAAATCTTTACGAGAGAAAAGGCGAAAAATGAGCCAGGGAGGTATGTTGGAAGAAAAATATTCAACGGGCAGGAGGTGTCGACGGGGAGCTTTCTTCGCAAAAAACAAGACATGTTGGGGAAAAAGGTAGGGTCCAGGAAGAATGGTGGGAGGAATACCTAACGGTAGAAAAAAAAAGATGTTTATGACCTTGGTTGAAACCAGGTAGAGTTTGTGACACTCACTACAGGGAAGAGTGAAAAGAAAAGTCAAAGGTGAGGGGAGCAAATTGGCAGTTGAAAAAAAAAAGGCGTCCGGACAATCAGGAAAATTTCTAGACTAAACGGAAGTACATCAGGGTGGGAACCAGGAGGGGTGGTAGAAAAACTCGACCTTTATCTGTGCAAACCATCCTTATGGTGAAGAAAAGGAAGTTGAGGGGGGGGGGTGGTTTTTTGAGGTGACTGGTCAAACTCCTCTCGAAAAAAAAAAAAAAACAGGGTCTTTACATATTTGTGCTGGATTGGTCCGTGGAGAGACCCAAGTCTATAATGGAGGGGGGCAATATAGTGTGTCATCGGGGGGTCATAAAAAGAAAATTGGAAATGACGTATCTCATTTATTGAAAGGGGGTTGAAGGGAGAAGATGAACCAAACGCCAGAAAAGAGTCAAAGGGGAGGTATTGGAAAGGGGGGGGGTCAAAGCAGGGGACCGTAAATAGGTGGGCGGAAAAGCAACGGCGAAAAAAGCCCGGAAAAAAGACAGCAAAAAATAAAGGTCCGGCAAAAAAAAGATGAAGGAAACCTGGACGGGGAAGGAGATGTTCAAACCATGCCAGCACTGGAAAAGGCCCACCTAAGAACAAGGGAAAAACTATCGGCAAAACAAGGAGGAGCAAAACGAAAAAAAAAACAACACGGACTTCCTGGGAAAAGGGGTGGTCCGTCGAAAAAAGGAAACGTCAGAAAAATGTTAGAAAAGTCACCTGGGAAATGGTGGAGAGAAAACTATAGCCGTTTACTAGAGGGGTGACTGTGGCCATGGGGAGGAGGGGGGGGGGGTGGGGTGGGGAAATAACCGGTGTGTGGGAATCAGGGTCCGACTACACAAAAGAATGGGGTTGCTCGGCTTGGAAAAGTAGAACAAACAAGAAAAGGGGTGTTCAAGGGTGGGCTCCGAAGCGGGAATATTCTCAGCAGAACTCAAACAACAAAAAAACGGGGGGAAGGGGAAAAGGGAAAAAAAAGAAAAAAATAATAAAATGAGATAGAAGAAAAAACCAAAAAACAAATGAGGTCGGGGCCCTTTCGCAGGGGTAGACCTTCTGGAGGGCTGTTTAGATTCGCAGGAGAAGCACCCACAGTCTACATGTGAAAGTTACGGCCACAACAGAAAAAAATGTGTTTTGAACGGAGACTATAGACACAGAAGGGAAGGTCTGAAGAAACAGGAGAAAATCACCAAGTAGTTCGGGGCTAAGTGGACTCCGGGGGAGGCGCTGGGGTTGGGAAGCCGTCAGTTGACAGAAGAAAAAAGTGTCCCAAGGCGTAAATGAGAAAAAAATGTGTCTTGAATGGAAAATGAGACACGAGCCAATCCGAGCCGGGGTGCGGCATCCGACCAGATGTGGGGGCCGGGAATGGAATTGCCCACGGGCTAAGGAAGGATGGAGAACAAGCATTAACGAAAAGGGTGGCAGACCAAGGTGAAGAAATTACCGGAGGGTGACAATCCGTCATTAACAATTGGTGAAGATGGCTATTCGGGAAGTTAATTGGGATACCCACAAAAGGGGAAGAAAATCGGGGAAAAAGGAAAAGCCAAAATCGAAAAGGAAAAATAAAGTTGCCACTAAACAACTGAAGAAATAAAAAGACCGAAAGGAATCAATTGCAGCAACGAGGGAAGAAAAAAAAAATGGTGGGTTGAGAGAGAAAGGTGGTTTGCCGGGGGAGGAAAAGGGAACCGCAAAACGGGCAGCCACACTGGGGAATACAACGAAAAAGGGGGAAAATCCCGGAAGCCGAGGGTCGAAAACCAGATGGTGAAGACAACACTAGTAGGGGGGGGGAAAGGGAGTCAAGGGCAGACGGAGGGTGTGAGGATCAGAACGTGTCACTGACCTAGATCCCGAAAAGTAATCGTGGAGAAATTGACCGGGTCAACACGCAAGGTGGGGGCGGGAACGATGACACATGGGTTTGTCCACACACCCTAGGAAAAACGGGATCGAGGGGAAAGAAAATACGCACAAAAGGCTGGTCGAAAAAAAAAGCGAAAAAGCTTGTTGGGGGGGGCTGACCGAACGCGAGAAACGGACCGAAAAAGGAGGAAAAAAAAGGAATGAGGTGAATGGCGAAAAGCTGACATTGGGACGCCGAGGCTCTGGACAGAATGAACGATGTGTGATTTCGAGGAAGGGAACATCCGGACTACAAGAAGCGCGAAAGGGGGTGGAATATCATCCCAGAAACAAAAGGTTGATGTGAAAGCAGGAAAAACGACCACCGGGGAACGCAGGGGCGGCGCCATCAGAAAAAAAGGAAGGACGGCACCGTGGCGGTCTACCCGGTGATTCGACAGAGTACTCCACAAGGGAAAGGGCTCACGTTAAGAAGGGGTTGGTTGTCGACTAAAAAAACCGATAGCGCAAGCGGTGTGTTAGACAGAAAAAAAAAGACGGGGGGGGAGACTATACCGAGGCTCAATGGATAGCAGCCTGGTGTCAACTTGATGGGCGGGGGGACATTGTGGCGGCATTCACCGATAGGCACAGAAAAGAAGAAACGACCAAAAGTCTCAACAAGGGGTTCGAAAAACGGGCCGAATGACGGGGCCCGGACAAAATCAAAGGTAAAAATTGCGTTAACAAGAGGGGTCGGGAAAGCTGGGAATCGATTCTCTAAAAAAAGAGTTTCAGTCAGAGGAGAGGAAAACCAGAGAGGGAAGGGAAAGTAGGACCAAATCAAACTAACTATTATAACTCAGGGCGGGAGATAGGGAACTCCTGGGAGTCGCGGGAGAAGTTAGCAATACAGGAGGTCTTAAACTGGGGGGGGGGGGGGGAGGAAAAACAACAAGTTACAAGAAAAAAAAATAAATGGGGGGATTCAATCGAAAAGGGGGGTGGGGGCACAGGCATTAGTAAAACATAAAAAAAAAAGGAAAAGTCGGGAAAAAAAACTAAAGTGGGTAGGGGGGCCACCTGAAACAGAAGAAATCAGCCGAAAAAGCCAGTCATTAATCTTGGGGGGGAGCAACGAAAGCCAAAAATAAAAAGAAAAACCTGGCTCATGATCAGGGATGGATTATGGGGGAGAAAACGATCCTCGGACACAATGGACCCTTGACGGGGACAACAAAAAAAAAAAAACCAAAACAAAGAAAAAAAAAAAAAAAAAAAAACAAAAAAAAAAAAAAAAAAAAACAAAACATCAAGAAAAAAAAAAAAAAAAAAGAAAAAAAAAAAAAAAAAAGAAAGAAAAAGAACAAAAAAAAAAACAGCAAACAGGCTTTGTAGAAATCCGAAATTTGAGGGCGACTCACGCCATGGGGAAAACAAAACAAACACCATTCCCATCCAATTAAAAAAAAACTCTAATGAAGAGAAACTGGAACAAAACGGATCGGAATGGGTTGGGAACCACCCGGGTGGGGGAGACAATGTGCAAAAAACGGTTGTCTAATCCACCCTTGTCAAATCCTACCACACCGCTGAAAACCAAGAATATAGGAATTTTAGACGAGTTCGGAAAAAAAATTGAAATGGGTATTATTAATAAAATGAGGAAAAAGCATAAAATTAGAAAGGTAACTTGTGGCTTTGGCAAAAATTAGCCCGCACCCGAAAAATTTAACGATCATCCTTTATGGGGAAAAGGGGGGGGGTTTCGGGAGCATCAAGTCTAAAAAGACCTTAAACTGGGCTTGCGGAAAGCGCCCCGGTGCGCCTGGGGAAGGAAAGTAACAGCCGCGTACTTCGCGCGTTGGGTAAAAATTGCCTATCTTTCGGAAACAGGGAACCAATTTCAGAACTAACGACAAAAATTCCTGAGGGTAAAATCTAGTGTAAGGTTCTGACCCCGAGTCTTGAGGAATTGAAAGCCAACAGGAAGGGGGGGAAATCTGTGCGCGGTCGTCGATCGGTGTTCTTATGAGATTGTGAAAAAAAAGATGGTCCAACAGAAACATTGCCTTTTCCAAGAAAGGAACCGTACAAAAAAGAAACTTCACGTTGCCTAGCACCGTTTGGTGACGACTAAAAACTCTCTACTCCTGTCTACCCCCACATCGTTAAATCATTGTCCCTGGGGGTTGGGCGGACCCAAAATGAAGGGGGCACCGTTTTCAATGCCAACAGGGTCGGGTCCCAAAAGCCAGCTGATAAAAGCAATAAGACCTGCCAGAGGGGGACCCAGGGTGAATCCTGTTGGAGAGGGGTATCGGACCAAAATCTTGGCGCGGGTCAAAGCAAATGTTCAGCAGGTTGCAAGTGCAGGTGGGGCAAAAAAGCGGCTTGGGTAAAAAATCCATTCTAAAGAGGGAGGTCTGTGGGAAGACCGTTAACTGAAGGAGGACCACAAACAGCCTCGTGAAGGGAAAAACTTTTTTAAATGCGTTAAAAAAAAAGAGCGAAAAATAGGCAGGGGACCGGCCAGCCGTGAAACTCAGAAGGGACCTGCTCGTAAACAAGAAAAAAAACCCACGCTTTGTGAAAAAAAATTATACCGGGTGGGTATCGTTCGTCTACCGACACCATAGGTGTGGGAATAAAACGACTGACCTGGGAGGTAAAAGACGGGAATATCAAACAGGGAAAAGGTCGCGTCTCAAGAATTTCCTCATGGGGTAATGAATGGTATTTAAGGGGGACATCGTTTTACAATGGTGAACCCGCTAAAATCCGTCCAAGAAAAGATGCAGAAAAGGAAGCGGTAAGAGAAAAAAATCTGGGTCAGACAACTTCCCCGCCAGTGCCGCAAAATGCACTTTCAGTGGCCCTCGTCTGATTTTCCCTCTAAGAGACCGACAGGGGTTGTAACCCCATCAAACGAACACGAAAGGTTTTTTGGTGTCTGATGGAGTGAACAATACACGGACTGGGGACGGAGGTCGTAACCGGTGACAGAAACTACTGAGAAAAACAGATCCACACAGGAAACAGTCCTCAATAAACAGAGGGGATGCACCGAAACAAAACGGAAGCCTAGGAGGGACGAGAAATAGTTCAAGTCAAACAGAGTGAGTCGTTGCAGGGGGAGCACACTAAAAAAAGTAAAAATGTTGCCGTTAAGGAAGTGACTGCCCGTAGCAATAAAAGCAGCCAGAAAAAAGCATCGCCGGAATCTTGATCTTTCACAACACGAAAACAAAAAAACAAAAAAAAACAAAAAAAAAACTCTCTACTTTCTCCCCAAAACGGTTCAGCCGAAGTGGGTTTTGTGTTTGCGTGTTAAGGGCCACAATCTTCCGGAAGAGGGGCACCATCGGAGATTTGTAGGACCCAGACCAAAACTCAAAGGGGGAATCAGGGACCATCTCTTCTAAGGACTACCACCGAGCAGGAATGAACCAAAAGATGACAGGAAATCAATAGTACGGTGGGACGGCCAGTTTAGAAAAGAGAGAAGGGCCGGAAGAGATGTACCCCGTGCGGATAAAAAATCAAGGGCTTTCACAGACTGTACGCTATGGGCGAAAAGGGTTCTAGAGAGAGAGAGGAAGGCAAGGGAAAAAAAACTCCAAAAAAAAGAAGGGCAGGCATTCATACAAGAAGTGAAAATCACGTTGTACTTGCCTAAATCAAACTATATTACAAGAACGTGTGGGACTTGAACAGGAGGAGGTACTAGTTTAGGGGCGAAACCAAAGGAGAATCGTAATCGAGGAGGAGGGGGTGGGGTCCATAAACGAGGTCTTACTTGTGGGGGGGAAGGGCAATTGTCTAAGAATCATGTGTAGGTATGGGCGCAAGAGTCACAAAGAAAGGGGAGAGAACTCCAGATTGACCCGAGTTTTACCACAATAGAGGCATCCTCTCCGGTTAATAAACCGCAGCTTAAATCGTTGGTCCGTGGACGGGGAAACAAAATTCAATTTTGGGGGGGGCAGTGTGTTGCCGGGGCGCAGTGGGGGAAAGCAGCCACCGAGCAAACAACTGTCCATACGGGTGGGCAGTGGCCACCATAAGACAAAAAACACGCTTGATGTGGTCCCAAAGCGAACGCACGAGGAATAACAAAGGAAGTGAAACGGAGAGGGTAGAAGACGGAAGACAAAGATTGGTCGAAAACCTGAACCGTAAAAGAGGTGAATTTTAATGGAAAGTTTGGCAAGGGTAGATTCGTGGGGGGGGAAGAAAAGGCACTACCCGCGGGG